>Ga0265294_10010072_pt1 | contig 10798 bp, 10 predicted proteins | sample MunlanPumphouse3_FD_192504 | JGI IMG/M metagenome (GOLD analysis project Ga0265294, IMG submission 192504) | Groundwater microbial communities from a municipal landfill in Southern Ontario, Canada - Pumphouse #3 | ecosystem: Environmental > Aquatic > Deep subsurface > Groundwater | place...
GGAACGAGAAGCGAAAGAGAAAGCGGAACGAGAAGCGAGAGAGAAAGCGGAACGAGAAGCGAGAGAGAAAGCGGAACGAGAAGCGAGAGAGAAAGCGGAACGAGAAGCGAAAGAAAAAGCGGAACGAGAAGCGAAAGAAAAAGCGGAACGAGAAGCAAAAGAGAAAGCGGAACGAGAAGCGAAAGAAAAAGCGGAACGAGAAGCGAAAGAAAAAGCGGAACGAGAAGCGAAAGAGAAAGCGGAACGAGAAGCGAAAGAGAAAGCGGAACGAGAAGCGAAAGAGAAAGCGGAACGAGAAGCGAAAGAGAAAGCTAATATTGAGTTGAAAAAAAACATTGAAATAAATGCAGAAAAAGAAGGAATTAACGAAAGCAATGGCGAAAAATTAGCTGTAGAAATATTATCCGAATATTTACCAAAAGAAAACAATAAACAGAACTTAGCTGAAGCTTCCGACGAAATTACTAATGATGAAATAAAATTCAATCAGATTAGAGAGGGCAATCCTTTGAATAATATTTCCACACAAGAGAAAATAAGAGAATTGAAAAAGAAATTATCTAATAAAAAGTTTAAATTAGGTGCTGTTTTAGTTGCTGCTGGGATGATCTCTGAGGAAAACTTAGAAGCGGGTTTAAAAATACAAAAAGAAACAAAAAATAGATTAGGGGAAATTCTCGTTGATAACGGTCTAGTAACGGAAAGTGATATGGTTACTGTTTTAAGTGAAATTATGGGTTTCCCATATGTCGAATTAAACAAAATGCTTCTAGATCCGAAAATCCCTGCTTTAATTAAAGAAAACTTAGCCAGAAAACACGTTTTAATTCCTCTAAAAATAGAGAATGGACGTTTGGCAGTGGCGATGAGTGATCCCCTTAATGTCTATGCGATTGATGATATCCGAATTTCTACAGGATATGGAGTAGTTCCTTATATCGCCGGCAAAAAGGAGATTCTTAAAGCAATTGAGTTTTATTATGGGCAACAGAGCACTGAAGAAGCTGTCGAAGATTTAATGAAGGAATTAGATCTCGAAGAGATTAAGAACCTTGATAAAGAAACACTGAATGAGATTAACAATGCGCCTTTGGTGCGCCTGGTAAATTCCTTATTAAGACAAGCGGTAATTATGAAAGCCAGTGATGTTCATATAGAACCTTATGAAAACCATGTTAGGGTAAGGTTTAGGATTGACGGGGATTTACAGGAAATAATGTCTTTGGATATCAACACTCATGCTGCTGTTGTAGCCAGAATAAAAATCATGGGTAAAATGGATATTGCGGAAAAACGTGTCCCACAGGATGGCAGGGTCGGCATAAAATTGGAAGATCGCCGGATAGATTTACGCCTTTCTACGCTGCCTACTACTTTTGGTGAAAAAGTTGTTATTAGAATATTGGATAGAGAGAATGTCTTTATCCATAAGAGCCAATTAGGTTTTACTCAGACTAATATTGAACGATTGGATAAAATTATTCGTTATCCGTATGGGATTATTCTGGTGACTGGTCCTACCGGGTCAGGTAAAACGAGTACTCTTTATACTGTATTATCAGAATTAAATAAAGTAAACCGTAATATTATTACTGTGGAAGACCCGATTGAATTTAAAATTAACGGGCTTAACCAAGTTCAAGTAAATACTAAAGCAAATTTAACCTTTGCTTCCGGTCTTCGTTCTATTCTTAGACAGGACCCTGATATTATCATGATAGGGGAGATTAGAGACGCTGAAACAGTACAAATTGCTGTTAGAGCCGCAATTACGGGTCATTTGGTTTTGAGTACTATTCACACTAATGATACGGCTTCAACGGTTGTAAGGCTAATTGATATGGGTGTTGAGCCTTATCTTATCTCCAGTTCTGTGGTGGGAATAATTGCGCAAAGGTTGGTTAAAAAGATTTGCCCTGATTGTAAAGAAGAGTATTCTCCTACAGAAGAGGAAAGGAAAATGTTGCGAATAGATGAATCGGTTTCTTTATATTGTGGCAGAGGTTGCCCGACTTGCAATAATACAGGTTATAAAGGGAGATCAGCTATTGCTGAAATTATGCAAATCGATTCAAAAATAAAAACTTTAATAGATGAAGGCAAAAATACCGGAGAAATTAAGGAGGCAGCTCAGGAACAGGGAATGGTTGATTTACAGGAGAATTGTCGAGAATTAGTGCTTAATGGAATTACTACAGTAGATGAATATATTAGAAACACCTATATCTTTTAGGAGGAGAGTGGCGTATGGCTGTCTATACTTATGAAGCGGTAAACGGTACGGGAAAAGTGGTTAGAAGCACATTCGAGGCTGCTAATCGCGAGGATGTTGTAGAGATGCTTAAGGAAAAGAACCTGTTTCCTGTTAAAATTGAGGAAGGGGCAAGTAAAAGTGTAGGTGTGGGTTTGGGGTCAAAAAAGGTGAAGAAAAAAGATCTAGCTTTTTTTTGTAGGCAGGTTTCCGCTCTTTTAAATGCGGGAATTCCCATTGCTGATACCTTACAATTAGTTAGTGAACAAATTGGTGATAAAAAGTTAAAAAAAGCAGTAATGGAAATTTCCGGGGAGGTACAAACTGGGGTAGCGCTTTCTGAATCGGTTAAGAAACAAGAGTTTTTCCCAGATCTTTTCGTACATATGATAACTGCTGGTGAAGCTAGTGGTACGCTTAATAATGTAATGGCTCGTTTAGCTGATAATTATGAAAGTGATTATAGAATACAGAAAAAGGTATCAGGAGCAATGGTTTATCCGATTTTGATAGTAATCGTAGCTGTTTTTGCAGTTGGTTTTATTGTTTCTTCTGTTTTACCAAGATTTGCGGAAATGTTTGCCAGTGCCAATGTTGCTCTTCCAGTCTTTACGCAGGCCTTAATTGATGTAAGCAATATCTTAAAACAATATTGGCTTTATATGCTCGTGGCACTTGGCGCAATCGTATATGGTTTGGTTTTATTTGTTCGGACCCCTGCTGGGAGGACATTAGTGGACAAGTTAAAGTTAGATCTTCCGATTATTGGCGGTGTAAGCACGAAAATTGTGATGGGTAGATTTACGCGGACACTCGCTAATCTTCTTAAGAGCGGAATACCTTTGATTCAAGCCTTAGGATATGTTGCCGAGGTAGTAGGGAATAAGATTATCAAAGAAAAAACCCTTTTTGTTCGGGAAGAGGTTAGTAAAGGGGCTAATTTAACGGAGTCTGTGCGTAAGACAAAAGCTTTTGACCCTGTAGTTATTCATATGATAAAAATTGGAGAGGATTCGGGGACTTTGGACGAGGTTATGGAAAGTACGGCACAAATTTATGATCAGGAAGTAGAGGTTGCGGTGCAAGGGCTAACTTCAATCATCGAACCCATTATGATTATATTTATGGCTGGGATAGTTGGTGTATTGGTTTTTTCGATTATTACGCCAATGTTTGATATGGCTCAAACAATTGGAGGCTAGCCAGTAGAAAAGAGGTGTCAGATAAACTTTATTAGCAGATGAGTAGCTTATAGAGACAGGGGGAGAAAAATGTTTATTAGTTTAAAGAAAAAGTTACATAGTCAAAACGGTTTCACCTTAGTTGAGTTGATGACGGTCTTAATTATTTTGGGGGTAATTTTGGGAATAGGTGTTCCTAAATATTTACAGGTTCAAGCGAAAGCTGAATGGGAAGCTGATTCAACTACAATCAGAAACATTGTGAAGGCTGCGGAAACTTATGCCGCCTCCATAAATCATTTTAAGGATGGAGTAATGATGGACAAGCTTATTGATGATAATCTCATTGATGGAGAGATTGCTTTAAACAGGATCAATGGGAGTGCAATGGAGCCAGCCGGAACCCCTGGTGTTTCTTATAAAAATGAAAAAGGGAAAACAATTGCAGAGATAGCTGGTAGCAATACGAAGTTTCTTTTTAATACGTTAGGTGGCAATGTGCGCAATACCGGGGACATAATTATTAAATTTATCGGTGAGCCACCGTATGGACCAATGCCTGTATATCCTATGGATAATACTATTGATGAAGGTGCATAAAGAAAAAAAGGGAATTTTCAAAGTAGAAAAGGAGGGAAAAAATTGTCAGCTAAGTGGCAAAAGCTTCTAAAAAGTCAGATGGGCTTTACTTTGGTAGAGCTGATGACAGTTTTAATCATTTTAGGAGTAATTATGGGGATAGGCGTTCCGAAGTATCTTAGAATTCAATCTCAGGCTGAATATGATGCGGATGTAACGACAATTGAAAATATTGTTAAAGCAGCAGAAATATATGCTACTCAGAAGAATCTCACCGGAGATATACTCCTTACCACTTTAATTACTAATAAAATTGTTGATGGAGAAATTATTTTAAATAGAAGAAATAGTGGTGATGCCAATAAAACTTCTGTTAAGAACGACACGGTGAAGTTATCTAGTTTTACTACAGTAAAATTTGTGATTGATAGTGTTTCCGGACAGGTGTCAGAGTCGGAAGTCACCAAGCAAATCGAGACTATGATTGGCAAGCCAGTATATTAAATAAATTTTAAAGAAAGTAGTAAAAAAACAGGGAGGGAAAAGGAAAATGTTGGGGTTATTTAGAAGATTGCTGAGAAATCGCGAAGGGTTTACGCTGGTTGAATTGATGACTGTTTTAATTATTCTGGGGGTTATTTTGGGGATCGGGGTGCCGAAGTATTTACAAGTACAGGCTAAGGCAGAATGGGAAGCCGATGAATCGACACTCCTTAACATTGTTAAAGGTGCGGAAACGTATGCTGCCTCAATGAATCAGTATGATGCAGGGGTTACGATTAAACAGCTTATTGACGACAAAATCATTGACGGGACGATTAAATTAAACAGAATTAATGGGGCGGCAATGAACCCGTCTCAGACTGCAGGTACTTCTTTTAAAAACGAAAAGGGAGTAACTATTGCCACAATAGCAGGTGCTACTGAAAAATTTAATTTTAATACGTCAACTGGTAATGTGTGTAATGTTGGGGCAATTGTACTGAAGTTTATTGGTAATCCACCTTACGGAACGTTGCCCGAATACCCTCAAGATAGTTGATAGTGACTGATCCGGGGGCAGGAGGATCATAAAAGACGTGATGGATAGCTGAGTTAATAATAAATTCAGGTGGAAAGGGGGGAGAGAATGTTAAGGTATTTACGTAGTTTGTTGCAAAGTCGGCAAGGGTTTACTTTAGTAGAGTTAATGACGGTTTTAATTATTTTAGGGGTAATTATGGGGATTGGTGTTCCCAAGTATCTTAGAATTCAATCTCAGGCAGAATATGATGCAGATGTGACAACTATTGAAAATATTGCTAAAGCAGCGGAAATATATGCAGTTCAGAAGGGTGTCACAGGTAATATTAATTTAAAAACGGTTTTAATTGACAAAGGTATTGTTGATGGAAATATTGAGTTAAATCGGAAAAAAAATAGTACCGGTACATCATCCGTTAAGAATACTGACAATACGAAATTAAGTACATATACATCGGTTAACTTTAATATTAACGCTGACGGTAAAGTGAGCAATCTGAAAGGTGCCGGTGGTGTATTTCAGCTTTTGATTGGTGATACCGTTTATTAAGTACTTTCCTTTTGTGTAGGGTAGAAATTGTGGGGAGGGGAGGACGATGAGAGGAAATGCTTAGTAAAAGTGAAAAATTGCGAGTAGGAAAAAACGGCTTTACTTTGGTTGAGTTATTGGCAGTAATGGTGATTTTAGGCATTCTTCTGGGTATCGGCGTTCCCAAATACATCAAGCTTCAAGCACAGTCGGAATATGATGCTGATGTGGCAATGATTAAAAGTTTGGCCAAAGCCGCAGAAATGTATGTGGTCAAAACTGATAATTATAACAATAAGACGATTTCAAACTTAGTAACTAATAAAGCAATTAAGGATGTCATTTTGAATCGTAAAAACTCAGCCGGTGCGTCAGTCAAAAATACGGGACTTCGTATTACACAAGTAAAAGGCACGGCAACATTTGTGTTTGATCCAGATACTGGTTATGTGACGGATGCAAGTTTGCGACAAGTAATTACAGATTTAATTGGGTCGACAGTTTATTAGGCAGAACATAAAGTGAGAGCATTAAAAAATACCTTCCTAATTTTGGAGGAATAAATTATGTTTAAAAAGCAAATGTTATCTTTTGATTTTGGTACGTGCAATACTAAAGTGGTTTTAGGTAAAAGAAATAACAATGGTGTCACAGTAAAAGACGCTTTCAGTTTTGAGACCCCGGAAGGAACAATAGAAGACGGGCAGATCCTAAATCTAGGTTTGTTAAAAGAGGAGATATTAAAAAACCTGGATGAAAGGAATATTTTTACGAATAGTGCGGTTTTTTCTCTGGCCAGTACAAAAGCGATTGTGCGTGAAGTAACTCTTCCTTATCCCAATGAAAAGAAAATGGCTGCAATGGTTCCCTATGAAATGTCTAAGCAATTACCGATCAGTGCTGATAATTATGTGATTGATCATGTGACCCTTGATGTCTTTAAAGAAGAAAACATTAAAAAAGCACGTATTTTGGCAATTGCGATACCCAAGCAAATAGTCAAGGCATATTGGAATTTATGTAGTGGGCTAGAAATTGAGCCAATTGCCTTGACTTTACATGGTATTGAGGCCGGGAACTTTTTTACGGACAAGTCGGTTGTGACCGGACAAATGGAAACAATAGCCTTGCTTGATATAGGCTATGCTAGTATTAATTGTAATATTATTAGTGGGGGAAAACTTGTCTTTAATCGCATTATTTCTACGGTAGGGATGAAAACCCGACCGGAGAAGTTAGAAAATATTGATAAGAAGCTCTCACCGGTAAATTATGATAAGTATGTCAGAGAAACAATGGATAAATGGTTAGAAGAAATAAAATTAGTTTTTCGTTTCTATTTTTCTTTATCAGGTCGTAGTGAGATAGAGAAAATAGTTTTGATAGGTGGTGCAACCAGTATTCAGGATATTGCCCCCTATTTTGAAGAAAAACTAGAAAAACAGACCTTTATCCTGGAAAACAAACCTCGCATTAGTTATAAAGGAAAAAGCGATGACTTTCAGTTAAATCATTATTTTAATGCGGTTTGCGCATTAAAATTGAGTTAAGGGCAGGTGAGAGTAAAGTGCCAAATTTGAACTTTTTTACACCCCTTTTAGATCAGGAAAAAAAGTCAATAAAGCAATATCAGGGTTTAATTGTTTTGCTGGTTTTCTTTTTATCTGTTGCTGTGTATCTTGTTCTCCAAGGTCAAATTTATTTATTAGAAAAAAACCTGGTAGAACAGGAACAGACACTTGCTGATATTAAAACCGTGGAATTTAATGACATTATGGAGATAAAGAGCAAAATTGTGCAACAAAAAAGTTATTTAACAATGGCGAAAAGTTTAGAGCAGGAGTTTGAAAATGCAGACTTTATTAAGTTAGGCTTGATTGAAGAAATAATTGATAACGTCCCCCCAAATCTGTTTTTTCAAAACTTAACTATGAAAAGGGATGAATGGCAGTTAACGGGATATGCCGATAAACGTGAAACAATCGCAGAATTTCAGTATAATCTTAAGAAATGCGAATTTTTTGAGGAAGTACATATTGCGAGTATTAACATAAAGCCTGTGGAAAATATAGGTGATACGTTTGGTTTCAGTATGAAGGGTACTTTTAATCTGGGGGTGATAGGACATGAAAATTAATGATAGAGACAAAACGTTGCTGACCGTATTAGCGATAGTTGTTATGTTGGTTTTTTTATTCATGTTTTTATTACCACCGCTCGTAGATGAGCTAAAAACTTTAAAAGAAAAGCAGAGTTTTTATGCGGAAGAAATTGCGGCAATGCAGGAAAATATACAATATGGCCAGGCCATCAGATCCGAATATAAAGACCTAAATGTAAAAGCATTAGCTTTTTCCAGTCAGTTTTATACTGAATTACGGCAAGAAGAACTTATTATGGATTTGAATAAGTTGTTTAATAATTCGGGTCTTATCGGTCATAATATCAGTTTTACTGAATTAGCAAAGAAAAATGCCCAAAGTGCTGGAGAGGGATTTTCTACTGCTAAATCGATGGAAGAGTTAATGAGTATGGATGTGACGATAAATTATAATGGTTCTTTTAATCAATTTTTAAGTTTTTTAAATAAGGTTGGTGAATTTGACAAAAAGATTCTAATCGATTCGGTGACGATCATTAATGCCAGTCAAAAAAATGGCGAAAACCTTTTAGCCGGTAATTTAGCGTTAGATTTTTTTGCTGTTCCTAGTTTTTTAAAGGATGCTACCGATTTTTTAAGCGAACAGTTCACGGGAATAGGTGGTGTTAATGAACCATTTTCTGGAGTCAGCTTAATGAATGCAGAGGTAGTTGATCTTTTAACTGGAAGAACAAGAACAGTTGCCTGTGATTTTGTTTTAACTGCAAAACCAATTACGGCAGATTTACCTACAGTAATTTTAGGCTTAGATAATGATATTTCAGCGGAAAGTTTTGTTAGTGCAGACAGCCCAGAAGTTGAAAAGGCCGAAGTGCATTTATTTATGTCAGATGGCAAGTATTTATGTAAATATTCAGCAGGTCAGGAAACTTATCCGCAAGATGGGGCAGGGGTTGAAATTCCTTTTGCTAGTACTGATAAAAATGTTGTGCTGAATATTTTCAGTAATCCCCGTGTTAGTGAAACGGATTTTAGTGGAGTTAATTTGTCTTTATTTAATGAAACAGATATGTCTCTCATTGTAAATGTAATTAACGAAGACCCGGATATACCGCGCGTTAATATTGTAAGTCAAGAAGGTAAAATTGAAATCCAATAAGGAGGGAGGGGAATAAAATGCGATTTATCAAAAGCAACACTGGGTTTGTGTTGGTTGAATTAATCATTGTGACAGTGATTCTTGGTGCAGTATTTCCCCTTTCTATTTTTTTTATTGATTCAATGAAAGCTGCGCAGGAGACTAAAATTCAGCAGTCTGCTAATTATTTAGCGCAAAAGTTTATGGAAGAGTATAAGGCAAAAGATCTAGCGACTATAACAGCTACTACAGAACCGATTAAAACAGTCATTAATGGTAAGAACCTTTATACTAGTGTTGCTGTTGAGCATTTTTTGGAGCCGGTTGAGGCGACTAATTATATCGGTAAAGTGGAGATAACAAGTAGTGCTGTTGGGCTGAAGACAATTAGGATTAACGACACAAGTTTTGATGATAGCTGGGAAGAGTACATTTTAAGATTAACGGAGAATCGTTTGTATCTTTCCGCTAAAACTCCGGAAAATGAATATAACCTTGGTTCAGTGGCGATTAACTTGCCTGTAGAGGATCCGGAGCTTAATATCTTTGTTTCTAATGATCCGTATATGATCTTAAATGTAAAAAATGAGTTAGCGGATAAAAAACTTATTATAAATAAAATTGAAACTGTAGTAGAAGGAAACCCTAATTTTAGCTTGCCGATTTTGGAAGGCAAAGTAGCAATTCGCGATAGCGAATTAATCGAAGGGTATGAACGAGGCTATAATCTTATTATTACGGTGAAAAATGAAGATAACGTGGAACTTGCGAAACTTGCTCAAACCAGAATGATTAATTGGTCATTAAGTCAAAAGTAGGGTCTATGGATAGTGAGGTAGTTAGTGATGATTAAGAAAATTTTATCAAATAATAAAGGGTCAGCCTTGCCCATGGTAATTATCATTATTACCGTCATTAGTACTCTTGGTGTAGCAATAATGTCGCTTGGTCTTGCTCACTATAAAGTTGGGATGGCTGATAAAAAGGTAAAAACCTCTTTTTATATGGCTGAATCCGGCTTAGAACAAGCGTATAAAATTATGTTAGAAGAAGTCGGTGAAGCGATACAAGCGGGAAACAATGAGGTAAATAGCGTAATTGAGGCTGAGTTACTTGCAGAAATTGAAAGAATAGAAAATGGCGAACAGGAAGGTTTCAATTATGTGCGTAGTTATTTTTTTGATCTGACTGCAGGTGAATATGTAATCGACGCTGATTGGGGAAAAATCAAAAGTGACTTAGATAATGGTATGTGGGATACCGATTTTCAAAATGGGTATAAGGAACATTTTAATACTACAAGTAATGGTCAGTATCAGCTTGTTAACAGATTGAAGGATGTTGGTCAATATGAAGATCTCCTTGGTGGAGGTACCGTTAATCCTTTTGAGATTGGTGTTCTAAGTTGTCCTACTCCACCTACAAAATTTTTTGCTGCTAGTGATATGAGTAAAGAGGTAACGCTTTATTCAAAATATATCAAAGAAGAAATGGCTCAAAAAGTACAAATGACTTTTACTGTCCAAGTACCTAGTGAGATTCCGAAAACTTATTATGTTTATGAAGATGTTGCAGAAACATATAAGGTGAGTCCGATTTGGGATAATGTTTTGACGGCTAGTGGTGATATTAAAGTTATTAATGCTACCAATTCAAATATTAATATTATTGGTAATGTTTATGCTTATGGGACGATACCCCAAGTAGTATCAGAGACTAAGGAATTGTCTAATTATGGTGGTTTTGTTTTAACCGGAAATACAAATAATGTGACGATAACAGGGGATCTTGTCACCCATGCTAATCTGCAGATTAATGACGCCAACACGTCAGCAATAACTGTTTCTGGGGAAGTCTTGGCCAATAATCTGGCGATAAATGGTAGTGATGAATATGCGGATAATCAAATTGTAGTTTTGGGAGATGTATATACGCTAGATGATTTAGAAATTAACGGTCGTAAATCGTTGATTAATATTGAAGGGAATTATTTTGG
>Ga0265294_10010074_pt1 | contig 10798 bp, 9 predicted proteins | sample MunlanPumphouse3_FD_192504 | JGI IMG/M metagenome (GOLD analysis project Ga0265294, IMG submission 192504) | Groundwater microbial communities from a municipal landfill in Southern Ontario, Canada - Pumphouse #3 | ecosystem: Environmental > Aquatic > Deep subsurface > Groundwater | place...
GTGGGGGCAAGATAATTATTTCTATGTTTTCTCAAAATACAATGATGCTCGAATGTATGCTCAAGAACCATGGTTTGATAGATCTCACAATGTATTCATGGATTGGCTTATTGCGGCTGGAATTTTGGGGTTGATGGCTTATCTCGCTTTATATGTTGGAGCGATTTATATGATGTGGTTTAGTAAAGGAGGAAAAGCTCATCAAAGCTCATTTGATTTTATTGAAAAATCTCTGCTAACTGGTTTGCTAATAGCCTACTTCATTCACAACGTCTTTGTGTTTGATAATCTGATTTCTTATTTGCTATTCTTTATGGTTTTAGCTTTCATCGCTTCCAAATATAGCAAAAGAGAAGAGGTGAGACAGATAGAAAAGTTTGCGAGTTCTAAAGCTAGAAATAAAATGATTCTCTACGGTCCATTTATTTTGTTAGCCTTATTTGCTAGTTTATATCTTTTAAATGTAAGATATTATCAAGCTAATAGAAACATTATTCGCGGAATATCTCCAAAGATGGTAGAAAATGAAGATCCTGTCGATACTCTCGGAAGAAGTTTAGATTCTTTCAAAAAAGCTATGGCAACTGGAGGGATAGCTGAACTAGAGAGTAGAGAGCAATTGACTCAGACAGCTTTAGGGCTTTACAATGAAATAGCTACAGCGCAAATTCCACAAACTGAAGAATATTTACCAATTTATACCTTGGTGTCTGATTATGTTTCTGCCGCTAAAGATGGTTATCTAGAGTTGCTTGAGAAAGACCCAGATCCTAGAAGCGCGTCTATTTTTGCAACTTTCTTGGGAGGAATTGGAGATAATAGTTTAGCTCTTCGATATGGAAAAATGGCTCACGATATGGCTCCTGAAAAACAAAGTATTACTGTCACTTATATTAAAGAATTAATTGTGGCCGGAGAATATGAAGAAGCTAATTCTTTAGCTAAAAATATGTATGAGTCTGATGAAAGTTATGATACTGCTAAAGCTATTTACGCTTTGACAAGTCTTTATGTGAAAGATTTTGATTTGGGTGAGGAATTGTTGATGCAAGATAGCGGTTTTATGAATATAGACCAAAGTTTTTATGAGGCTTATCGCTCAGCCAATGAGATAGGGAGACTAATGTCTATTCTAAGAAAAAATCTAGAGATTCAAGCAGGTGATATCAATTCCACAATTCTTCTTTCCGAAATCTATTTGGAGTTAGGCAATAAAGCGGAAGCTATAAAAATCTTAAAAGATTTAGCTATCGCTCAGCCAGAATTAGCTTCTCAAATTGAAGAATATATAAAGATCATCGAATAATAGAAAAGAATAATAGAAAATATAGATTTAAAAACACAGATATTTTAATCTGTGTTTTTGTTTTTATATATTTTCGATATTCCAGTTGCTGTTTGCTTTTAGGATTTTAATATTAGTTTTTTTCTTTTTATTTAAAATCTGTTGCATACCTACAAGACCTATCATAAAAGCGTTGTCTCCTGTTAAAAACTTATCTGGTAAATAAATACTAAGATTTTCTTTCTTAGAAAATGTTAGAAAATTATCTCTGATAAAAGTATTAGCTATAACCCCACCACCAATAGCCAGACTCCTAATGTCATTTTCTTTGACGGCCTTCTCCACTTTTTTGAGCAAAATTTCTGTTACAGCATTTTCAAAATCTAAAGATATAGATTTTTTAATCTCTTCTTCAGTTTTTCCAGCAGCTTTCATTTTTTGTATAGTGTGAATCACTGCTGTTTTTAAGCCAGAAAAAGAAAAGTTTAAATCATGAGAATGGAGCATTGGTCTTGGGAGTATAAAATCTTTTTCGATTTGTAAGTGTTTTTCTCTGGCCAAGGTAGCAATTTTAGAAATTTCTGGCCCTCCAGGATAAGGAAGATTTAGAGACCTGGCTACTTTGTCAAAAGCTTCACCTATAGCATCGTCAACGGTTTGTCCGAGTTTTTTATATTGCTCATTTTTTTTAAAATAATTTATTTCAGTGTGTCCTCCGGAGATTAAAAGAGCTAAAGCTGGATAGGAAATATTTTTTATTACAAATTCTTTCTCCGAAAGAGGGGAGACTAAAGCACTCATAATATGCCCTTCCATATGGTTGACTGGGTAAACTGGAATTTTCCATAAAATCGCTAAAGCTTTAGCAAAATTTATACCTACCCAAAGTGCTGGCGCGAGACCTGGCCCAGCAGTCACTGCTATAGCTTCTAAGTTAGGCTTTTTTATTTTTGAAACCAAATCAAATAATTCTTCACAAGTCTCAGCTTCTCTTTCTAAAAGTTTTTTAACTTTTTTCTTTCTACTTTTTTTTATTTTTACATCTTTTTCTTCATATAATTCAGCTTCTTTCAAAGATTCTTTAAATATTTTGACAATATTTTTAGCGTGCTCTCTTTTAGCTAAAGCAGGGAATACCCCTCCAAATTCTCGATGAATATTTATTTGTGATAATACATGATTAGATAAGACAGAAAATTTTACCTCTCCTTTTTGTTTTTTTTCAAAATCAAAAATCGCAATAGCGGTTTCATCACAACTGGTCTCTATAGCTAAAAGCTTAGTTTTTTTCATAAAAAGATTATATCTTAAAAATTTAAAATAAAAAAGAATATAACAATACAGACTTCTTTGCATTGTTAAGCTCTTTTAACACAGTATTTTGACAACACATATAATAGTTGATATATAAAATATAGTAATTAAAACAATAAATAAATATTATTTTTTAACTAAATTTTTGGAAAATGAAAAAGAGTGTTCTTTACGCTTCGGTTTTTCTTATTTTTCTAACTTTTTTTACGGGGGCGGTGAAGATCGACACTAATAGACAATTAGAGTCTGGTTTTGAAGAAGTCGTAGTAGTTAATTTAGAAGAATTAGAAAAGTTGAAACAAGATTCGGTAATAAAATTGAAAGCCGAGAAAATTGATGAATTTTTCAGTAGGGGCAATATGCCTCTAGAAGGATACGGATACAAATTTGTAGAAGTCGCTGAAAAATATGATCTTCCTTATAACCTGCTTCCAGCTATTGCTACCCAGGAATCTACTGGTGGTAAAAGGTGCATTAATAATAATCCTTTCGGTTGGGGTTCTGGGAAAATTAAGTTTAAAAATTTTGAAGAGTCTATCGAAGTGGTTGGAGAAAAAATGGCCAATCATAAATATTATAAGGATAAGACTATCACTCAAAAGCTTTCTACTTACAACAAGGAAGATGAAAAATATCAAATCAAAATCTTTTCTTTTATGAAAAAGATCGATGAAATGGTTTGATAAATCTTTTAACAAAAACCTACTATTAAGTTCGTAGGTTTTTTTATAATGCTTTACAGGTAAGAAGGTTTGTGGACGATAGAGGATTCGAACCTCTGACATCTACAACGTCAATGTAGCGCTCTACCAACTGAGCTAATCGTCCAAGCTTTTAGATTATAACAAATTGTAAAAACTTTTTAAAGCGACATTCTAGCATGCTATAATCTTTGTATATGTCAAAAAAAGAAGAGAAAATAATTTTGATTTCTGGTGGAACTGACGGGCTTGGTTTGGCTACCGCCAAAAAACTTTCCAAAGATCATACTGTTATAGTTTTATCTCCAACTAAAAGTAAATGTGAGGCTGCTGTTAAATATGAAGGAGTAGACGATTTTGTGGTCGCAGATATTACTAAAAACAAAGAAGTGGAAAAGGCAGTAAAAGACGTCATTAAAAGATATGGGAGAATTGATGTTTTAATTAATAGTGCAGGCATTTGGGTAGAAGGAAATCTGGAAAATAATGAAGCAGACAGAATACAAAGAGTTTTAGAAGTAAACACTTTAGGTACAATTCTTTTGACTCAAAAAGTTTTACCCCATATGAAGGAGCTGGCTTCGGGGAGGATTATCAATATAATTTCTCAAGCGGGAGTGATTCCTAAAGGAGGAAGGTCGGTGTATAGAGCAAGCAAATACGCGGTAAAAGGTTTTACCGATTCTCTTTTGTTGGAGGTGGCGCCTTTTAATGTTTCTGTTTGTGGTTTTTATCCTGACAAAATGAATACCAATTTTTTCAAAAAAGGCGGTACAGATATTAAAACCAATGATTACATAGACACTTCTCTAGCTGTAAAATGTATAGAGTTTATGGTGGACGCGCCTATGGATTTAAATTTTCCAGAATTTGGTATTAAAAAAATTAATCAATATTTATAATCCTTTTTACTTAAAATAGAGGATAAATTCTAAAAATTCTTTAGAAATTATTTATGGCCAAAGTCTAGTTTTTATGTTAAAATGGCTTTATTATTTAACTAAATTAGCTTAATCCAGAAAAAGAATATACAAATTCTTAAAATTATATGCCGTTTTTAAAGAACCTTTTTAAATCTGAAGATGAAAAATTGATTCAGAAATTAAATCCTGTAGTAGAGAAAGTTTTAGCTCAAGAAATGAAAATGAAAGAGCTTACTGACGAAGATTTAAAAAATACCAGCCTCGAATTAAAAAAACTCATTCAGACTGAAATCAAAGAAAAAGAAGACGAGTTGGAGAAGAAAAATCTTTCCGCGGAGGATTTCAGAAGACAAAGTCAAAAAATTGTTCAAGATATTTTGGATGAAAATATTGTCTTAGCTTTTGCTTTGGTTCGTGAAGCTGCGCGCAGGACTTTAAGCATGATGCATTATCCCGTACAAATTGTAGGTGGAATTATTATGCATAAAGGCTATATTGCCGAGATGAGAACTGGAGAGGGAAAGACTTTGGTGGCGACTCTTCCAGCTTATTTAAATGCGCTTTCTGGCAAGGGGGTTCATATCGTGACAGTTAACGATTATCTCTCTAAAAGAGATGCGGTTTGGATGGGTAGAATTTATGACTTTTTGGGATTGACTGTAGGAGTCTTGAATCATCAAGTTTCTTTTCTTTTTGATAGACATTCTATTCAAAAGATTAGTGGAATGAAAGCTGAAAATACTGATGAAGACATTGAGGAGACTGGAAGTTTTAAGATTGAAAATGAATATTTAAAAATAGTTTCTAGAAAAGAAGCCTATAAGGCAGATATTACTTATGGGACAAATAATGAATTTGGTTTTGATTATTTGAGAGACAATCTGGTTTACAACTCAGAAGAGTTGGTGCAAAGAGAACACAATTTCTCTATCGTGGACGAAGTGGACTCAATTTTAATTGACGAATCTAGGACTCCGCTTATTATCTCTTCCGAAGCTCAAGAATCGGATGAGCTTTATAAAAGATTTGCTCGTTTTGCGGATAAATTGATAGAGGGGGAAGATTTTGAAAAAGATGAAAAACAGAGAGCTATATCTTTGAAACCAAGCGGGATTGAAAAAGCTGAAAAAGAATTTAATCTAGTCAACTTTTACGCTTCTGAAAATATAAAATTAGTTCACCACTTAGAAACTGCTGTAAAAGCTAAAGCTTTGTTTATTAGAGAAAAACAGTATGTGGTTAGAGACACACAAAAAGAAGATGGGCGCATTCAAAAAGAAGTGATGATTGTCGATGAGTTTACTGGCCGTATGCAACCAGGGAGGAGATGGAGTGATGGACTTCATCAAGCTATTGAGGCTAAAGAAAATGTGCCTATTCAAAAAGAATCTCGCACCGTAGCCTCCATCACTTTTCAAAATTATTTTAGATTTTACAGAAAACTTTCCGGTATGTCTGGTACAGCCAAGACTAGTGAAGAAGAATTTTTTAAAGTTTACGGTTTACCGGTAGCCGCTATTCCAACCAATAAGCCCTCAATGCGTGAAGATAAGGCAGATTTGATTTTCCAAACAGAAAAAGGAAAGCTCAAAGCTTTGGCTAGATTAGTAAAAGAGCTTTTTGAAAAGGGGCAACCAGTGCTTATAGGTACAATTTCTATCGAAAAAAATGAGCTGGTTTCTAAGTATTTGGAAAGAGAAAATGTTCCTCACTCTATTTTAAATGCAAAAAATCACGAAAAAGAAGGAGAAATTATTGCGGCAGCCGGTAGAAAACACGCAGTGACTATTGCTACCAACATGGCTGGTCGTGGAGTGGATATTAAGCTTGGAGGAGCTAATCCTACTCAAGCTGAAAAAGACGAAATCAATACTCTCGGAGGTCTTTTTGTGATTGGTACAGAAAGACATGAAGCAAGAAGAATCGACAATCAGCTTCGTGGACGTTCAGGTCGTCAAGGAGATAATGGGGGGACTCAATTTTTAGTTTCTTTGGAAGATGACTTAATGAGAGTCTTTGGTGGTGATTCTGTTAAAAATATGATGGGTAGATTTGGCTTGGCAGAAGATATGCCAATCAAATCTAAAATGGTTTCTAATGTTTTAGAAAGTGCACAAGAGAAAATCGAAGGCTTTAACTTCGATGCGAGAAAACACACTTTACAATATGATGATGTTTTAAATCACCAGAGACAACATATTTATGACAGAAGAAGAAAAGTCCTGCTTTCAGATAGGGGAGAATTAGAAAAAGTCTTAAGTGAACTTTATGAAGTTAAGCCAGAGCTTGAAAAGTTTGTACAAGAAAGAAAAGATAAGTATGGAGAAGATCTTTTTTTTGAGGTTTTGAAGAGTATTTATTTGCAAATAGTGGATCAACATTTTATGGCTCACTTAGAACATATGGATAATATTCGCCAGTCAGTGAATCTTCGTGCTTACGGACAAAGAGATCCTTTGGTGGAGTATAAAAAAGAGGCTCTCAACACTTATAATAATATGCAATCTCAAATGAAAGAAGATTTTTATAATTTCATTACACACATCGACAATGTCATCGCTAATCTCGAAGCCCAGAAAATCATGAGAGATTCCCAAATGAAAAATCAGACTTTTGTAGACGACAAAAACAAAGATGAGGTAGAAGAACAAGGTAAAGACAAAAAGAAAATCTCTCGGAATGATCTATGCCCTTGCGGGTCAGGGAAAAAAGTTAAAAAATGTGATTGTTCAGAGTATGGTTATTTAAGAAAATAAGATTAAACATTAAAAGTATGAGAGGGATTTTTAAAAAAATTATCGTCAAAATTTTAACTTGGCAAGCCTTGTTTTTGCTAAAAAGAAATAATCCAAAAATTATTGCAATTACTGGTAATCTTGGTAAAACTTCTACGAAAGATTCTATCTATGCCGCTCTTCATAAAAATCTATTAAATGAAAACGGAGAATCTTTAGTCTTGGCTAGCAAGAAAAGCATGAATAGCGATTTTGGAGTTCCTCTTACTATTTTAGGAATGGAATCTGGTTGGGCAAATCCATTTCTCTGGTTTAAAATCATTCTAAATGGTTTTGTAAAAATGTTTGATAAATTTCCTTATAAATATTTGATTTTAGAGATCGGGGCTGATATGCCAGGGGATATTAAGAAAGTTTGTGAATTTATTAAGCCGGACATTGTGGTTTTGACAGCTTTTGCAGAAGTTCCAGTGCATATAGAATTTTTTGATAACAAGAGAGAAAGCTTGGTCAAGGAAAAGAAACATCTGGTAGAAAATCTAAAAAATCAAGGCACTTTTATTTATAATTTAGACGATGAAGATTGTGTAAATATAGCTAAAGAAATGGAAGGAAGAGACATTTTCCAAAAATCTTTTTCTCTCAAAAATCCAGAAGCGGATATTTTTGCAAAAGATATTAAAATCGAATCAGAAAGTGTGAATAAATTTGTCACTAAAGTCGCAGGTGTTTCAGGAGAAGTCTTTCTAAAGAATGATGATAAATATTCGGTAAAAGTCGTAGACAATTTAGGTCAGGCAATTTTTTATTCAATTTTACCCGCTATTTTGATCGCAGAAATTTTTGATGTAGATATAGAAAAAGCTATTAAAGATATCGAAAAAAATAAAGAAACTAAAGGAAGGATGAGGCTTTTGGAAGGTGTCTATAATTCAACTATTATAGATGACACTTACAACTCTTCTCCTAAAGCCTTAAAGCACGGCATTGAGGTGGTCAAAAGTTTAGACATCGGAGAAGGTAAGAAGATTTTTGTCATAGGAGATATGTTGGAACTTGGAGATTTTACAAAACAAGAGCATGAAAGAATTGGGGAAATGTTGGTAAATATTGCTGACATTTTGATAGTTAGTGGAGTTCGGGCAAAATTTATAGGGGAAGCCGCTATAGCTAAAGGCATGAATAAGGACAATGTTTATTTTGCTTCTGGCAGTCTGGAGGCTGGAAGAAAAGCTTTAACAGTGTTAGAAGGTGAAATAGAGAAAGATTATAAAGCTGGCCGTTCAGAAAGTGAATCAGGGGGTGATCTGGTCTTTATAAAAGGTTCACAGGGCGCCAGAATGGAAAAGGTGGCCAGAATACTTTTGAATAGAGAAATGCATGATCCTGAAGAAGTTCTTGTGCGCCAAGAAAAAGTTTGGGAGAGAAAATAAAAGTCTAAAAATACACTAAAAAACACTTAGAATTTAATTCTAAGTGTTTTTGAAATAAATTTAATTTTATTAAAGTTTTTTAGAAGTTTTTTTAGTAGTTTTTTTAGCGGCTACTTTTTTTGCAGGAGCCTTGCTTTTCTTTTCTATCTCTTTCCAGTTCTTTTTGAAATTATTTATTTCTGTCACAACGTCTTCCAGGTCGACATTTTTAATCTTTTTATATTTTTCTCCAACTTTATCTATTATTTTTTCATAGGTCGGTCCGGAGATTTCTTCTAATTTTTCTAGTTCTTCCATAATTTCTCCTTTCATTTTAACCGCCCATCCTTTTGCGATTTTCTGATTTTTCTTTCCTTCTGGACCAAAAAGCAAATAGGCGATAGCGCCTACCGCAGCTACTCCGACAGCGATTCCGGCTGTTTTCCCGGAACTATTACTTTTTTGTGTTTTACTCATATTTTTGTTTTTTTTTATTCGTGCTGGCTTTTTCACTTTTATTTTTTTTAGTTTGTAAAATTAATTTTATTAAAGATGCAAAGATGGAACTTTTTAATAAATCCTCTTTAAAGGAAACTATATCGTCTTTTACTGCTTCGAGTTGAGTCTCAAATTTTTTGACTCTTTTATTTATTCTAAATAAAATAACTATTACGAAAATTAGAATAAATACTAATAATAAAGTAATAAGTATCGTTGATATAGAGCTAATAAAGAAAAAAATGTCTGATTTTAAAATTGTTTCCATGCAAATATTATAGCATGAGAAAATTGTGACCTTACGGGGAATCGAACCCCGGTTTTATCCGTGAGAGGGATATGTCCTAGCCGCTAGACGATAAGGCCAAACCGATTTTAACTTATTTTTAACTTATAAATTTTAGCATATTTTTTACTATTTGTAAAAAGTCTTGTAAAATAAGGGCCATTTTTAGACTCATTTGACAGTTAAGAATTATAGTTGTATAACTCTTGACTTTTTAGTTTGGATCTGATAACATTGTTCCATTGAGCGATAAGCTCATTTTTTGTTTGCAAAAGTACAGAAGTGAAAGTGGCGGAGCTTAAACCGCAACATTATGATAAAAAAACTACACAATACTCTACTTGTTATGGCATTTATTCCATTACTTGCCGTATCAGCTCTAGAGTTAAATACAGTTTCTGGTGTGTCTGGAGAGGTTAACAATTTTCCAAATGCGTCAGAAGTGACTATCAAGCTTCAAAAATCTCAAAAAGAATTAGAGACAAAGGAAAGCTTGAGAAAGATCCAAGCTGCTAAAATAGACGCCTATTATGCAAAACATAATTTGCCTCTAGAAGGATACGGTATGCAATTTGTTCTGGTAGCAGAAAAGTATGGTATCCCATACAATCTATTACCAGCAGTTGCTATGCGTGAATCTACTGGTGGAAAGTTTGCTTGCTACAATAATCCTTTTGGTTGGGGTTCTTGTAAAATAAAGTTTAGCGATTTTGATGAAGCTATTGAGTCTGTAGGTAAAAATCTAGGTGGAGCAAATCCACGGACCGCTAGATATTATGCTACTACAGATGTCGAAAAGAAACTTTATTATTACAATGGTACTGTGATCAAAGGTTATGAAGACCAGGTGATTGCTATCATGGGAAAGATTGATAATACATCAATTAATCCAGATGCAGACACAAATATAGAATTGGCATCTAAATAATTTTATTTTAAAAGTATTGAAACAAAAACCCGCATCTAGTTGCGGGTTTTTGTCATTTTTATAATCTACTTATTATTCTTTAGGCTTGTCTAATTTATTTATAGGACTTTTTACGAAAATCAAATAAATTACCAGCAGTATAGTTATAAAAGTGATTAATTCAGAAACAAGACTACCCCAGCCAAAAGTTATGGATGTGTGAGGGATAGTATAGGTGTAAGCAGAAAGATTTTCTCCTTTGCCTATTAATGCGCCGATTATAGGGTTTACTAAATTCGTAATAATAGAATTTACAAAAGCTGTAACTGCGCCACCTACTATAATACCTACAGCCAAACCAATAACACCTTTTTCTCTAATAAAGTTTACAAAATCTTTTATCATAAATTTTTATAAATTATATATTAATTATACCCCATTTCAGAAACTTAATATTTTATGATAAAATGCCCTTATTGGAGACGTGGCTGAGCTGGCCGAAGGCACCTCACTGCTAACGAGGCAGGGTAGAAATATCCTCATGGGTTCGAATCCCATCGTCTCCGCCAACACAATTTAGTATCGGAGCCAACTCACTTGCCTGAGCAAGTAGTGTGGCTCACAACCATAAAACCACCCAATGGGTGGTTTTATGGTTTTTACACAGGGGTGGTGTTGCATTTGTAGTCTTCATATGCTACAATATACCTATGAATGAAAATTTCAAAAACAAAATA
>Ga0265294_10010076_pt1 | contig 10796 bp, 12 predicted proteins | sample MunlanPumphouse3_FD_192504 | JGI IMG/M metagenome (GOLD analysis project Ga0265294, IMG submission 192504) | Groundwater microbial communities from a municipal landfill in Southern Ontario, Canada - Pumphouse #3 | ecosystem: Environmental > Aquatic > Deep subsurface > Groundwater | place...
TTTCTCAACATTAGGAACACTTTTAGGTGTTGTCTTGGTGAGAATTTTTGGAGTTATTGGAGTGGATATGAATGCTTTAGGTGGTGGCGCTATTTCGGGAATGTCCTTAAGTCAATGGATTTATCCAAGTATAGATTTAGCTTCCTGTCTTTTGATAATTGTTCTTGGGATAGCAGTTTCAGTTGGGACTTGCCTTTTTCCAACCAAGAAAATTCTACGCTTAGAGCCTGCCGAGGCTTTACATGATGATATTTAAAAAAAGGAAAAAATAAATGAAAAAAAAGATATTTACGATAATAATTACTTTGGTTGTTTCCTTCTCCATTTTTGCTTCACTTAGCGTGGATGAGATAGTGGATAAATATGAAGCAAACCAAAAATTTGAAAGTTTGGTTACTGAGGCTAAGATAGAAATTACCGATAGGCTTGGAGTTTCCATTCAAAACGTTTTGGTATCAAAAAACAAAGTTGGGGATACTTTAATAGAAATTACCAGTGGGCCGGATAGGGGACAGAAAGTACTAAGAAGGGATGAATCAATCTATCTTTATTATCCAGATGCCGATCAAGTAATTAGACTTCAAGGAACTGCTCTTAAGGATTCTTTTATGGGATCTGATTTTTCTTATGAAGATCTTTCCGGGGATGATACGATAAGAGGTTCCTATGATATTGAGTTAAAAGAAGAATTAGACAGTTCTTATGTGTTATCTTTAACAGCAAAGACAAGGCAAATTGCTTATCAAAAAGAAGAACTAATAATTGATAAAAAGACTTTTGTTTGTACAAAGGCAATTTTAATGGGTACTAATGGAAGAGCTCTTCGCTCTATGGAATCTTCCGATATTAAAGAAATAAATGGTTATTATTTTGCAATGAAAACTGTAATGACAGATCTTCTAAAAAAGGAAGGAAATACAGTGTTTGAATTGGAAGAAGTTGAAGTAAATCCGTTTTTATCTCCTAGTCTGTTTACAAAGGAAAATTTGTCATGGTAAGAGAGAGAAAACTTATATTTATTATTGTTTTATTACTTATTTCAATTGGAGGTGGATTTTGTTCAATGAATTTATCAGGGAAAGAAGGTTTGAGTCTAAGTGAAATTTATTATAATGGGAATTGGTCTACTACCAGTGATGCTAATTTAACCTTTAATCTTGATTATAACACAGCAGGTGTAAAGTCCTATTTTCAGTATGATTTATCTATAAGCGAGAAAGAATACGAAGATAATTTGAGTAAAGCTTATATTAAATTTCGTTTACCTTTTGGAGAAAACTACATTACTTTCAATGCAGGAAAAACAAATCTAAGTTGGGGAGGAGGTTTCGCTTTTAATGCAGGGAATCCTTACTTTAATAAATATCTTACAATCTTAAGCGCTTATATACCTCTTAGTTTAAATTTTGATAATGGTCATTTAATCTATTTTGAGTCCTTTGTTACTCCTCCTTTGTTAAAGAGCGAAACTTTTACAGGTGGAGGAAGAATGATTTTTGAATTTGGAAAAGTATTAGTTGATAGTTTTGAAATAGGAGGAGTGTTAGGTGAAACTGGTGATTTTACTTTTTACGGAGGTTTAAATGGGAATCTCTATTTTGATTATGGACTTTACACTAATTTTAGTCTTTTTAGCTTTGAGGATGTTGAATTTTCTGGTTATGTTTTAAAATATTTTGGCAAATTTAATTTCATGGCTGAGGGTAATTATGAAAATGATTTAATATCTCTTATTTTGACTGGTGGCTATCAAATTGGGGAAAAACTTGGTTTAAGTTGTGAAGTATTTTTAGCAAAAGTAGGTTCCTATACTGCTTTAGGCTTATCCTATCCAATTATCCAGGGTCTAAATGCAAAAGTTAAACTCATGAGGGATACTTTAAATAATTATACAGTTGTATTTAATTTGGAGCATAGTTTTTCTCAGTAAGCCTAGATTGATAAATCTGCTTTTGCGTAGAGCTTTTGTTTTTCATCTTCGTTAATTGCTTTGTCTAAAATAAATGCAATAATGAAAATTCCGATTAAACTTAAAGCAAGTCTAATTAATGCAAATTTATATCCTAAACTTGCAATTTCAAAAGTTTCCATAGGAATTTTTGTTGTTGACCAAGCTCCGATAAAAATAAATACATTAAAAATACTTGTTCTCTTTTTTAACATAACCATGGAAATTGGAAAGGCTGCATAAAGAGGTCCAGCAGCTACACTTCCTAGAAGAAGAGCTATCAAAGCTCCTTTTGTGCCACTTCCTTTTCCAACATATTTTATCATTGTTGATCTATCAATCCAAACGTCTAAAAGGCCAAGTAATATGAATATTGGTGGAACAACTGAAAGGATTTGAAGAAAATTTGATTTTGTAATTTGAAATGAAATTTTTCCAATGTTTGGGAAAATAACACCTATTACTACATTTATAATTAGTAAAAGTAAAAACCATTTATATCTTTTTATTATTTTTATCATTAAAGTAAAGCTCCCATAACAAAAGCGACGACAATAGAAAAAATTACTGCACTAGAATTTCGGAGAATAGCAGTTTTCTTTCCAAATAGACTAATTTCCATTGGAAGTGTTACCAGTCCAACCATCATCAAAGAGGATACGAATGCAGCAATTTGAGCAGGTCCTGCACCATTATTCAACAAAGCGGCTGCCAAAGGAAAAGCTACAAAACCTGGTATCAAAGTTATTGAACCAATTACAATAGAAATAATAATACCAAGAATTCCGGTATTTGCTCCTATGTATTTACTTATTGTTGCTTCATCCAAGACACTTAGTACCATGCCTATAATTACAACAATTGTCAAAAATTGTGGAAGAATATTTTCAAAAGATTTAAGAGCTTTATTTAAAGCTTTTTTGGTTTTTGAATGGTCCTTTATGGAGGAAATAATCAAACAACTTCCTGCCACTATATATAAAATTATTGTAAACAATTTTCTTTTTCCTTTGTCATTTTTCTTGTTCATTATTTGTAAGTGAAACTTAAATTGATGTCAATAACTATGAGGTAAAATATATTCTTGAAAACAAATTAGCAAAAAATCTTGATTTTCTTTTGATAACTAGTTGCATAAATATACTTAATTTTGTATATTGGTGAAAATTGAAATAAATTTTAGTTATTGCTACGGGAGGAATAACAAATGAAAAAAACTTTAGTTGTATTATTAATGGTTGCGATGGCATGTACCTTCGCATTCGCAGGTGGTGAAGAAGAAGCCAAAAGTGTTAAAGTTGGTTATATTGGTCCAATGACCGGTGATTACGCAAATTATGGTGTATACATTGGAAATGGAGCAAAGCTAGCAGTTGATAAATTCAATGCCGCAGGTGGTATTGATGGAACTCCCGTTGAACTTATTATTGAGGATTCAGAAGGGGCACCGGACAAAGGCCTTTCTGCAATCGAAAAACTTTCCGGTTCTGACCATGTTGTAGCTCTAATTGGACCTGTATTCTCAGGTGTTTGTAATGCTGTTGGACCAAGATGTCAAGATGAAGGACTTTTGATGTGTACTCCAAGTGGTACAGAGAAATCAATTACTTCAATTGGTGATTATGTATTTAGAACAATCCCTTCTGATGGACTTCAGAGTGAGGTTGCTGGTACTTATTTCTATCAAGAACTTGGTTATAAAAAACTTGGTTGTTTATATGCAAAGAATGATTATTCACAAGGACTTTATGAAGGTACAAAAGCAGTATTTGAAGCTCTTGGCGGAGATATGAGTAGTGTTGAAACTTGTCAAGTTGGTGACAAGGACTTTAAAACTCAGCTTACAAAATTAAAATCTAGTGATGTTGAAGCTATTTATATCCCAAATTATACAGCTGAAATGGCTCAAATTCTTGAACAGGCTTCTCAGATTGGAATTAATGTTCCATTCTTAAGTAGTGATGGATTCTCAAATCCTGAGATTTACAACCTTGCTCCTAAATTCTGTGATGGTGTTATTTATGTTGGACCTCCACAGGTAAAGTTAAGCTCAGCCTACAGTGATTTTGTAAGTGAGTATAATAAAGCTTTTGGAAGAGATCCTTCTTCTTTTGCAACTGCAAGTTATGATGCTGCTAGTCTTTTAATGCAGGTAATTACCGAAGTTTATGAAAAGACTGGAAAATATGATAGAAAAGTTATTAGAGATACTTTTGCTTCTACTGAAGGTTTCGAGGGTGTAACTGGAACAATTGCTTTTGACGAAATTGGTGATTTGGTTTCTTTCCAGGGCCTTTATAAGGTAAACGGTATAAAACCTGAATATCTTGGAACTTATACAGTTGTTAATGGTGAATTAGCTAAAATGGATTAGTAAAAGATATTAAGAACTAAATGGTTCTTCGTCTTTAATAATTCTCGAATGGCCTTCATAACTCAAATTTGAGTTGTGGAGGTTGTATGTTTTTAGGAGGTTTTAGTTGACAATTGGTGAGTTTTTTCAACATCTAATGAACGGACTAACATTAGGGGGAATATATGCATTGATTGCTTTAGGTTATACCATGGTTTATGGTATCCTGAAGTTTATTAATTTTGCACATGGTGATATTCTAATGTTTGGTGCTTATATTGGACTTTTTACTTTTAATGCTCTTAGAGGTTCTACTGAATTAGGGCCATGGTGGTTTTTTGCTTTTATTATAGCAATGTTAGTTAGTATGATTTTTTGTGCTGTACTGGGAATGTTTATTGAGAAAGTAGCTTATAGACCATTGAGAAGAGCTTCAAGATTGGCTCCTTTAATAAGTGCAATTGGTGTTTCGATTATTCTTAGTAATTCAGCTGCATGGATGTTTGGAACACAGTCAAGAAAATTGGAATATCCTTTTGATAATACTCCTATGCAAATTGGTACTGTTTCCATTACTCCCCACCAAATTATGATATTAGTAGTAGCGGCGGTGATGATGATTGGTCTTTCTATCTTTGTAAACAAATCAAGAATGGGGAAAGCTATGAGGGCAACTAGTTTGGATCAGGATACAGCTAAGCTTATGGGAATTGATGCAGACAAGGTTATTAGTTTGACGTTTGCTATAGGAAGTGGATTAGCTGCTGTTGGTGGTATGCTTATAGCTTTGGATTTTAAAGTTTATGCAACCTTAGGTACTATGGTTGGTTTAAAAGCTTTTGTTGCGGCTGTTGTTGGTGGTATTGGAAATATTTCTGGTGCTATGCTTGGAGGTCTTTTATTAGGTCTTCTTGAAACCTTTGGAGTTGCAATTTTTGGTATTCCTCAAGGATATAAAGATACTATCGCATTTGGAGTTTTGATTATAATTTTACTTGTAAAACCTTCAGGACTTCTCGGAAATAACGAAAAGGAGAAAGTCTAATGTTGAATTTTTTTCTTTTAATATTAATTTACACAGGCATTTATTCCTTAATGGCTTTGGGACAAAACTTGATAACCGGTTATACTGGTTTGTTAAGTCTCTGTCAGGCAGGATTTTTTGCTATTGGAAGTTATGCAACAGCAATTCTTTGTGTTACTTTTGGATGGGGGTTTTGGGGTACACTTCCTGTTGCCTTCTTTGTTTCAGCTTTATGTGGCGTACTTATAGGTTTGCCTACACTTCGTTTAAAAGGTGACTATCTTGCTATTGCAACCTTAGGATTTGGAGAAATAGTAAGAAATATTATTAATAACTGGGATTCACTTACAAATGGACCAATGGGAATAAGAGGAATAAAGAAACCAATGTTTTTTGGATTAGAAATAAATCCATATAGAAAATGGGGTTATCTTTTTTTAGTTTGTTTCTTTTTGGTAGTTACTTATTTTGCGTTGAAAAGACTTTATCAAAGTCGAATGGGTAGAGCTCTTGAAGCCGTAAGAGAAGATGAGATTGCAGCCCATTCAATGGGAATAAATGTTACCAAATACAAGGTTTGGTCTTTTGCTATTGGAGCAGGAATTGCTGGTATAGCTGGAAGTTTACAGGCAACTTTTATGTTATCCGTTACTCCAGGCTATTATACTTTTATGGTTTCAATTATCGTATTATGCATGGTCGTTCTTGGAGGTTTAGGTAACTCCCTTGCCAGTATCCTTGGTGCTTTTATTTTACAGTTTGTAACTTATTTTCCTCAACTTATTGGTATTAGTGATAAAATTCCAGCTCAAGCAAGACAGATTGTTTTTGGTTTAATTCTTGTTTTAATGATGATTTATAGACCCCAAGGAATTCTTGGACCAGAACACCGAAGATATAAACAACTTGATGCTTTGTTTGCAGCAAGGAATAAACTAGGAAAGGAGAGTTAATTATGACATTGCTAGAAACAGAAAAGTTAACTCGTGCTTACGGAGGTGTTATTGCTGTAAATGAAGTGGACTTTAAAGTTGAAGAAGGCTTGATTACTGGACTGATTGGACCGAATGGAGCAGGAAAAACCACTTTATTTAATAATATTACCGGACTTGATTATCCGACAAGTGGTAAGGTTTTCTTTGAAGGAAATGATATCACTGGTGTAAAGGCAAACAAAGTTTGTGATTTAGGAATTGCAAGAACTTTTCAGAATATTAGACTTTTTAAAGAGTTAAGTGTTTTGGAAAATGTAATGATTGGCAGACATTTAAGAATTGGAAAACATAAATCTCATTTTATTAATGCTTTGGATAGTTATTTTAATTTGAATAGTGAACAAGAAGAGGTCTTTGAGTCTTCAATGAAATGGATTAAATTCATGGAACTTGATGGACTTGAGAAGGAATTTGCTAAAAACCTACCTTATGGTAATCAAAGAGAACTTGAAATAGCAAGGGCTTTGGCAACCGAACCTAAATTGCTATTTTTAGATGAGCCTGCTGCAGGTATGAATCCACAAGAAACAGACCATCTTATGAAGGAAATTAGGAAAATAAGAGATTTGGGAATTACTATTGTTTTGATTGAGCATGATATGAAACTTGTTATGAATATCTGTGAAAACATAACAGTTTTAAGCTATGGTCTTAAAATAGCCCAAGGAACTCCTATGGAAATACGATCTGACCCTTCAGTTATTGAAGCCTATTTGGGTAAAGAGGAGGACGATGATGAATGAGTTGCTTACTATAGAAGGAATTAATGTTTCCTACGGTAACATAAAGGCATTGAAAGACGTTAACATGATTGTCGGTGAGGGCAGGATTGTTTCTTTGATTGGTGCTAATGGAGCTGGAAAAAGTACGCTATTAAAAGCAATTGTCGGACTTGAACCTCTTGTTTCAGGTAAGGTAACTTTTAATGGTGAAGTACTTAATGAAAAATACAATAATGGTGGAAAGGATAAGGGAAAAAGTGTTCCAACAAATCTTATTGTTTCTCGAGGTATTGCTTTAGTTCCAGAAGGACGCCATGTTTTTACTGAGCTTACTGTTGAAGAAAATCTTGATATGGGTGCTTTTCTTGTAAAAGATAAATTACAGATTATAAGAAAAAAAGAAGAAATGTATAGTTTTTTCCCTATTTTAGGTGAAAGAAGAAAACAACGCACAAGTTCTCTTTCAGGTGGTGAACAACAAATGATGGCAATTGCAAGAGCACTTATGATGACACCAAAGCTTCTTCTTCTTGATGAACCTGGACTTGGGCTTGCTCCATTAATTGTTCAAGACATTTTTAATAAGATTTCAATCATTAATAAAGAAGATAAAGTTACAATTTTCTTGGTTGAACAGAATGCACGTATGGCTCTAAAGGCTTCGGATGAAGGGTATGTTATGGAAAATGGTAGGATTGTTTTAGAAGATACTGGAAAGAATCTTCTTTTAAATCCTAAGGTTAAGGCAGCATATCTTGGGGAATAATTATCAAAATAGATAATAATTTTGTGGAAATATTATAATTACTGTTTTATTATAGTTAATAGATAGAGGTATATATGATTATTGAAAGAACAATGACAAGGAATCCTGTAACTGCAACGCCAGAAATGACAATTAATGAAGCAGCTTCAATTATGAAACAGGAAAAAGTACATCGTCTTCCTGTTTTGGATAAGGAACATAGACTTATTGGTATAATTTCAGAAAAGGACATTTTAAGATCTAGCCCTTCCATTGCTAACACCTTAAGTGTTCACGAGATGTCTTTTTTATTGTCAAAACTTTCGGTAAAGAAGATTATGAGTAAAAATCCTGTTGTAATAAAAAAAGATGCCACAGTTGAAGAGGCTGCAAGAATTATGGTCGACGAGGATATTTCCTGTCTTCCCGTAATTGAAGATAAAAAACTTATCGGAATTGTTACCAAGACTGATTTGTTCAAACTTCTTCTTGAGTTGTTTGGAGCTAGGCATTATGGAGTAAGAATTACTTTCTTAGTTGAGGATAAACCAGGTACTATTGCTACCATTTCCCGAGCTTTTAGCGAATGTGGAATTGATATTATTGCATTGGGGACTTTTATGGGGAACGATGCTTCAAATGCTTTGTGTACTATTAAGCTTCAAAACTGTTCGATAACTCAAGCAGTTGATATTATTAAACCTTATGTAATGCAGGTGGTTGACGTTAGGGAAATTTAATGGCAGAAAAAGAAAAACCCTCTTGGTATGAATGGGTTGAGAAAGCTCCTTTATCAAAAGAAGAGGAACTTAGGTTGTATGAAAAAGAGACAAATGAATATCTAACAATTAATCAAGTCCGTTCTATGAAAATTCAGGATGAGCTTGATTTGCATGGTGTGATCAAAGAAACTGCTCAGAAGATGATTCATTCATTTCTTAGTGCAAGTAAAAAAGCAGGTTTGATAAAGATAAACATTATTTTTGGAAAAGGAATTCATTCTTCTAGTGGATTAAGTATACTTGAAGAAGTTGTTAAAAAGGAAATCTCTCAATCAACTATTATCAGAGAATCTTATACTCCTAAAGCAAAGGATGGAGGTTCTGGAGCCTTAACGATTATTTTGAAGAATTCAATAATTCATTAGTTTGTTGTTTTTTGTTGTTTTAATGAAAATAATAGTTTAAGACCTTTACAAATGTTTTAATATTTTGTAAATTGGTGAAAATTAATAAGAGATGGTGTGAAATGTTTGAGATTATGCGGAAGAAAAAATATAGAAGGAAATGACAGTTAGCAATTTTTGTTATCTGTCATTTTTTTTTGTCCGGAGAAAATTAAATATTAAAACCACTTTTACAGGAGAAGTTATGAGTAATAATACTGGGAAGAAAACTTTTGGGCTTAATGAGAAACCACCTCTAGGAAAATGGATTCCATTAAGTATTCAGCATGTGTTTGCAATGTTTGGGGCAACAATTCTAGTACCAATGCTTGTGGGTTTAAACCCTACAGTTGCACTTTTTACAGCAGGGACGGGTACTTTGATTTACATTTTGGTTACAGGTGGAAAGGTTCCAGCATTTCTTGGTTCTTCGTTTGCTTTTATTACACCAATAATTGTAGTAGCGGGATCTTTCGGAATGGAATATGCGATGGGAGGTGCAATTGTTTCAGGACTTTTTTACTGCCTAATTGCTTTTATTATAAAAAAAGCTGGGCATAATTGGCTAAACAATATTTTACCACCTGAAGTTATAGGCTCGGTTATTATTACAATTGGACTAAGTCTAGCTCCCTCAGCCATGAATAATGCAATGTTCAAAAATGGAGAATACAGTCTTGTTTACTTTGTTATTGCAATGGTTACTTTACTGCTAATAATAGTAGCAACGATTTGCTTCAAGGGATTTTTCAGTACTCTTCCAATTTTAGTTGGACTTTTTGGTGGATATTTCTTCACTTTGATAATGGGTCAGTTCTTTCCAGCTTTTGCAATCATTGATTTTACTCCCATAAAAGAAGCTGCATGGTTTGGACTTCATAAGCCTTCACTTCCAAAGTTTAATCTAATCCCAGCTTTTACCTTTATCATTATTTCTTTTGCTACAATATGTGAACACTTAGGTGATACACTTTGTATTTCAAAGGTTTGTGGTAAGGACTTCTACAATGACCCAGGTCTACATAGAACTTTGCTTGGTGATGGTCTAGCTACATGCTGGGCAGGTTTATGGGGTGGACCACCAAATACTACTTATGGTGAGAACGTTGGTGTTTTGGCTATAACAAAATCTTATAGTACTTGGATTACCGGTGGAGCCGCAGTAATTGCTGTATTTCTTTCCTTCTTCCCAAAATTTGGAGCTTTCTTAAGTACAATTCCAGGTCCAGTAATTGGTGGAATGTCAATGTTGTTGTATGGAATAATTGCTTCAAGTGGATTAAGAACTCTTGTTGAAAGTGGTGTTGATTATCAAGATACAAGGAACTTAATGATAAGTAGCGTAATTCTTGTAATCGGAATTGGTGGTGGTTTACTACAGTTTAAGGTAGGTAATGGTGTTAATTTCTCTCTTCAAGGAGTAGCTTTGGCAACTCTTATGGGAATTATCTTAAATCTAACCCTTCCAAAAACTGTTGATAACACTGAGGATGATACTGAACAAGATCAGTAATCTTCAGAAATTTAATAAAAGGGCAAAGTGGATTTTTCTGCTTTGCCTTTTTTTATAAATACCTTTAATAAAAGTTTAAAATAAAAAGAGGGTGCCATTCTCTAAGACTAAATAGCCATTTCAATCAAAGAGGTGACACCCATGAATGAATATATCAGTTACCCTTGTGGTAAGCAAGCGTTTCTGATTCAAAAGTCCTAGAATTGAGAAGATAAAAAAAGGCAACCGATTCTGCTCTCCTATGAGGCTGAATAGATTGCTCACCGATGTTTAGAAAACTGCATTTAAAAAGCGCCCGATCCGGGTCTTCTTTTTAATTCTTCCATCATTA
>Ga0265294_10010077_pt1 | contig 10796 bp, 8 predicted proteins | sample MunlanPumphouse3_FD_192504 | JGI IMG/M metagenome (GOLD analysis project Ga0265294, IMG submission 192504) | Groundwater microbial communities from a municipal landfill in Southern Ontario, Canada - Pumphouse #3 | ecosystem: Environmental > Aquatic > Deep subsurface > Groundwater | place...
GCTGGAATAGTAGGAAAGTCTGTTATTTCACTTTTAGTGTGTTGATGAGTTGGTATATCTTCTGCTGTTAAATCTTCTCCTTCTATTACTAATCCTTTTGCATCATAAGTTATTTTAGGTTTAGTTTTTCCTACTATAGTTTCATTTTTTACAACAAAATTTTCTTCAAGATTTTTTTCTATTTTGACTAAAACAAACATTTCATTTTCAACTGTATCATAAGCAAAATTTAAAACACTTATTGTATCACCAACTTTTAAAGTAATATCTCCTACTCCTTGGTCATAAGGTGCAGTCCAATTAAATGTTATAGGTGTTGTTTTGCCTGTTCCTTCTTCAGCGCTCCAATAATAAACTGTATTAAAGGCAAATGATACTGTTGCACCTGTGCAAACAAACATCGCACCTTTAATATTGTTTAGATAGAAATCTGGCAAAGCACCTGTCAAGTTTTCAAAAGGTCTTATTAAATCATTAAAATCATTATCAATTTCTGCATTAAAATAACCTGCAAACCTCAAAGGACTTAAACTTCCAATATTTTCTAATCCTACATTTATAGCATCTAAACTATTTTTAACAAGACTTTCACTTGGATATCTTGTGTCGTTTGGTGCTTCACTCCAAACAGTTACTTTATTACTCGTTGTTTCTGCACCATCAAGTTTATCTTTTAATGCTGTTGTGAAATTATTATCACTTAATACTTTAGTGCCGTCTTTTTCTACATAACCACTTAAATCTACAAAACCAGATAAAACATCAAACTTATAATCACCCTCTGTATTTTCCACTATAACAACGTTTTCCCCTGCTCTATGAGTTATACCTGCTTCCCCTATAAAATCGATTGTAGTTGTAAATTCAGTGCTAATATTGTAAACAAATCCTTCGTTCTCGCTTGATGGAGTAATTGCTAATAACTCTGTTCCTGTTATTGTTCCTTTAGGTTTATATGTTGCTGATAATTTAACATCTACATAATCTTTTACTAATTTAGCACTGGGGTATTGTGTGTCTGTTGGATCATTAAAAGTAGTTACTTTATTTGCTACCTTTTCATATAACGCACTATCTAATATTAGCCACTCATCTTTAGCATTATTTAAAACAAATATTTTCCCTTCTTGATCTCTACAAGTTACAATCATTCCTGCATATCTTTTATCATCAGTTAAATAACTGTTCAAAATTGTTGTTGTTTCAAAAACCATATCTATATCTATGGGATTTGAATATTGTCTTTCAAATTGTAATGGGAATTGTATTTTTGCCATTATATTTTCACCTCATAAGTAACAGCAGAATCAAAAGGATTTATCGGTGTATAAGTATAGACTTTGTAATCTGTTGCTGTATAACCATTTGCTCCCTTAACGCTTACTGTTGTTTTTGTAAATACTCCTTTAACATCAGCATTTAAACCCTCTTTATATATAACTTCTGTTACATCTTGCAATGTTGCTGGATAAGCAAATACTACTTTAGAAGCACCAGATGTTATATTTATTGTAAAGGTTGTTCCATTAGTCGGATTTAATAAACTATTTGATAAAGCCCTAACTTCTGCACTATTGGTTGCTTGACTTGATAAACCATAAAATAATTTTCTATAACCATAAATAGTTTTTGAAGTTAAAATAGTTCCAGGTGCAAGTGGTGTTTCATAATTATTACCATCACTATCTAGTGGCTGTGGACCTGTTGTAAAATTAACTTTAGCATTATAAACATTAGCACCTTCTTCAATAACATTATTAGTTAAAATTTTTGTATTTACTCCTGCAGTATCAACACCATTTATTACATAAGTATCAACATCACCAGCTCTATCATTTTGTTTAGTATTAGCATTCCATACTCCTTCAACTAAAGCTCCTTTAATTTCACCTTTATTAAATGTTGCAGTTAATGTTGCATTGCTTGTATAACCTGCTTCTACACTATTATTAACATCAATAGTTAGAGTAAGAGATGGTGCTATAAAGGTTGGATAATAAGTTTTAATACCTATAAGTTGTATTAACTCAGTTATTGATGTTCCTGTGTTGATTGTTGTTCCACTAGGTAAACCACCAACATCAGTATTAATTGTTATATCTTCTGTTGTTAATATTTCGTTGTCATCTTTTTCAACATAATCACCTAATCTAGTAGTTACATGTTCTGCTACTCTTAATGGTGTCATAGCAGTTACGTTATCTGTCGGTGTTACAGCAGTTGCTTGTGCTTGTGTTGAAATCTTGATTACCCCAGCTGCGTCTTCTGTTGCATTATCATATGTTATGTTTTCTATCTGACGTTGTACTATCTCAAGAAAGTCTGTATTAAGATTTGCTTGAGTTTTTAAAATATTTATAATTTGGTTCCATTCCTGTATCGTTAAACTATTAGCACCTGTTTTAAGTTGATCAGGGATGGCATTCTTTATTAGTTTCTTATTTAACATAGTCTCACCTATTAACTACGCCTAGAACATATCCTTTTGCAATCATATCCAGTTCTTTGTACTTTAAATGAAATGCATCAAAGATACTTCCCACACTCATACCTCCAAACAATACGAAGACTGTTTCAAAATACGATGTGAACGCAAGTTCTATTTGTTTTTCTAAAATATATTTAAGCGTGAAGCCTAGCGTCAGTAATGCTATAAACAATATTAACTTAGGGAGTGCTTTGACCAAACCTTTTTTAAAGCTTGGACGCCATGTCCTGACCCATCTAGGTATGTCAGCTGCAAGTTTAATTACAGCTAACACTCCTATAAGAACCACAGGCAATACTAGTTTAGTTACCTGTTTAGTCATGCCTAGTTTAACGAAGAAGTATGCGAATGGAAAAACATAACTCATTATAAACGACATCCAATAGTTAAGGATTCTTAATTTACCATAGTTGTTTGTCTCAGTTGCCATACTAATTATCTCCTGTATACTTACTTAATAAACTATTCGTTTGTGATAAACTATTTTTAACAATATCAGTAGTAACATCTTTATGTTCTTCTACAATCTCTGTAGCAGATACATTAGCTTTATCAATAACGACTTTAGCATCTTCAACAACTGCTTTAATTTCATGCGCTACTACGTCCTTAACATCTAAAGCAAGTTTAGTGAAGTCTTCTTGTAAAGCTATTTTATCTTCCTTAGATAGTTTAGAAGCCATAACAATATATGAAATAGCTTTAAATGTAGTAGCCTGTACACGGTTGTTATATTCAACTTGTGCTGCGAGTTGGTCTCTTTCAGCTACAACTTCATTATATTTATTTACAACGGTATCTACTTGCTCTGTCATATCATTGACAGTCTTTTCAAACATAGTGTTCTTTGCTTTATCACGTATGAATGCTTTTACCTGAACCCATATGAACGTTACAATAGTCCCTAAAGACATACCACCAATTACTGTGTAACCCCAGTATTGTTCAAAGAAATTAATTAAACCTTCCATCTATATTCTCCTTTCCTTCCCTTTCTATTGGGTCTTATTATCTTTAAGTCGTCCTGTAACGACATCTAAAGATTCAGCAAACGGTTTACCCGTTTTGTTCATATATTGGTATGCATTCCAAATAGCGTTGCCACTATCTGCAGCATACATGCCTGTAGCAACTTGACCACGTTGGTTAGCTTGGTTAAGATATTCTAGGTATGCCTGGTCTCTAGCAGCACCTACATTAAACATTGCGTCAGTACGTTGTTGATTCATCATCTGAGCATTTTGATTCAGTGCATTTACATTAGCCATCAGCATTTGCATATCTTGATTAGCAATCTGTGATTCACTCATACCAGAACGAAGTCTTGCCATACGTTCTGCACGCACTTGGTCAGTTATTTGTTTAACTGTTTGTGCTTGTTGGTATGCAGATGCTTGTGCTTGTAAGTCAATCTTTTGTAAGTCCGCATTAGCTTGATTCATATATGCTTGGCTTAACTGGTCGTACATCTGTCTACCTTCAGTACCTTCACCAAGACTGTAAAGTCCTCTGTAGTACTGGTTATATGCCTGGTTATATGCAGAAGACATAGGATGTGTAGGATCTTCAGGCTCTGCAGCGGTACCCATATCATATTCAAATTGAGACAGGCTTGTACCATTCTTCTCTAAGAATGTGTTAAGGTCTTCTTTGATGTTGCTGTACGCACCTCTACCCCCGCTGACACCTGCTGCATCTAAAGCTTTCATATATTCAACTTCATTAGGCATACGACCGTTCTTAATAAGATATTCAGCAGCAACTGCCACATGCTTCTTTTGACCTACTCTAAATGCATTATCAGTTTTGTATTTATCCCCCAAACCAGTAAAGTTCAAAACATATTCCTTACCGTTCTTGTCTACAAAATAATATTTATTTGCGTTCTTAGCCATACTAGATCACCTCCCCTAACTCTTCAAGTTCTTTTATACGTTTCTCCTGGTGTTCGATTAACGTAATTAATTTATGTATATATATTTCTACGTCAGGGCGTACAGGTTTGTCACCTATGAAACAATATTTATTATAGTCTAACAAACCTTTGTACGTTCTAACAACTTCTTTATTAGCATCTAAGAGTTCTACTTTAATACTAACTTGCTTAGATGTATATCCATCTTTAGTGTTTATAAATATTTGGTTACCTACAAACACGTCCTTCTCAATAGTCATACGAGGTAGTAAATGATCTGTGCCGTGTTCAAATTCATACTTCACATAAATCCATTGCACTAACTCAGGTATGCCCATTGGTTTAATTGTAACTACACCTTTGTTTAACTGTACAATCATACTCGTCTCTCCTTATAAATGATTCCAAAGTTCTGTAATTTGTAAGCACCTTTAGAAATATATTGCATCTTCATCCTAAATACCTTACCCATACCTAAGATTGAAGTTCTGTTTGTTAATAACTTACTAGATGTATATCCAGCAAAGTCCATAAGTAAATTACGTTCTTCAAACAAATTATTATTTAAAGCAGAGAATGCATTCGATGCTACTTCAGATACTTGGCTAATATCTACAAGGTCTAGTAAATCATTCTCTTTTATTTTAGGAACTGACACGAAGTAAGATACTCCACCAACCTCACGAACTTCTAATCGCATGTCGTAGAATGGAGATGGATGTGACACCACATCATCTAAATATGTTTCAACATTAAACAATACCTTACTTGCGCTAAGGTTTTTAAATGTCACATGTAATTCTCTGAAGCGTTTAAGCAAATGGTTATTAAGGTTTAAGTTTCCTGTATCTAGTAAACCACTTATAGCAATCTTCTTGAAGTTGTTAGTAATACTCATATCTACAAGATTGTCTTGTTGGTACATTTCAATATAAGGAAACGTGAAGTACAATGATTCATTATGCGTAGTTAGATACATCTCGCCACTCTCTACAAATAATTTATCTACAACATCTGTAAAGGTTAATGTATCGTAGACTGTGTAACGATTATTAATTACATCATATATAAGCATGTATGTTATGTAATCAGGTACACAGTAAAGTATCTTGATAAAGTTTACTGATAGTAACGCTTTAATCTTTACCTGGTCTTTTGTTATTTGCTTATCTATGTTGTAGTTAGATAAACGTTCGTTGATGTATAGGTCGTAGTTTAACAGAATATCATTTGCAGATTTATTAAAGTACTGCAATGAGAATTGTGTTTCACTATCTATCATAGTATTAGGTTTAATCATAAACATCTGACCATCTTCAGAATAGAACAGTACCATTTGATTAAACACTTGTATAACATCAGCATACTTATCACTAGCCATTATGTTATACAGCACAGTTTGTTGTGCCCATACGATAGAACTAGTAGATACAAGCTTTCCTTCAGGATCAGCAACCATTGATTGTATCTCTGTTTCATAGATAGCGTACAAGTGTTGCACTGTGAATACAAGTAATATATTTTTAAACTGTAGAACTTTCACGATACGTTCGCTGAATTCTTTTTTATTTTCTTCTTTAAAGTAATTGTAGTGCCCAGGTTCAGACATGTATACAGTATTACCGTACCACAATACTAAGCGGTCATAATTAAACACAATGTAGTTCTTTGTTAACTGTATATCATGAGGTTCCTTAATAAGTTTGTCAGGTATATAGGTTACAGTCAAATCATCGTAACCGTACTGCACTGTAGACATACCATTATTAACTATGAATGGAGCAGTAGCAGTCCAAGTATCTCTTAGCATCTTAAGTTCCTGTACACCTTTGTCAGTTAACTCATCATCACGGTATGTTCGTAAGTAGAACACTAAGGTATAACCTCTTTCAAACCAACCAGATTCCACAAGGCTAGGTAAACTAGATTTCAAATGGTCTGTAGTAATTCCAACTACATACTTATCGTCAATATATTCATAGAACTCTATACTGTTTTCATACATGTATTCATTCAGAAATGAATACATACGTGGTGTGTCCTGTGGAGTATCTCTAAAAACCCACATATAATGTATCTCAGGATTTTCTAAACGCCCTTGTGCGTATGTGTTAGGGTTATGTATTCGTAGTTCTTGCATGTATGCTAAACAATATGTTTTAAAAGTTACACCTGTATCTTTAAACAAACCTTTATCTATCATACTAATAACTTGGTTAGCGTCTAAGAAATGCTCTCTATAATTAGTTGCTGTTGAGGTTTCTTTAGACACAGATGCGTCTAGCCTTTCTACACGCTCTGATTCAAACCCTGAACCACTAGGTGTGTTCATAAATTTAACATGGAAGTATGCATCATTATTTAGTTTTGTCACAGCCTCTTTAAATGTTTTAACAGAATAGATATTTTGAAGTGACGATTCCCATGTATCATGTAACTGATTAGCTCTATTTATATTAGTAATAGGTTGCGTTTCAGGTGTGTGTATACCTTGGTCGTACCATGTTTCATATAATACCGAAACCCCGTTTAACGATTTAGGCACTAATGAGATTACTGCAGTAGTACCTTTGTAATGTCTAAGATCTAAATTAGCATTTAAAATATCTACGCTATCCTGATTATAATTTATTATAGGTTGAGGTTCTATATTTGGACCTTGATAAGACATCCAAGGACTTCTAAATATAGTATCCTCAATACCTGTAATATTCCTAGTACTTACAACATCGAATCTATACGCCCACTTAGTATTTTCATCACCGCCAGTAATTTGTGCAGGGCTTAAATCAAAATGAGGTGTGATTAAATAATTCTTCTGCTTATACGCATGGTTGATAATGTATCTACCATTGTCTTCATCTTCAAAGTATAGGAATGCTCCAACATTACTCATATGACTGGGAGGTCTATTCTCCATTAAGTATAAATTTTGCATAGGGTTAGGTATCACTGAATGTGGACTCGCTATATTACGTTCTGTTGGAATATATGTAGGATGTTGTGTTGTGTCCACAACACTAAATACTAAAGTATCTCCAGCATACTGATTTACAGAGTTCTCACGATAATATACTTCTAAGAAAAATTCATAAGGTTCAGTATTATCATCGTATACAACTTTCAAAACTGTTTTGGTGATCATGCTAGCATCAATAATATTAACAGACTTTAAAGCGTCTTTTAAGTTAGACTTAATATAAGATAAGACTTCAGCATATTTTTCTTCATCATATACTATAACAGTATGCTCCCTCAATATTACGTATAACACATTACATATTACAGTATCTCCTGTAAACGTATCTAAATAGTCACTTAGTATCTCTACCACATCTCCTAGTTGATACCTATCAGGATCTTGCATAAGATAGTTATGAGCCAGCTCTATAAGTGTAGGTTCAGATGGACATTGATCCTCGAAGTGTCCCAGCTCACTTATAGTATTGACTATTGGATTATCAACAATTTCTTGCGGAGTCGCAGCGTCCCAGAAAGGACGTACTACAGATACATCACTTTCAAAGAAAGCTTTAACACCAAGGTGTTCCTTAATTAGATATTCTACAACATCATTCCAATCATAGTTGTCTATAATTTTGGTGATAGGTATAGCTTTATCTGTTACGTTATATCCATTAACATCTACGATATATCCTTTATCAGCTTTGAAATCAAAGATAATATTTTGTTGTGTATTACCATCTTTATACATGAATGACTTCTCACTAAGGTCTATATAATTAGTCCCATTACGTAAAGACGTTGTAAGGAATCCTTTACGGGGTGTCATAGACATACCTGTATCAGCTATATCAAAGTTAACAAGATGTTTAAAATAACCTTCGTTAAGCGGATCTGTCGTAGCAAGTATTCCAGAGAATCTCGTATTATCGTAATAGGATTTTTCTGTGTAACCCTGAACTGCTTTTCTAGCCATTGTAACCCCACCATATAAATATATTATAATTTTGTTCAGGGTTAGGTGAAGCGTACCATCCATCAGTCCAGCCATCAGGTTTGTTACGTTCTAGTATACGACAATACACAACCATTGTCTTGTCCTCTGTTTGAGGGAATGTATTAGTTTCTATAGCAATTATGTTAGGAGTAAGTATGATGCTGGTTAAATTGGGAGTACTTTCAAATGCCCACGCTTCTATAGAGATACCGCCATATCTAATATCAATATGTGTGTCAGGGAATATTATAGACGTACCATTGAATCTATAGAATGCACGTTGCTCTATACGTGTAAGATTCTTAGGCAGTACAATCTTTTCTAGATGTGTTGCGTAGTCATCTCCAAGACCGTTTCCAGTACCATGTAAGAAATTAGTTGGTATAGTTGTAATCATAGTACCACCTATGTAGTCAGGAATTATAAGGTTAGTTAGACTCTTCTTGAACTCATCCTTAATGTATACAGTGCCTGTCATATGGTCTACTCTTAAAGTATCTTCTACTATCCAGTTAGCATACAGATGTAAATCTGAAAGTAGCTCTACTTCACTTCCTACTGTATATGTATCAATAGTGGCAGGATTTTTATTCTTCATCCACCCTGCAAATTCATATGCTTTAGTACCGTCATATGAAAGCATCTGGTAATCCCAGCCTTTAATAACTGCGGTAGTCCCGTACAAGTATGCAGTGTAGTCTTCAGTAAATCTTAAAGAAGTATCTGAACTAAGGACAATGTCACCCTTGTTAATGTGATAGTATACACGGAATTTATATATAGGCAGGTCTGCTTCAATCCTGTTACGTTGTATACGTCCTTGTGCAGAATCTGATGGGAAGAATACACCCTTGTCAGGGTTCTGTCTGAATACAAACGGTACTCTGTTAAATTCTTTTTGGAACATTGTGAACAACCCGTCTTCAACCTCATGTGCATACTTATTGTATATAGTTGTGAACTCTTCGTCCCTCGCTAAAACCTCCATTGCTATGAATGGAATGACTACATTATGTATATGTTCTTCAGGGAATATTTCATATACAGTAACTTCTACTTCACCTGCATCTGCATCTGTATTTCCTACAGTGTATGTTGATGTTGGAGAAATAAGTATTGAAGACATCTTAGGATACTTTGTACCTAAGTACGCATTAATTTTTGCGATAGCTTTATCCGCATCGTACTTAATATCATACCACGTTAAGTTATAACGCAACGTTAACTGATTAAGACGATCTATAATTTCTTGTTGGGTTATCATAAACTCCTCCTACTTGTAATTAGAAATCTTTTCCATTCTTTACCTTATTATAACACAAATAATTTATAATGTATATAAAATTCACAAAAATAAAAAAAACACACCATGTAGGTGTGTTTGGTTTAACGAACTCGTTTCGCAGCTTCTTCTAAAAGTGCATCCATAGATAGTCCTGAAGGATTTCCTGTAGTAGGCTGTGTAGGTTGTGCAGGATTAGATGCAGGTACTTTATTTAAGCGCCTTGCTTCTTCTTCCCATTTAGCCTTAGCTGCTTCAACAGATCTATCAACCTCAGACTTTAATAACTTATCTCTATAGATTAAAGCGTACAGGTCATTTAGGTCTCCGCCTTGTGCTAACCAACGGAATGGGTTCTTGTTAGATGCCATAGAGTCTTTAAAGAAATTATTAATATCTTCGTTCTTAAGACTTCTAGCTAACTGTAGATTAGTTAAAGCACGGTCCATTGATACTTGTAATTTCTGTTTTTCTAATTCTACTTTTTCTTTTTCAATACGTTCAATCTCTGCTTGTACCTCAGGGCTAAGACCTTTGGATTCAGCTTTAGCTTTTAAGTCCGCAGATTCCATAGCAGTAATCAATTCGTCATAATCCATTTTACCATCAACTACGAAGTCTTTTAATTTAAAACTATAATCTCCACTAGTAAAACGCTGGATAGCTCCATCCATCTTTTCACGTATAGATTTTTCTGATGTGTACTTGTCTCTAATCTCTTTCATAGGATTAGGTTTATTATCAGTTGCTTTAGGTTCTGTTTGTTTAGTCGGGTCCGTTGCAGGGTCGACTACAGCTGGTTCAGGTTCTACAGCAGGTGCTGGTGTAGTATCTGGTTCAGGTTCTACAGCAGGTGCTGGTGTAGTATCTGGTTCAGGTTCTACAGCAGGTGCTGGTGTAGTATCTGGTTCAGGTTCTACAGTTCCTCCAGCTGCTTCTGTAAGTAAATCTTCCATACTTAATTTACCATTCATATATATTATTCTCCTTTATATTTTTTGATAAGTTCAAGATACATTTTAATACGTATCACTGATCTATTTATCTGTGTTTGTAAATATTTTATTACATCTCCATTAGATACTAGTATTTTTTTCTTTGAGATGTTATTTATAATCGCTTCAACTTCATCTTCATAAATCTCAAATTC
>Ga0265294_10010078_pt1 | contig 10796 bp, 9 predicted proteins | sample MunlanPumphouse3_FD_192504 | JGI IMG/M metagenome (GOLD analysis project Ga0265294, IMG submission 192504) | Groundwater microbial communities from a municipal landfill in Southern Ontario, Canada - Pumphouse #3 | ecosystem: Environmental > Aquatic > Deep subsurface > Groundwater | place...
TTTATTCCAAACACATACGAGGTATATTGGGATACAGGCACGGAGAGTCTGCTTAAACGCATGAAAAAGGAATATGATGCCTTCTGGAATGATGATCGTAAAAGCAAAGCTGAAAAGATAGGGCTTACACCCTTGCAGGTATCCGTGCTGGCTTCCATCGTTGAGGAAGAAGCGACTTATGCCGATGAATACCCGGTTGTTGCAGGGCTCTACCTGAACCGGCTGAAAAAGGGGATGCGTCTGGAAGCTGACCCTACGGTGAAATTTGCCGTCGGCGATTTCACATTGCGTCGTATTCTCTACAAGCACCTGGAGGTGGCATCACCTTATAACACCTATAAAAACACAGGTTTACCTCCGGGTCCCATAAGGATTCCATCGATCAAGGCCATTGATGGCACACTTTCTCCCGCAGCGCATCAATATCTGTTCATGTGTGCGAAAGATGATCTCTCCGGTCGTCATAACTTCGCCATCACCCATGCCGAACATGCACGAAATGCGAGCGCATACCAGCGTGCACTCAACGACAGAAGAATCTACTAAAAAGTGATCTCGTCGGGATGGACACCCGTTCGCTGATGCCGGTCAAGGCGGTCGATCCCCGCGACCTCATCTGACGTGAGGGAAAAATCGAAAATCGCAATATTCTCCAGCTGCCGTTGCCAGTCGGTGGACTTCGGTAGCGGGATAAGTTGTTTCTGCAGGTTCCACCTTAAGATGACCTGTGCCGTGGACTTTCCTTTTTGCATTGCAATCTTCCCGATAACGGCGTCAGCCAGTAGTGGGATCTTGCTGCTTCCCAGAGGACTCCATGATTCAATCACTATCCCCTTCTCTTGGCAGTAATGCTGAAGCTCCTGCATCACCAGATAGGGATGCAGCTCCACCTGATTCACTGCCGGTATTATCTCCGCCTCCTTCAGGAGCATATCGAGATGATGTATCAGGTGGTTACTCACACCGATCGCTTTCACTCTTCCACTGTGATAGATCCGCTCCATCTCTCTCCAGGTGGTGACAATCATCCCGTTCACTGGCCAGTGTACCAGAAAAAGATCGATATAGCCTACATCGAGCCGATGCATGCTTTCCTCAAATGCCTTCTCTATACGTTTCCCCACGATGTCGCTCCCCCACAGCTTGGTAGTGACAAACAAATCTTCCCTTGGAACTTTGCTTTCCCTGATAGCCCTACCAACAGGCTTCTCGTTATCATAAAAAGCAGCACTGTCGATATGACGGTATCCTATCTCTATCGCATGACGTACTGCGCGGTATACCTCCTCATCGTTTCTCCCCAGACGATAGGTGCCCAGGCCGGGTGAAGGTATCTCAATGCCATTGTTCAACTGAATGGTTTTCATTATTTATCTTTCTGTAAACGCTGTTGTACCAATATTTTATCCTTATGAATCTGCTGTACCAGCTTATCCATCGTGTCAAACTTCCGGTCGGGCCTGATAAAATCGATAAACTCCACCGTGAGCGACTGGTTGTAAAGATCAGCGTTAAAGTCAAAGATATTCACTTCCACGCTTATCTCGGGGTCGTCATGCAAGGTGGGCCTGGTACCGATATAGAGCATTCCGTCATACACCACCTCTCTCACATGTACCAGCACAGCATACACACCCAAGGCCGGAACCACCTTATAGCGCTCCCATGACCTGATATTGGCTGTAGGAAACCCTATCGTTCTTCCAACACGATAGCCTTCAACAATCTTCCCCGAAAGCGTATAATTATATGACAGCAGTCTATTCGCCTTTACTATCTCACCCTGATGTAATAAGGTGCGTATCTTTGTTGAACTAACGTTCTCACCATCCAACTGCCATTCGGAGGCCTTAACAACCTGCATGCCTGTTTCCATGCCATACTGTTCATACTCGCGGTAACCTTCTTCACGGTTGTATCCAAAACGGTTATCATACCCCACAAAAAGTGTATGTACACCAATCTTCTTTTTCAGTACCTTCTGTATAAATTCTTTTGCTGACAGGAGTGAAAGATCGTGAGTGAACGGCAGGGTGATGCAAAAGTCAATTTGCGTAGTTGCCAACTGTTCCAGCTTCTCTTCATAACCACATAGGAGTGCCGGTTGATAATCTTTTTGCAGCACTTTGCGCGGATGTACCGGAAAAGTAATGATTGCGGAGGGCAAATTGAGTCGTTTAGCCTCATCCTTGATTTGTTTAATGAGATAACGGTGACCAATATGCACACCGTCAAAAAAACCGACCGATGCGATAAATGAGCCTTCCTTGATTATCCTGTTATCCGATAGATCAAAATGTTCCAAAATATATGATTTGTTTAAATATGCATTTTAATTCGTTCCTCTGTCCGGTTAAACACCCGATCGCCTCTTTTGGTTTTACAAGATGTGGTTGATCAGCTGTCGGTGGGTTGAAACAGATACCTCTCCGCGATCACTTTGTCACCTTCATTTTTTATCAGGATGTAAGCATAAGTTGAAAATATTTGAGGTAAAAACAGTGTTAACTTTTAATAATTAAGTATCTTTGCAGTTACGATCAAGAACGGTCTATGCCGGTTACTTCTAACCGGTAATGACAATACAACTAAAAAATTCACTACTCAATTACATTCTCCATAACCACACTCTTTGAAACATGGAGAACAATGGCAAAGGAAACCATAATTCTTTAAATAATAAAAGATATGAAATCAAATTTTATTTTACTAATTTCATTCGCTATGACAGCATTTACAACGGCATGCACCAGCGAGGCAAAGCATAACACACTCACCTCCCAGGAGGTTGCCGAGGGATGGGAGCTTCTTTTCGATGGTACAACACTCGACGGATGGCGTGACTATAATGGAGAAAAGCTCACCGCTCCATGGTTTGCCCAAGATGGAACCATCCAGGCCAAAGGGGAGGGTGCCGATGAACACGGTTATATTGTGACAGACCAATTATACGACAATTTTGAACTTGTCTGGGACTGGAAAATAGCCGATGGTGGTAATAGCGGAGTGCTGTATCATGTGGTTGAAAACCCGAAATTCGACGTTCCCTATGTGACCGGCCCTGAATATCAGCTGATCGACGAGTTGAATTTTCCACAACCACTGGAAGATTGGCAGAAGACGGCTGCCGACTATGCCATGTACACCACAGACACAGCCAAAACCCTTATCAAGCCAGCAGGTGAATGGAACAGCTCGAAGATTGTTTTTGACAATGGTCATGTGGAGCACTGGCTGAACGGTGAAAAGGTGGTTGAGTTTGAAGCATGGACGGAAGAATGGTTCACACGCAAGAACAGCGGCAAGTGGGAGAATGCCCCGGAGTACGGCTTAGCACGCAAGGGGGCGATCTGTCTGCAGGATCACGGTTCAGCTGCCTGGTTTCGCAATGTGAAGATTAAACAACTACCCAGCAAAACAAGGGAGATAACCCTCTTTAACGGCACGGATCTGAAGGGATGGGAAGTGTACGGTACTGAGAAATGGTACGTGAAAGAAGGGCTGCTGGTATGTGAAAGCGGACCTGACAAACAGTATGGCTATCTCGCTACCCGTGAATATTATGATAATTTCGACCTCTCGCTTGAGTTTAAACAGGAGGCGGATGGCAACTCCGGTGTCTTCATCCGTTCATTTATCGAGCCGGGTGCAATGGTGAACGGCTGGCAGGTTGAAGTAGCCCCCAAAGGAATGGATACGGGCGGCATTTATGAGTCGTATGGACGTGGATGGCTTATTCAGATTCCCGATGAGAAGGAAGAGTTTTTAAAGGAAAAGGAGTGGAACACCCTACGAATAGTGGTGAAGGATGATCACGTGAAGACCTATCTCAACGGTGAAGAGATGGTGGATCTGACGGATGAAAAGATTGGCAGAGGACAGGGACGTATTGCTTTGCAGATTCATGATGGGGGCGGCATCAAGGTGTTATGGAAAAACATCAAGCTACAAACATTGTAACCAACCATTCATGTGACCGTCACACCTCACATATCCCCACAACCTGAACAGGAGGTGACCGCCAGAAAAGTTGTTTCAACGAGGCCCTGTCATTCTACGACAGGGCCTCATCTTTCTCTCTACTTTTTCCTGGCACTGTTTTTGTACTTCATTTCCTAGAAGAGAAAGCAGTAATTGACTATTGTGATGCAGCATTTGATCAGGACTATTCAATATTGGATGAAAATGCGTCTCAATGCATTTACTTTTGAACCATCATTCCCCTATCTTTTTGAGGGTGATTTATGAAAAAACAGCCTATCTTTGTATTACTAACTCACTTAAAATAAAGAATGACAGAGAAAAACCAACTCGTGGAGAGTATTATTGAAGGAATTCAGGAGAAAAAAGGGAAAAACATCAGTACGATCCATTTACAAGGGATGTCCGGCGCTATTTGCGATTATTTTGTAATCTGTGAAGGGAACTCACCCACACAGGTGTCGGCGCTGGCAGATTCGATCGAAATGATTGTAAACAGGAACATGAAAGAAAATCCGATCCGTGTACATGGTCAACAGCTCTCCGAATGGATAGGCATGGACTATGGCAACGTCATTGTACATATATTCCTTCCCGAACTTCGCACTTTTTACAATATCGATAACCTGTGGGATGATGCAATGACGGTACGCATTCCCTCCATCTTATAAACTAAATCTTCAATCAATTGTTATTAACATCTCAACGGACACTTTGATCTATTCCGAACTGTCCTTAGAATCAAATCGCAAAAGAGGCATTAATCAAAATGAATAATTCGACGAACAAAAAAGATAAGCAGCCCACATTACGTCCAAAGATGAGTGGCGGTAATCCCAAAAGACCGTTCAATCCCTACTGGATATATGCTGTTGCACTTGCTATACTGATGGGGATGTGGTTTTTCGGTCAGGATACGACGGTGAAAGAGGTACAATGGTCCGATTTCCAACAATACGTGAGAGACAACCGCGTAAAAAGCATTGTGGTCTATAGTAATAAGGGAACAGCTGAAGCGGTTGTAAGGGAGGAATCCGTGAACTATATCTTCGGGGAGGATGCAGCCAAGGTGGGTAAAATGCCCGTGATTCTGGTGGAGGGGGCCTCTGCTGAAGCAATCTCGGAATTTATCGATACGGTCAAAACAGAACAGAACTACGACATCGAGGTCCGCTTTGACACCACCTCCGAAATGTGGGGGATACTGATCACCTTTGCTCCCTTTTTATTGCTCATCGTATTCTGGATATGGATGATGCGCAGGATGCAGGGTGGAGCCAGTGGAGGCAGCGGCGGCGTTTTTAACGTGGGTAAATCAAAAGCACAACTATTTGACAAGGACTCCAGTCAGAAAGTCACCTTCAAGGATGTGGCAGGTCTCTCCGAAGCTAAAGAGGAGGTGCAGGAGATTGTTGAATTTCTGAAAAGCCCCAACAACTACACCAACCTGGGAGGGAAGATACCCAAAGGAGCATTGCTTGTAGGCCCTCCCGGAACAGGAAAGACATTGCTGGCTAAAGCCGTTGCCGGTGAAGCCAACGTACCTTTCTTCTCCATCTCGGGATCAGATTTCGTGGAGATGTTTGTGGGTGTGGGCGCCTCACGTGTGCGTGATCTGTTCCGTCAGGCGAAGGAGAAGGCTCCCTGCATTGTCTTCATCGATGAGATCGATGCAGTAGGACGTGCTCGTGGCAAAAACACCAACTTCGGATCGAATGATGAAAGAGAAAACACACTCAATCAACTACTTACTGAAATGGATGGTTTCGGCTCCAACAGCGGGGTGATCATTCTCGCAGCCACCAACCGTGCCGATGTGCTCGATAAGGCACTGATGCGCGCAGGCCGTTTTGATCGTCAGATCTATGTGGAACTTCCGGATCTGAATGATCGTAAGGAGATCTTCAAAGTACATCTACGTCCCATCAAGATTGATGAATCGATCGACATTGAATTTCTTGCCCGTCAAACACCGGGATTCTCGGGAGCCGACATAGCGAACGTGTGCAACGAGGCAGCATTGATTGCTGCCCGAAAAAAGAAGAAGTTTGTACAAAAAGATGATTTCATGAACGCCGTGGACCGTATTGTGGGAGGGCTGGAAAAGAAAAACAAAATCATCACCCAGGGAGAAAAGAAATCTATCGCCATCCACGAGGCAGGACATGCCACATTGAGCTGGTTCCTGGAGCACGCCAATCCGCTGGTCAAGGTGACGATTATCCCTCGCGGGAAAGCACTCGGGGCCGCATGGTATCTGCCGGAAGAGCGGCAAATTACTACAAAGGAACAAATGCTCGACGAGATGTGTGCCCTTCTGGGTGGACGTGCCGCTGAAGAGTTGTTCATCGGACAGATCTCATCGGGAGCAATGAACGATCTCGAACGGGTCACCAAGCAGGCATATGCAATGATCACCTATATGGGGATGAGCGATAAGCTGCCTAATCTCAGTTATTACGATTCATCGGGACAGGAATACAGCTTTTCAAAACCCTACAGCGATAATACCGCCCAACTAATTGACAACGAAGTAAAAGCGATGATAGCCCAACAATATGAAAGGGCTAAACAGATACTCACTGAGAAAACAGAAGGTCATGGCAAATTGGCTAACATCCTGTTGGAGAGAGAAATAATCTATGCCGATGACCTGGAAAAGATTTTCGGCAGTAGGAGATGGATCTCACGTTCACAGGAGATTTTCGACAATAAAAAGGAGGACATTGATGACGCAGCATTTGCTTCAAAGCCCATAGGATCAGGTGAAAATCTATTTAACGTCGCAGACGGAGAGCTACCTGCCGTCAATGACCAGGCTGCGGGGCTCCTCCACAACGAAGATCGGGTGTCTGATGATCTTAACAATAGTGATAGGATATCCAACCGGAATCAACAGGCAAATGACAATGAACAGTCTGAAAATGAAATAAATAAATAAAGACAACCACCGATAGAGAGAAACAATATGTCACACCGGCAAACGGTTAATGGCCTGAATTCTACCATTCAGGCCTTCTTTTTTCTCCACTTGTCGCCTCTTTCACCCGACAGATTCCAAACAGCAGCGAACAAATAGCAATTTTATTTCGTTATATCATCAAACAAAAAAATTGAAGAAAATGAAAACAATTCATTATTACCTTTTGTCGGGTTTATTTGCACTATCTATGATCAGCTGTAATAATACCAATGCAAAAAATAACGAAAATAATAATCCTAAAAATAAAGTAAACATGAAATTTGAAAAAGTAGCATTACCTTATGCAACCGATGCTTTAGAGCCGGTAATCAGCAAACAAACCGTTGAACTCCATTACGGGAAACATCACCAGGCCTACGTGGACAATTTAAATAAGCTCGTAGTAGGCACGAAATTCGAAAATGCAGATCTTGAAACGGTGGTAAAAGAGAGTGATGGCGCCATCTTTAATAATGCAGGACAGATACTGAACCACAACATTTACTTTACATCCTTCAAAAAAGATGGCGGTGGTGAACCTGCTGGGGAGCTGGCTGCGGCCATCACTGAACAGTTCGGCTCTTTCGATCAGTTCAAGGAAGAGTTTAATGCTGCCGGCACATCAGTCTTTGGTTCTGGATGGGTATGGCTGGCAAAAGATCAGAACGGCAAGCTCTCCATCCTCAAGGAAAGCAATGCAGGCAACCCCCTCACGAGCGGATTGACACCCGTATTGGGATTCGATGTATGGGAACATTCATACTATCTCGATTATCAGAATCGTCGTGCCGACCACCTGAAAGAATTATGGAAGATCGTTGACTGGGATGTTGTGAGCGCACGTTACTAATCAACTGTGCCGGTCAAAGCCGGTGATTACAAAAAGAAAAGAGAATGAATTTTGAATTCATTCTCTTTTCTTTTTGGGTTACCTGTTCAGCATGATCCCTGTCAGCATTCTTCCCGAGTAAACCGATTGTCTACGCGCAGAGTAGAAGAGCTCCTCCTTCTCATAGGTACATAGATGGCTCCTCTCAATATGCTTTGCAGCCACTCCCAATCTCAGCAACTCCCTTCTGTTTATCTCGCTCAAATCGAGATATAACCGTGATGTAGCATGATCCCGGTATGAAACCGTTGATGAGGAAAGATCGAAGCCTTCCTCCTTGAACCGGGCTGCCACCTCCTCCCCCACCGGATAGTGATCCATACAAATTGCGGGACCTATACCCACAATCAGGTCACCGGGAGCGGATCCGAATTGTTGTTGCATCTGATGGAGCGTTTTTTCTACTATCCTTCCCACCGTACCTCTCCAACCGGCGTGAACTGCAGCAATGACCTCCTTTTTTTTATCATATAGGATCAACGGCACACAATCGGCTGTGGTGGCACATAAGAAAATACCCTTCTCTTGTGTGATGGTTGCATCCACACCATACAATGCTTCGATGGCAGCACCTTTATCGAGCGCAAGAAAGGAATGGTCCACAGTCAAAACAGTTGTACCATGGGTCTGATGGGGCGTGATAAAGTGCGCTAACTCCATATGGAACATGCGGGAAAGGATAAGGCGATTCTCACGGATTATCAGCGGGTCATCATCCGAGAAGTTACCCATATTGAAAGTGGAAAACGCTCCATTGCTCACACCACCAACACGCGTGGTAGAGAAATGTTTAATTTTCTCCTCCCTGTCGAGGATATCAAATAGCAACAGATTGTTGTATTCAGGATGCCGGTTCATACCAGAAGGTTATATTTCTTCTTCGGAATAATCATCCTCATACGCCTCCTCCTCCATATCGTCGAGGTCTTCCATATCAATCTCATCCTCCGGATCAAACTCAAGGGAAGCAACATCCAGCTTTCGGTGTATCATTGATTCACTCGTGGCGGCTGAAGGAATATAATCTTCCGCATTCAGCTCCCTCCATAAGACATCTTTTAATGCAGGAATACCAAAACCGGTCATGGATGAGATAAAGATATAAGGCAGATCGGGCAGATCAAGCGCTATTTCATGCATCAACTCCTCATCCAGCATATCTGACTTGGAAATGGCAAGCACATGTTTCTTGTCCAATAGTTCAGGATTATACTGTGTCAGCTCATTCAGCAACACTTCATATTCTTTCCTTATATCGGCATCGGCAGGAATCACGAAGAGCAGCATAGAGTTTCGTTCAATGTGTCGCAAGAAACGAAGACCGAGACCTTTCCCCTCGCTGGCGCCTTCAATAATGCCAGGTATATCTGCCATCACGAACGATTTACCATCCCTGTAGCTCACGATACCCAGGTTAGGTGCAAGCGTGGTGAAGGGATAATTGGCAATCTTGGGCTTCGCGGCGGAAACCACGGAGAGCAGTGTCGATTTGCCGGCATTGGGAAAACCGACCAGACCAACGTCAGCCAGCAGCTTCAACTCCAGGATCACCCACTTCTCTTCAGAAGGTTCACCCGGTTGAGCAAAACGTGGTGTCTGGTTGGTAGCTGTCTTGAAATGCTGATTACCCTGTCCACCACGACCACCTTTTAGCAGAATCACCTCCTGATCATGATCGGTGATATCACACAGGTAATCGCCAGTGAGGGCATCGTAGGCAACGGTGCCACAGGGAACATCAATGATCCTGCTCTCTCCTTTTTTCCCTGAGCGCTGTGCTTTAGAGCCTCCCTCACCATGACCGGCAAAAAGATGCTTCTGATAGCGTAAATGCAACAAGGTCCAATAGTTACGATTACCTCTCAATATGATGTTACCGCCTTCACCTCCGTCACCCCCGTCGGGACCGCCCTTGGGGACATACTTCTCTCTTCTGAAATGAGCAGAACCTCTTCCTCCCTTGCCCGACCGGCAAAAGATCTTCACATAATCTACAAAATTTGTTTCTGCCATTCTTTTTTTATTATCGGTTCCACGATTGGATCCACTACTTGTTCAATGGAACGGAAGATCTCTTCAACCGTCCCTACACCCTCTATCTCTTTTAATAATCCACGCTCCCTGTAAAAATCCTTTAATAGGGATGTCTGCCTGTAATAGACCTTCAACCGTGCTTCAATCGTCTCACGGTTGTCATCCGCTCTGCCGGAGATCATTCCACGTCTTAACAAACGATCTATCAACTCCTCGTCTTCCACTTCCAGACTGATTACTGCATTCACATCCTCTCCATATTTGGAGAGCATATGACTAAGTGCAACACCCTGTGGAACTGTACGGGGAAATCCGTCAAATATATATCCCTTCACATGCTGCCTCTTTGCTATCAAACAATCCAACATGTCAATCACGATACAGTCAGGAACCAATTCACCTTTCGACATGTAGGAATCAGCCAGTTTACCTAACTCAGTATTCGTTTCAATCTCATGACGTAGTATCTCGCCGGTGGAGACGTGTTGTAATCCGTATTTGTCAACCAGTTTTTCACTTTGTGTTCCCTTTCCTGATCCGGGAGCTCCAAAAATCACAATGTTCAGCATACTTCGTTTATTCTTAAGTTGCAAAGATACGCTATTTAATACGTTTTGCTTTCATACTGATGCCACTATTCACGAACAATCGGGTTAAATTTTCTTAGTTGTTCAAGAGCGGAAGGGTGCTTCTGCGGGGTTATTCTGAGCCTTAATAATCATTCTGTTGAACCAATTGTATCATCAAATGTTTATGGATAGTAGCTAAACACTAATATGCGATAAAATGAAAAAAGAAGATTTCAAACAGAAGACAGCGGCTGTACTCGAGGAACTTTCAGACTACATTGCAAAGCTCGAAGATAAAGCAGAAGATATCACGGAAGATGCCAAAGAAGAATATCGGGAACAGCTTGAAAAACTAAAAGGA
>Ga0265294_10010079_pt1 | contig 10795 bp, 8 predicted proteins | sample MunlanPumphouse3_FD_192504 | JGI IMG/M metagenome (GOLD analysis project Ga0265294, IMG submission 192504) | Groundwater microbial communities from a municipal landfill in Southern Ontario, Canada - Pumphouse #3 | ecosystem: Environmental > Aquatic > Deep subsurface > Groundwater | place...
TCCGCAATACAACAGCTTTCTCTCTGTCGTATCGCGATAGGAGTGACACTTCCTTCTGAGAATACAGCTTCCATTGCTTGTTTATAGAGCTCATACTTGTCCAGGGGTATGTAGGCTTGGATGGTACCAGCAAAGCCTCCTCCATGGACACGTACAGTCGTATCACTTCCCAGCAAGCTCTTGGTCATGGCAATAGCCAAACTAAGGCCCTGTTCCTGTGGGAAGAATGACGGGTAGAGGTTCTGGAGGAAGCAGAAGGAGCTCTCCCCGCTTGCTCTGACCTCCTTCAGGTATGATGCAATGTCATGATTCTCCAGAGCTATGAGCATATTGGCAACTCGCTTGTTCTCTTCAAAGAAGTGAATGGAGCGTAGCAGTGCCCTGTCATTCTGGAGTGTTTTTCTGAGATGGGGAAGCTGAGAGACGAAGCTTGTCTCATCGATCTCCCTGAGGTGCTTTGCCCCAAAGTGAGCAGCAACTTCCTTCATCTCCTTGGGAACTGCGGCATACTCGGGGGTAAGGTCTGCATGATTTCCCCCCGTGTCCACGATGACCAGCTGGTAGCCATGATCACTGAAGGAGTAATGCACTGGCTCAATCTTCGGGTTTCCCTCATCAGCAAAGTCGATCCCTATGATACCACCATAGGCACACGCCATCTGGTCCATCAAGCCAGAGGGTTTACCGAAGTAGTTGTTTTCGCTGAACTTCCCAATGATCGCAAGATCAACAGGGGAGAGAGCATCTTCATTGTAGAGGTGGTTGAAAATGGTTCCACAGAGAACCTCAACTGCGGCAGAAGAGGAGAGCCCCGACCCCTTGAGTACCCGGCTTGTGGTATTGGCCTGCCAACCACCAATATTGAGGCCACGCTGCTTGAATGCAAAGGCAATACCGCGTACCAGTGCCTCGGTGGTGTTCTTCTCTGTTTCAACAATTTCAAGCTCATCAAGATGTACCACAACCTCAGGGTAGCCTTCACTCGTCAAGACAACGGTGTTGTCATCTCGCTTGCTTACTGCGGCGATGGTATCCAGGTTAATGGTAGCAGCAATGACTTTTCCCAGGTTGTGGTCTGTATGGTTTCCACCGAGCTCACTTCTTCCAGCAGTGGAGAACAGACTGACATCCTGTTCCTTGAACAAGTTGGTGTGCTCTTCAACCAAACTGATAAACCGTTTATCCATGTCTTCAGCTTGGAACGAATTCCCATAGAGGGATGGATACACTGTATGCAATAAGCCTTTCTGTATTGCTTCCTTTCTGGCCATCATATGCTCCTTTAGTGCAAATGTACTTGCGTTCTTGAATGTACACGTGTACACTAACCCTGTATCAAGCATTTGTCAATAAAAAAAGAGGATGAACGATGGGAGCAACCAGAAACAGTGTAGCAAATAAGGCAGGGGTAAGCAGTGCAACCGTCTCCCGTGTATACAACAATCCTGGTAAGGTCTCCCCATCACTTGCCAAGCGAGTATTGGAAGCCGCAAGAGAATTGGGGTATGAACCCAACAGTGCAGCAGCTACCTTGCGAAGGAGTGGAACCGGCACCATCGCCTTTGTCCAATTCAGGAAGGAGGAGAGGCCCTACTACTGGGGTAATCTGGATAGCTTTGACTGGTTTTTCGGTAGGGCGATCAAGGGAGTGCAGGAAGTGTTGGCGAAAAGTTCCTGGCAGATGCGATTCTATACTGTGGAAACACAGCGTGAGCTGGAAGCAATTGCAATGCGCTGTGATGGTATCCTCGCCTATGATGTTGACACACAGGAGGAGGAAGCGCTCTTTTCTTCCATCTCCATCCCCTACGTGCTTGCCCATCACTTGGCTAGAAACACAGAAACAGAGAGCTGTGTGAGAACAGACAATAGATATGGTGGAACCCTGCAAGCCCAGTATCTTAGAGACTGTGGTGTGTTAAGGCCACTCTACATCACCGGCTACCTCGAGAGTGTGGTCCCCCATGCTGATCGTCTTGCAGGTTTTAAAGAGTACTATCCCGATGCATTGGTGTTATCTACAGAGATCGGGGAAACCTGTGCAATGGAGAGTCTTGCACAGAGAGTACAAGAACTTGTTGATACCAAGACCATAGATGGTATCGCTGCTGTAAATGATATTGCCTTGTTTTCTCTCTTGCTCCGCATCAAAACAGACCTACCGAAGGTAGGGTACGATGCATCCCCTCTCTTCGGCGTATACCCCGCTCCTATAGCAAGTATTGATATTCAGAGTGGTGAGCTCTATAGAAGGGCGGCAGAGAAGTTGCTAGGTCTCCTGGCAGGGAATCGACCCGATTGTACCACCGTGTTGCCGAAACTTGTACGTTCCCTTTTACAGTAGGAGGAAGAGCTTCTTCCATGAGAGGGTGTCTTCTCCTTGTTGCTTTTTATCCTGCACTGTCTTGGAGGTTTGAATCTCCTTGATCGGGAGGAATGGACGAGGCATGGTAGGGTAACTGGGGCCGGTTCTCTTCAGCCTTCTTTTTTGCACTCTCATACTTAAGCCTCAGCCATGAATGCATAGTTGTCAAGAGTGTCGCTACTGCTTTGTAATCTATATATAGCCTACGTTTGGGTCGTTTGAGCATATGTAGTTTTCCCTCAGTGATCAGGAGCATGATAGCTTCCTGCACTTCCTGCATTCCCCATGAAGAGAGTGTACCTCCATAGGAATACCACCCATTGGTATCCTGAAGCATGGAAGCAAGGGATGAAGGGGAGAAGTGAAAAGGATGTGATAATACACTCATAAGGATTGCTCTCTCTCCCTGTCTTTTCAGTGAGATGCTACCGTTACAAACATCACACCCACTGCAATACTCAAATGGCTCATTCATTGCCTCCAAGAGGCCTTTTCGGAAACAGTGCTCTGTGCTCTGCAGGATGGAGGCGAGGGGAGAAGGTTTTTCTCTTCCATCAAGCAAGCTGATCGAGAGTGCAGGTTTTCCGTCTCTTCCTGCTCTTCCACTCTCCTGCAGGAAGGAGAGAACATCCTCACTCAGGTCATGGTGGATGACGCATCGGATTCCCTTAACATCAATTCCCATTCCAAAGGCTTTTGTTGCGAACAGTACCCCGTTTTTGGTGTCATTGAACCACTTCTCCAGATATCTTCTCTCATCCTTGGTAAGCCCTGCGTGGTAATAGCGGACTGACACATCGGGGAGTGCGTAGAGGAGACTGTGGGCTGACGTCTCGGTCAGTTTCCGGGTACTGCAAAAGACAAGAGCTGGCAGGAGATTTTCTTGACGGAGCAGTCCAGCTATACTTTGGTTCTTGCTCAGGGTTCTGATGACATGGTAGGTGATGTTTGTCCTGTTGCTGCTTGCATGGATGAGGTGAGGTCTTGTAATGGGAAATATAAGGCGGTTCAAGCCCTGGAGCACCCGCTCATCAGCTGTAGCAGTAAAGCAGAGGACCTGCCGCACCGGAAGGTGCTGGATAATGGGTCCAACAGTAGCAAGGGCAGGGCGGAAGCCTTCCCCCCAGCTTATGATGGTATGGGCTTCATCCAAGACCAAGAGGCTGATGGTAATCTGAGCGAGGGTATTGATGAGTGCGGGCAGGCAAAGGCACTCTGCATTGGTTACCAGGATTCTAGCTTCCTTGGTTTTTAATTTCTCGAGTAGAAGATTCCTCTCTTGATGGCTCTGGCCACCTTGTATGCAGATATAGGGGATGGAAACCTCCTTGAGGCGCCTGATCTGGTCATGCATGAGGGAGAGCAGTGGATAGACCAAGACAGTGATCCCTTCCACGAGAAGGGAGGGAAGCATAAAGCAGAGACTCTTGCCTCCACCGGTAGGGAGTACCACTACTGATCCTTCATGATTGCTCTCTTCACTGTCCTCTTCCACGATGCGCTGGATTACCAGCCGTTGAAATGGGTAGAGGGAATGGATGTTGAAGCGTTCCTGGAGGAGGAGATTGATTTGGTCCTCCAGGAAATGTGTTGCAGTCTCATCTTTCATACCTTGGAAAGATGAGACTATTCAACCTTGCTTCAGACAAGTCCTATTGCTCCTCACTCCTGTCCGTTGCCGGAGGTGGTGGTGGACTGATCGCATCGATCGCCTTCAAGAGCTCAGGCTCAAGGGTGAGGGATACAGCCTGTAGGGACTGCTTCAAGTGCTCGGTATGAGCCGCTCCGATGATCGGGGCGGTAACCTGCTTATGTGCCATTACCCAAGCCACGGCAAGAGTTGCTTCACTGATACCCCACTTGCTGCAAAGCTCTGAGTATTCACGGGCAACTTGCTCGTAGAACTGACCGCCATAGCGTTTGTTGTAGTTCTGGTTTTCGACCAATCTTCCTGAGGCATTGGAATAGCCATCCTTGTATCGGCCGGTAAGCAGCCCACCTCCAAGTGGACTGTAGGTGATGACCCCAAGCCCTTCATATGCAGCCATAGGGAGCAGTTCAACCTCAGCCATACGTTTAGCAATGTTGAACATGGGTTGGATGACCGAAATCGGGGCAAACTGGTTAATCGCTGAGACGTGAAGCATTCTTTCCACCTGGTAGGCAGCAAAGTTGCTGACTCCCAATGAGAGCACCTTACCTTCACTGACAAGTCGGTCAACAGCCCGGAGTGTTTCCTCTTCCCTCACAGTCGGATCAAAATGATGGAGAAACAAGACATCCACATAGTCAGTATTTAGACGTTTCAGGCTTGCTTCCACTCCCAGCCGGATATGTTTTGCGTTCAAACCCTTCTCGTTGACATCGTCTCCCATCGCACCATACGTCTTGGTGGTGATAACAACCTTATCACGCTCTTGGGAAATAAATTCTCCGAGATAGCTCTCTGCAACTCCCTTCTGATAGACATCGGCACAGTCAAAGAAGTTGATCCCTGCCTCTCTACAGGTCTTGTACATCTTCTCTGATTCGCTCTTGTCTGCTCTTCCGCCGAAGGACATGGTCCCAAAGCAGAGCTCAGAAACCTTGATACCGGTTCTTCCTAGTGATTTGTACTCCATCGTTACCTCCCAAATACTGAAGCGTTCATCAGTCTTTCACTCATGGTCAAGGCAAGCCTTTCCATCTTTATCGTTTCTCGTTTGAACAGGGTCTGTTTCTTGATCGCCTGCTCAAGGGCAGAGGAGGAGACAAGTTCATCAATCCAACTATCAGGAAAGAGTTCCGGTCCCTGAAGGGCACCCTGCAACGCTCCATACAGGCCACAAGATAGGCGAGCATCTCCTCCCATCCTTGCAATGTCACTCATACCTTCCTCAAAGGAGGGAGCGTGCAGCAGTGTGTGGAACACCAAAAGCAGCGTCTCCTTCAATGTATGGTTTCCAGCAACAACAAGACTGGGCTTTCTTGCTCTGGAGAGCAGTGCAGTTAGTTGTTCATCCAGATTCTTGCCACCACGTTGTGTAAAGAGGTCGTGTACAAGTTTTTCTCCATCAAAGACTTCTTCATTGATCAGGAGATGAAAACAGTGGGCAAGCAGTGCTACTGCCTCTTTTTCAAGAGTATCTTCACTGAAAAGTGAAGCTGTTGTAAGAGCTATTTCCCTGATCTGTTTTTGTTTCAACTCGACACCTGCTATCGCTACAATGAGAGAAAGAGGAATCGCTGCTCGATACTCCTGAAGTGGGAACCCTTCTTCACTCTCCTCACGGTAACGATTGACCAGTGCATGGAAATGATCGGCATCCAGACCCTGGTTGGACAGCAGGCTCATGGAAAGCAGAAGCGGCAAGTCGCTCACTTCCCCTGAGATGCCACAGTCACTGCGTAGGTGTTCGAGGGAGAACACCTCTTGTATTGTATCTTGTACTTCTTCTTGGAGTGTTTCCCTGGAGAGGCCGTCACACTGACTGCCAAACCCATCGCCTACAAACAAACCAAGCAGAGCGCCGTTTGCGCGTTCTTGTATATTCATGGTTCTAACAATAGCGTAAGTGCCCACAAAAGACGAGTCTCTTTGTGCTTCATATCCCTGTTTTAATCCAGGACAGATAACCAGAGTTTTTCAGATTCCAGAAGTGCAGTTGCTACCAATTCCAGGAATGACCCATACTGCATGGTTGTATGAGCTATATCTAGTGCAGCATAGTAGGTAGCACGTTGTTCCTTTCTGATGATTACGGGAGGATATCCCCAGCGGATGAGTTCAAAATTAAGCAAGAGTCTCGCAGTTCTTCCATTCCCATCTATAAAAGGATGAATTTTTACAAATTCGCCATGTAACAACATTGCTCTCACAACAGGATGGAATGATTCCCAACGTGTTCTATACTCAGTTATCAGATGCTCCATCAGCGTTGCTACCTCATAGTGCTTTGGAGGAATATGACTTGCTCCACTGATCAGTACATTTTCTTGTCTATATGCTCCAGCATTATGCTTGTCGATTCCTTGCAATATCAGTGAGTGTATATTCCTGATGGTATATTCAGTGAGTATCCCTTTGCTGGAAATGATTTGTTCAATAAATAGAATTGCTTCTCGATGGTTTATTGCCTCCAGATGCTCTACCATGGTCTTTCCGCCAATGGTAAGCCCTTCCAGAACAACTTTTGTTTCAGAGAGGGTAAGTGTGTTTCCTTCTATTGCATTTGAATGATAGGTCCACTCAACAAGCAGTTTTTCATGAAGTGAACGAACAAGCGTAGCAGAGAAGGGTCTTTGGTTGTCGATGGCTCGTTTTAATGCATCAATTCTCTGGAAGTCATAGACAATACCTTGGTAATGCTTTTCTAGATGTTTGCGTGCATCGATGGGTTTGTTTGCATGGTCAGGAATAATCCAGTTTCTCCCCATCTTGGCAGCCCCCTCGATTCTCCCTTCGTTGCAAAGACGGCGAACTCTTCTCTCGCTGATTCCCCATCTCTTACTTGCTGTATTTGTATTGATATACTGCATGATTTGCCTCACGCTTAGTATATACCGCTATCGGAACAAAGTACAGATAATCATGGTTATGCCTATTGCAAAGAAAAGCCACGCTGTTTTCAGCGTGGCTTCTTAGAGGGTAAGATATTACTACTTTTGGTAATACGCTATTCGAGCAGCTTCCATCTCCTCCTGGACCCGTTTCAGATCGGTAGGGATATCGATATGTTGTGGGCAGAGTGGAATACACTGACCACACTCCGTGCAGGCAGAAGGACGCTTGTCAGCACTGCTCTCGCTCTCCCACTGGTCCTTAACCACCTCATAGTTGTCGAACATCCTGTACTTGTTCCAGATTGCAAAGTTCCCAGGAATATCAACACCGAAGGGGCAGGGCATACAGTACTTGCAGCCGGTGCAGTCATTGCCTATGCGGCTTCTCATGCTGCTTCCGATCTCTTCCAGTACCGCTCTCTCCTTTTCACTCAATGGCTTATAAGGGGAAAAGGTCTGGAGGTTCTCCCTGACCTGTTCTTCGGTGGACATGCCACTAAGGATGACCTTCACATTCTGGTGGTCTGCTACCCAGCGAAGGGCAAAGGAAGCTGGTGATGCATCAGGGTCCAGTGCCTTCAGTTTTGCTTCCAGATCTGGGGACAGACCAGCAAGTGAGCCTCCCTTGATAGGTTCCATCACAATGACGGGTATGCCCAGTTCTGTGCACAGTTCATAGCCCTTGTCTCCAGCCTGCTCTTCAGTATCCAGGTAGTTGTATTGGATCTGGATGAAATCCCAGGGGCGGTAGCGGGTGATATACTCGAAATCCTCATAGATGGAGTGGAACGAAAATCCCAGATGCTTGATACGGCCCTTTTTCTGCTCCTCTTCCAGGTAGTCAACCACACCAAGATCAACCATCCGGTCGAATGCTTTCTTGTCGATTGCGTGGATAAGATAGAAGTCGATATAGCTCTGTTGGAGTCTTATAAGCTGTTCATTGAATATCCGCTTTGCATCATCTAGAGAATTAACCGACCATTGGGGAAGCTTTGTGGCAACGTAGAAGCTGCTTCTATCCAAGGTGGAGAGGAATTCTCCTACCAAAGGCTCACTCTCCCCGCCATGATATGGATAGGCGGTATCAAAATAATTCACCCCGGCTTCATAGGCTTCCTTCATCATAGCCAGTGAACGCTTTCGGTCAATCTTGCCCTCTGGGGTTGTAGGGAAGCGCATGGCGCCAAATCCAAGAAGGGATGCGTGAATATCCAATGTTTCAAAATACCGTGTTTCCATGTCCAAACTCCTATTTTCTTCATGGTACCATAAAAATATTTCTCTGTGTTGCATCTCAATTCTTTTTTGGTCTATCGTCTTGCACTCGACCCTAGGCGAGTCTATGATAGACAAGGTTTGGGGAGAGAAATGATGAAATTGATAAGGTACAGAAGGAATATTCCACTTTCCTACGGGTTCACTGCGTTGATGAACCTCTCCTTTACGCATGGGCTTTGGATGATGTATCTTGCGTCAAAAGGCTTTTCCTTGGTGCAGCTTGGTCTCTTGGAGGCAATCTTCCATGTTACCAGTTTCCTGATGGAAGTTCCCACAGGTTCGGTTGCCGACATCTGGGGAAGAAAAGTAAGCCGCCTCTCAGGCAGGCTGTTCGGCGCCCTAAGCCTTGCCATCATGTTTTTTGCCCCCACCTTCCCTCTCCAGGTAGTGGGGTTTATCTGCAGTGCACTCGGATATAATCTCGAGTCCGGGGCAGGGGATGCCTTGCTCTATGACTCACTGCTGCTTGATGGACAGGAGTCTTCCTATCTAAGGGTAAAAGGATTGGATGAACTGCTCTATCAATCATGCTCGGTGGTTGCGTTCCTGGTAGGTGGATTGCTTGCCACCCTCGACTACAGCTATGCATTCTCGCTTACCATCCTGACCAATCTTCTTGCCTTCCTGCTGGCACTGTTCTTCAAGGAACCCGAGATAGAGAAGGAACCAAGAAGCGGACTATTCTCTGGAATCCTGAACTCCCTGAAGTCCCAGATTTTCTCAAGTGTGAAAGTATTTCGGGAAACACCCCGTATTGCCTTCCTTATTGTCTTCAGTGAGTCCTTGTTCGCTTTCATGATCAGTCTTTTCTTCTATTTACAGAACTTCTGGACTGACCAAGGGTACCTCCCTGATGCCATAGGGTATGCCTATGCAGCACACGCAATGTTGGCCGCATTCTTCTCTTTCAATGCCCATCGAATCGAGAGAAAGATCAATGAGAAAGGAATCCTTGTTGCCTGTCCCATCTTTCTTGCACTCTGCCTTTGGGGGATTGCCCTCACACCCTATACCATGGCTTTCTATGTCATTCTTGGTTGTATGGAAGGCTTGTTGGCTCCTACGATCAGCAGCTATTTGAACAAGCTCATACCTTCCAGGTTTCGGGCTACCATTCTCAGCTTCCAGAGCATGGCATACAGCCTGTTCATGATCATGATCTTCCCCCTGGTTGGCCTGATCGGAAGCACCCACTCCCTCTTGCTCTCATTCACCTTGATGGCAATAGCGGCAACACTCTTGGTTTTTGCCTATATCTGGGTCCTGATACGCAAGCGATAAGCTTGGCAGTGGACCCTCTCTCTGCTACTATGGACCAATGAAAATGAGTGAGAGAATGATCAATGCCTTGCTGCGTGCCTTTTTTCGAGTTTGTTTCAAAATTGATCGCAGTGAGCTGAATAAGGTCCCCATGGAGGGACCACTTCTGATGATGGTGAACCACACCTCAAACCTTGAGGGCCCCATGCTCTATGGGTACTTGCAGCCGAGGAAGCTCCATGCCATAGCTAAGCAAGAGCTTTGGGAGAGCAAATTCATGGCATACCTGATGGAAACCTGGGGAAGTATTCCTGTGGATCGGGAGAACATGGGCCGTGCTACCATGGATGCCTGTTTCAAGATCCTCGACCAGAACCACATCCTGGCCATAGCTCCTGAGGGCACCCGGAGCAAGGATGGGACACTCCAGAGGGGAAAGGGTGGTGTTGCATTCATCGCACACAAGAAGAATGCTCCCATGATCCCTGTAGCAGTTATGGGCTTCGAGAAGACCAAAGCCAATATGAAGCGCCTAAAAAGAACGGTCATTACGATCAAAGTAGGTAAGCCCTTTGAGATTATCCAGAAGGGTGGTCGATTGGACGCAGAAACAAGGGATAAGCTTGGCGATGAGATTATGCTGCACCTTGCTGCCCTGATGCCCGATGAGAGACGGGGATACTACCAGGGTAAACCGATTGAATTCACCCTTACCCAGACCATTAACTAAGCAGATGTTCCAGCTCCTCACTGCATGCCTGTAGCGCATCACAGACGGTGAGGAGTATTTGCTTCTGTTGTGACTTTCTTCCAAGCGTGGAGAGTGAATCAGTTTTGTAGTGCAGAGGCTTTCCCATTTGTAGGTATGCTTGCTTTCCACGCGGTGAGTACCGTGTATCGATCGTGCCTCCCTGCATTCTGTTCACCAAGTCAAGGAGGTTCAAGGCACTCTCTGCCGCTCTCCCTGTTTGGTACGTACCTTCTAGATATGCTGGATCAAGATACTCAAGGAGATCAACTATCTGGTTCTTCACGAGGTACCGTTTTGCATTCTCCTTTTCCTCAAATGAACTATCCCTGGTGAATAGCGTATCACTGCCTGTGAAGCGGACCCGATAGAGCCTGTCAATGATGGAGCCTTGGGCATCTTGCAGGCCAGCTTCTGCTTCGGCAAGAGAGAGCAATCCTTCACAGATCATATCCCTTCGTTGCGTGAATGAATGATGGGGATTGTCTTCCAAAGAATAGGTCCTTGCTATCTCGCTGAGCATACTCTCCATGGCATTGGTGATTTGCCCTGCAAGTGTATCTCCCTTAACGGTCAGACCACTTAGTTGTTCCCACCTT
>Ga0265294_10010080_pt1 | contig 10795 bp, 9 predicted proteins | sample MunlanPumphouse3_FD_192504 | JGI IMG/M metagenome (GOLD analysis project Ga0265294, IMG submission 192504) | Groundwater microbial communities from a municipal landfill in Southern Ontario, Canada - Pumphouse #3 | ecosystem: Environmental > Aquatic > Deep subsurface > Groundwater | place...
TTTAACTTTATGAAATAGGGTATCAGGATTTTCTTTCTTTGTATTGATGCTTCTCTATTGGCAATGGAGGGGTTCTTCATTGGCAATGAAGCTATGTTATATTGGCAATGGAGAGGTCGTCCATTGGCAATGGAGCATCATGGTATGCCTATAATAATGGATTATTATGCTGAATAAATTTATTCTTTGTTAGAAAGCCACTGATGATAGAAGCTTATGATTAGGTCGTAGGTCTTTTGGGGATCGGAACTTGAGGTGTCAATAACGCAATCGTAGTTTGAAAGGTCTTCAACATTAACTCCATAAAGGGTTTTGTAACGAAGTACTTCGCTATTCTTTCTTGCAAGTAGTTTTTGAGCTGCATCCTCAACAGAACTGTACTTTTCGTTCTTTCTTATATTGTCGTTAAATATTCGTTTTGCTGCAATATTATTATCGACCGTTAGATGAATTTTGAAGGAATGAGGTATGAAAAACCAAGCAAGGCGAGAGTCAAGTATAAGTCCCCTATCCTCTTTTCCATAGTTTGTTACCATCTTGTCACACTCCTCGTCTATTTCAGGATGTGTTTCCATAAATTGATTAAATTCCAATGCGTCCATCCCGTACTTAGTAGCCAGTTCCCTTTGAATTACTCCTATTGAAATTACTTCAAAGCCAAGCTCTTGACTTAGTTGCTTACTCAATACGCTTTTCCCACTTCCCAAATCTCCAGAGATTGAAATCTTTATGCTCTTCATCATTTTATGTTTTTTAGTTTTGCAAATTTACTATTTATGTTTGATTGTGCAAGCTTGTTTTTTCTTTCTATTAGAATATAGATAGGTCAAAATATTGGAATGCAAATATCCACGCAAGTAAAATTATGTATGTGATAATATAATACTGCCATTTTGAGGATTTATGGTGAATAAGATAGATTGCAGCTATGATTCCAAAAACGCCACCTAAGGCTTCTAATAGGTGAAGAACCTTTTCAGGAACTCTTCTTTTATTATTCTTGGCTTGCAACTTATCTATTGAGAAAATTAATATTGAAGTTATATTAATTGCTATTAGATAAGCTGGTAGATAGTGTAGAAGACTTGTCATAATATTTTAATTATTGGTTGATTAATTTTGATTTTCTTTTGTTTATTGCAACATATACTAAGATTACTATGTTCATTATCAAGGCATATAGCACTGCTGGAATTGCAATCTTTGGATTATTTAGTATTATAGGGCTTGCTGCAATCAACATTGCTTGTGCTGCATTCTTTATTCCAACTCCAATAACGATGGCTTTTCGTTGTTCTGTTTTTATCTTAAATATGAGAGCTAAGAAATAACTAATAAGCATAACGCCAATAACAAGTATAAATATTGCTATGGATAATTTGCTAAATGTTTCAATAATTACATCCATATTTTCAATAAAGAAGACAGTAATTAGAATTAAAAGTAGGTAGATTGGCAGTTTCTTTGTCCAAACAGATAGCTTTTTGGCAAATTTTTCTTTATATCTGTTTAATAACATACCAAAGACAATTGGCAAGAGTAGGAATACTACATTTTGCATTAGTAATTTGAAGAATGGAAGGTTGATACTGACATTATCGCCTAATGCAAAATAGATATAGGTTGAGATAATAATTGGTATGGTGAAGATAGATAATAGGCTGGAAAGGGAGGTTAGGAGTACGGAAAGGGCAACATCTGCTTTAACTAAATAGGAAAAAGCATTGGAGGAGGCACCACCTGGGCAGGATGCAATTAAGATTATCCCTATCTTAAACTCGTCAGATATATCTAAGAAGCTTAGCAAGAACCAAGCAATCAATGGATGAAGTATTAGTTGAGCAAGCGTGCCTAAAATGATTGATTTGGGTTGTTTTAGTATTAGTTTAAAGTTTGAAAGCTTTAGTTCCAACCCTATGCAAAACATTAGGAAAACGAGGATTGGCATAATAATAAATAGTGAATTCATAGTATAATTATTAATGTTTGATTAGATATCGAATTTAATAAATCCACCATAATTTTCTTTGAAGAACTTATCTTTACCATAGTAATCCAAATTGCAAGCTCCCCCAAAACTTATAATATTTATCTTTAATCCTAAGCGGAAATAAGCAAAGCTTCTATCGTGAGCATCGAAGGTGAAACTATGATTATACATATATTGTGCCTTTGTGTATAATCTGATTTTTTCTGTTAGTTTTGGCTTAAATTCCGCAAAGCTTATAAACTCTAAATTCTTTTCTCCATTAGGCAAGAGCTGAAAAGCAGGAGATATTAGTATAATAAAAGCTGGGCTTATGAATGTGTAGGTCATTGATATATTGGGTACAAGTCCTCTTTTATAATGATATTGCAATCCTGCGCCTATATTAAGATTTTTATGGAACTGATAAGCCACAGTATTGTTCATTACAAGTTCCGTTTCTGTGGGGGTGTTCTTATAATCTGCTGTTGCACTTGTTATATTGGAGAAATTGATTTGCTTATATATATTTCTGTTAAGACCCACTTGGAATGAAGTCCTATTATTTCCTATTACCCATTCCACAGGTATTGGAGGGTTAAAGGTTTGTGAGTAAGCACTAATAAAAAATAAATTAATAAGGATAAGACTTAGTATTTTTCTTTTCATATATAATGAATTAGGATTATTTATTTAAGAATTAGGAAATCGATTATTGATAATACAACAAATATAACATTCAATAAACCTGTCTTCATTAGCATTAGGTTGTATTTTTCACCCTTTGTTCTTAGTAATTGTAAGAATAGAAATAAGCCAAAGAGGAAAATAAGATTAGAAAACGAAAAAGGATTTGAGAGGAATGTGAAAACAAGGGTTAGGATTATGAAAAATAAGTATTCCATCTCCCCTGCTCTTTTGCCAAATCTAACTACAAAGGTTTTCTTATTATGTAATACATCATTTTCTCTATCTCTTATATTATTGACTATTAAGACGCAGGTTGAAATTGCACCACAGACAAAACCTAAGAACATAGATTCTTGACTGAATGTGCCAGTTTGTAGGGCTGTTGTTCCAAGTGTTGCGATTGACCCAAAGAATAGGAAGACAAATATATCAGCAATGCCTAAATAGCTTAGGGATTTCTTTGTTGCGGTGTAGAGCCAAGCAAAGAGGATTGAGAAAAGACCAATCAAAAGTATTATTATGCCACCACTAATAACCAAGTAAAGTCCAAGAGATAAGGCAATAAACAAATCAATCGCTATAGCAATTTGCATTTGCTTTAAAGTAACGTGTCCTTCTGCAAGAGCTCTCTTAAAACCTACCCTTCCTTTCTTATCTAATCCCTTTTTGAAATCGTAGTAGTCATTAACAAAATTAGAAAGAACTTGAATTGAAAGAGCAGCTATGAGAGTTGCAACGGCAATAGTCCAATTAATTTCACCTATTTTTGCTGCAACAATCACGCCTATTGCAACAGGAGAAAAAGCTGCAAACAAGGTATGTGGTCTTGTTATCTTCACCCATGTTAGAAAAGAACTCATCTCTTTACTGCTTTATATATTGTTGCTATTCCAAATGAAACTTCTTTGTATTCTGCCTTCTCAAATCCTGCATTAATTAATCTTTCAACGAAATCTTTACCATAGACAAATTCATTAATAGTATTTGGTAAGTATGAGTAGGCATAGAGATGTTTTGAGAACAGACGACCAAGAAAAGGTAGGATATGGTTTAGGTAGAGGTTATAAAAGAAAGATATAATCTTGTATCTTGGCTTTGAAAACTCAAGCACAATAAACTCTCCCTTTGGTTTAAGCACTCTATTTATTTCTCTTAGTCCTAAATCTAAGTCTCTGAAATTCCTAACTCCAAAACCTACTACTGCTGCATCAAAACTATTATCTTCAAAGCTAAGAGAGTGGCAATCTTCTTGACTAAGTGTTATTTGATTACTTAGTTTTAGTTTATCAATCTTCTGCTGTCCTTTCTTAAGCATTCCTTCTGAAAGGTCGATTCCAACGATATGTTTAGCTTTATCTTGTTTTATTATCTCAATTGCCAAATCACAAGTGCCTGTTGCAACATCCAAAACCTTATCTTTTTTGTTTGAAAGCTGCTTAACAACTTTCTTCCTCCACAACTTATCTATATTTAACGAAAAGAAGTGATTGAGGAAGTCATAGCTTGGAGATATTGAATCAAAAAGCTCTCCGACATTAGTTTTATCTGTTTTCATCTTAGTACTTATCTATTCTAAAAAAAAGAAATTACAGACAATACGTTTGTAACATTTCTTTCGTTTATACTTTTAATGTAAAAATAAATTTAATTTGATATGCAAAGATATAATATTAATTTTATCTTTGTCGTCAATAAAATATCTATAATCTAAAATTGAGTTTATGTTAGTAGATAAAATGACAAGGGCAGATATTAGAAAAGAACTAATCAGTGATTTTTTTGAATCAATTAGCGACAAAACAACAGGCTTAGATAGTAAGTACAGACGTTATTTTATTAAAAATAAAAATAAAGATACCATATTAGGATTGCACTACTATACTTCAAAGAGATTAAATAAGTGGTTAATTCTTCCTTTTGCAAGAAAAAACGCCTTATGCTATGGATACGTCTGCATTAGGGGTTCTTCTTACGGAGAAACATGTTATGCCATAGGCAATAATGGAATTGGAATTACGGATAATACCCCTACAAATACTGTAATCCATGAATTTACTCCTCATCTATTTGATAGGTATAAGGCAAGATACTGTAAGGATTATGATGGAAAGATAATTGAACATTTCTTTATAAATAATTATTTTGGCAGTATGTATTCTAATAAGGAGAAAGGAGAAAACTATGCTTTCTTAATGAATCCGTCAGGCTTTGCACTTGGGTACTATGACCTCGATAGATTGTATTTCAAATACAATACATTTATTACTAACGAAATGCTAAAACAAAATCAATTTAGTGAGCATCCTGACTTAGATAAACAAAAAATAGCATTAGAAAAAATCTTTGAACTATACTGTATAAAAAATAAGAAGTAATTATAGATTAAATCTAATATTCATCTTATAATTTTCCTTTAATGTATTTTCCTGTTTGGGTATTCTCTGCATTTACCATCTCTTCTGGTGTTCCAAAAAATACTATATTCCCCCCGTTCTTGCCTCCCTGTGGGCCAAGTTCAATTATCCAATCTGCAATCTTGATTATATCGGCGTGGTGTTCAATAACTATTACCGTATGACCTATGTTTACAAGTTCTTGGAGTGCGATATTGAGTTTGTTTATATCGTGGAAATGTAGTCCTGTTGAGGGTTCATCGAAGATAAAGACTGTTGCGTTTTCATTATTTCCTTTTGTGAGGTAGTAGGCAAGCTTAACCCTTTGTGCCTCTCCACCACTAATTGATATTGAGCTTTGACCTAATTGCAAATATCCTAATCCTACTTTTATAAGTGATTCTAATTTCTGAACTATCCTTGTGGTTAAGGGTTGGTTATCCTCTGAGAAAAAATCAACTGCTTCTTGTATTGTCATAGAAAGAATGTCGGAAACACTCTTTGTCCTATACTTTATTTCTAATGCCTCTTCCTTATACCTTGATGAGTTGCAGGCTTGACAAGGTAGAATAACATCTGCCATAAACTGCATAGGAATTGTTACCGTTCCTTCTCCCTTACATTCATCGCAACGTCCTCCATCAACATTAAAAGAAAAGTACCCAGCCTTTAAGTTTCTTTTTTCTGCCAAGGGTTGAGATGCAAATAGATTACGAATATCATCAAATGCTCCAAGGTAAGTTGCGGGATTAGAACGAGAAGAGCGACCAATTGGGTTTTGATCTATTAATTGTATTGACTTAATTAGAGAAAGAGAACCCGTAGCCTCTGATGCTTTTGGAACATTTTCAACAACCTCTCCTAAGTTCATTAGGACGGAATTATAGAATATGTTTTTAATCAATGTTGTTTTGCCAGAGCCACTTACTCCACAAATAACAGTTAGGGCTTTTAGTGGCACTTGAACGCTTACATCTTTTAAGTTATTCTCATTACAGTTTTCAATACTTATCGATTCCTTCCATCTTCTTCTTCTTTCTGGAAGTGGAATTTCTAATTCATTATTAAGGTATTTGGCTGTAAGGGAGATTTTGTTTTTAAGTAGTTCTTTATAAGTGCCTGTAAACACAACCTCTCCTCCATTCTTTCCAGCCTCAGGGCCAATGTCAACAATGAAATCAGCAGCCTTGATAATCTCTTCATCATGTTCAACAACTATAACAGTATTTCCTGCATCTCTTAGCTTATAAAGAACATTTATAAGATTATGTGTATCTCTTGAATGCAGTCCTATGCTTGGTTCATCTAAGATATACATTGAGCCAACAAGGGGACTGCCGAGTGAGGTTGCAAGTGCTATTCTTTGACTTTCTCCTCCTGAAAGGGTTGAGCTTTGGCGGTTAAGTGAGAGGTAGCCTAAACCAACCTCAAACATATAACCTAATCTTTGTTTTATTTCTGTAATTAATCGTTCTGATACTTGCTTTTCGTAGTCATTTAGTTTTATATTGTCGAAGTATTCAATCAACTCATCAATTGGCATAAGTGATAAATCAATTATTGACATATCGTTTATCTTCACATAACCTGCATCTTTTCTCAGCCTTGTACCTCTACAATCAGGACAGGTTGTTCTTCCCCTATAGCGAGAGAGCATAACCCTAAATTGTATCTTATAACTTTCTGCAACAAGCATCTCGAAGAATTTATTAATGCCAACAATATCTTCGTTTCCATTCCAAAGAAAGTCCTTATCTTTTTGTGATAGTTTATTATAAGGGCGGTGTATTGGGAATGTTTCGGCTGTCTTTTCAATGAAGTCTTCCTTAAACTTCTTCATTATCTCACCTCTCCAACAGTTAACAACTCCTTCAAAAACTGAAAGATGTGGTTGAGTTATTACTAAGTCTTCAGAAACCCCTTCAACAAAACCTGAGCCACTACATGTTGGACAAGCTCCATAAGGATTATTGAAAGCAAAGAAGTTTTCAGATGGTTTTGTGAACTCCATACCATCTCTTTCAAAGCGATTAGAAAAGAAAAACGTTTCTTCGTCTTTCATAACAATGCAATCCCCTTCACCCTCGTAGAAAGCAGTGTGAATGGAATCAGATAGGCGAAGGTAAACATCCTCAGAGCTTAGGTCAATGCTTATTCTATCTATTAGTATCTTAACATCGGAGTCTTTCTTAATGGTTTTCTCTAATGCATCTTCAATCTTTACGACCTCTTTATCAATCATAACCCTAACATAACCCAATTGCATCAAGAGTTCAAAGCGTGCATTAAGAGTTTCTTTTGGTTTTAATTTAATGGGGCAAAGAATCATTACCCTTGAACCATCTTCAAAGGAAAGCATCTTATCAACAACATTAGATACTGAATCTCTTGTTACCTCTTCACCTGAAATTGGGGAGTAGGTTTTTCCAATTCTTGCATATAGGAGTTTGATATATTCGTATATTTCGGTGATTGTTCCAACTGTTGAGCGTGGATTTCTATTAGAAGACTTTTGTTCTACAGCAATTGCAGGCGATATTCCAGATATTGAATCAACTTCTGGCTTATTCATCCTTCCTAAAAATTGACGTGCATAAGAGGAAAGACTTTCAACATAGCGTCTTTGCCCCTCTGCAAACAAGGTGTCGAAAGCAAGGGAGGTTTTCCCTGAGCCAGATAGCCCTGTTACTACAATAAGTTTATTATGAGGTATGGTTAAATCAATATTCTTTAAGTTATTTACCCTCGCCCCTTTAATTACAATATTATCTTTATCCACTTTTATTAATTTAATCTTAGAGAAAATAACAAACAAAACTACTATAAAACATTTTGTCCACAAACTCCACCTTTATGACCCCTATTATTAAATAATAAATTGTCAAAAAAGAGTGAGACTTGTGGACAAAACGATAAAAGACTATAGATAATTACTTTTTACCTAAACTTCCTTCATTTTTATTTGAACTTGGTCTTGAAATACTTTCTCTCATGTCAGTATCAGCCATAATATTCTTCATTTTATAATAATCCATAATGCCTAAGTTACCATTACGGAATGCTTCAGCCATTGCAAGAGGCACCTCTGCTTCTGCTTCAATAACCTTAGCTCTTGCTTCTTGAGCCTTAGCCTTCATTTCTTGTTCAACAGCTATAGCCATTGCTCTTCTTTCTTCAGCTTTCGCTTGAGCAATATTCTTGTCTGCCTCTGCTTGATCCATTTGAAGTTGAGCTCCAATATTCTTACCTACATCAATATCTGCAATGTCAATAGATAGAATCTCAAATGCAGTTCCTGTATCTAATCCTTTTGAAAGAACAAGTTTAGAAATTGAATCTGGGTTTTCAAGAACATAAGCATGAGACTTTGAAGAACCAATTGAAGTTACAATACCTTCTCCAACACGAGCAAGAATTGTTTCCTCACCAGCTCCCCCAACCAATTGGCGGATATTTGCTCTAACTGTAACTCTTGCCTTAACAATAAGTTGAATACCATTACTTGCAACAGCTGCAACAAGTGGAGTATCTAAAACTTTAGGGTTAACACTTAATTGAACAGCCTCAAACACATCACGACCAGCTAAGTCAATTGCTGTTGCTGATTTGAAATCTAAGTTAATGTTTGCTTTATCAGCAGAAATCAAAGCTTTAACAACTCTTGGAACATGTCCTCCTGCAAGATAGTGAGCTTCTAATAAATCAGAATTTAAATCTAAACCTGCTTTCTTTGAAGTAATCATTGAATTAACGATAATTGCTGGTGGTACTTTTCTCCAACGCATAAAGATAAGTTGAAGAAGTGACATCTTAACTCCGTTCAAAACACATTGGAACCATAAGTTTAGAGGTACCAACCAAAGGAACACGATAAGTGCTACAAGAGACATTACGACGATTAAAATAATTGATGGCATAATTTCTATTTTTTAAGTTAATAAATCATTATTTAGTGAGCAAAGGTATAAATATTCTATCGAATTTCAAAGTATATCAACTTATTATTTAAACAATCTATCTAATTAAATTAATTTCGCCAGTTTTCTCAAAGAGTCTATCTCCTGAATACTTAGTTTTATATAATAAACGCCAGATATAAACTCCGTTACTAATCAGTTTCCCTTTATATGTTCCATCCCATCCTCTTGTTTTAGAAGAATAAATCTTTTCACCCCAGCGATTGTATATTTCAAATAATTCTACAAATACTTTCTCAATACTTTCAAAAACAGGGAAAAAAGTATTATTAGTTATTTCTAATGGAGTGAAAGAATTAGGGACAAATACATATACTTCAGGATATGCAATAAGAACAGAATCTAAAACCTTACCACATTTATGTCTAATAGTAACATAATATTGTCCAATTTGATTAATTTCATATACTGCATCTTCTGAACCAGTATTCCAATAATAAGAAATACAATTTTCACAGCTAACATCAATAGTTATAGGAAGATCTTCTGCGATAATATATTTATCATCAATTAAAGAATAATTTATTGGAGTTTCAATAACTGATAATTCTAGATTAACTATACTATCACAACCATGTAGTGATGACAATACTTGAGAATATACTCCTGAGCTTGATTCATTAAATCCATATAAAGTATAGTAAGTCCCTTGGCAAATTTGAGAATTATAACTAATATTATATGTAGGATTTACTTTCAAACTTAAACTTATTATGCTATCACAACCTTTTATTGATTGAAGGTTCTGGGAATAAAAGCCTGGATTAGTTTCATTAAAACCGTTTTGATTATAAACTCCTCCTTGACAAATCTCAGCAACAATTGTATCAACATAATCTGGGTTAACTAATTTGAGGTTAATTATACTATCACAACCTTTTATTGTTTGATATGAATGAGTGTAAAATCCTTCCAGTGATTCACTAAAGCCGTTCTGATTATAGACTTCTCCTTGGCAAATCTCGACATAGAACGTATCATGATAAGTTGGATTAATTTTCAAACAAAGATTGACTATACTATCACAACCATTTATTGTTTGAAAACGATGTTGGTAAAAGCCAGCCAAATCTTCAATAAAACCAAATTGATTATATACTTCTCCATTACAAATTTCCGCAATAATAGTATCGTTATATATTTCATTTACTTTTAAATCTAAATTTAATATACTGTCACAGCCTGTTATTGTTTGGAACGAATGTTTGTAGAATCCTTCATTGATTTCATTAAAACCAAATTGATTATAAGTTTCACCTTCACAAATTACAGCTTGAATTGTATCATAATAGTCTAAATAAGAAAGATTAATAGAAATAATACTATCACATCCTTTTATGGTTTGAGATGAATGAGTGTAAAACCCTTCCAGAGACTCACTAAACCCATTTTCATTATAGACTTCGCCACGACATATTCCAGCCTCAATGGTGTCGTTAAATATTGGATTAACAACTAAGACCAAATTAACTAAACTATCACAACCTTTGTTAGTCTGCAAATTCAAAACATTTAACCCAGCTATACTTATATTAAACCCATTTTGATTGTATATTTCTCCCTGACATATCTCTGCAAATATGGTATCATTAAAAATTGGATTTATCCTTAAATTCAAATTAACTATACTATCACATCCTTTTATGGTTTGAAAGCTATGTTTATAAAAGCCTGCTGTATCTTCATTAAACCCAAATTGATTATAAACTTCTCCATAACAAATCTCTACATCAATAGTATCAATATGATTTTCATTTATCCGTAAGTTG
>Ga0265294_10010081_pt1 | contig 10794 bp, 9 predicted proteins | sample MunlanPumphouse3_FD_192504 | JGI IMG/M metagenome (GOLD analysis project Ga0265294, IMG submission 192504) | Groundwater microbial communities from a municipal landfill in Southern Ontario, Canada - Pumphouse #3 | ecosystem: Environmental > Aquatic > Deep subsurface > Groundwater | place...
GGTCTTGGCATAATCAGTTAACCTCCTCAATGTTTTTGGCATATGTCACTTATATTATAGATTGTTTTTGGCATATGTCATTAATAATTAAGATTTCTTTTTATTTAAAGTTTAAAAAAAGCCAACAACTCTTGTGTTTATATGCGAGTTAATGGCCAAAAATATTAAATCCTTTAAGCGTTAACTTTTTGTAAAGGAAAAGTATGATAATTCTCGGTTTTTTAAAATAATAAAATATTTACTTTTATTTTATATGTAGGCTGATGATTGTTTCAACGTGCCCTGTTACTAGAATAGTAATGTGCCCTTATTGTATTGTCACTATAATAAGAATAAATTCTTATTCCCAACCAGAATTTATCTAATATTCGTTAACATTTAGGCATTATTTATATAATTCCAGTTACAACGTATAAGTGCTTTTGTGACAATGATATGTTCCCTTTGTTATTTTCTAAGCCCTACACAGGCATACGCCAATTGTAACTATTGAAATGGTACATAGTCATTGTTCCAGCATGTACCACAATTGCTTCAAACTATGGCTGTGGCTATTGAATAACTAGTTAAGGAAGGATGAATTGTTACCTAATATGCTGAATCTATAATTTCAGAAATGGCGACAAGAAGCTCGTTATATATTGGTGACGAATTATCCTTAATAACAGCTGACTTAAATCTATACCAGCTGTCCATAGCTTCCTTACCATAATCGTGGTTTAGAAGTTTATCATCTCCAAACGATTCGAATAAATCCATTCCCATAATGTAGAAGTCGTATTCTAGATCATTTGAATATAGGCCTGGTTTTTCATAAGACACTTCATCTTTAATATAGTCTTCTAATTCAAAGTAAATATCGTCATAGTCGTACGTAACTTCTTTATCGTGGTTATTTATATATTTATGATAAACAAGTCCTACAACAGCGCTTAAAAGCCAATTACAAAGCATATAAACAGAATGACTATACTTTGACGCGAATCCTAGTTCATCCAATATAGAGACAGCTTCTTTCTTTGCCTTTTCAAAAGAATCTAAATCCTTAATTTCTGAATGTTTCATACTTTCTTTGTTAAAATGACGTCTGGCCACTACTTCTTTAGTTAGATCAATTCCAAGAATCTCATATATACGTTCCACGTTATCTTGAGATGGTCTACTTTCTCCGTTGAGCCACTTGGAAACAGCTTGAGGCGTAACATAAAGTTTCTCAGCCAATTCCTTCTGAGTCATTTTCTTTTCTTCTAATGCTTTCTTAATTAATTTTTCCATAGCAGCATCCTTCCTTGCTTCCATATTAAAAGAGGAAAGCACTGTCAACCAAACAAGTGCTAGTTGATATTAGTTGATTTAAGTTCTCTAGACACAAATTTATAGTTTCTTAAGTAATCTTTGAATTCTTCTAAAGTGAACCACGTTTTAATATTGCAGACATATATTCTTTTAGCACCATCGCAATAAGATGATTCTAATAAATATTTTCTTTGCGCTGGAGTATTTTCAGACCAGGAATATCTGTATTCATCAAATTCAATGATAATTCCATAATAGTCTCTCCACTTTGGATAACATGTGTAATTTGTCATATTAAGCTCCTATAAATCTATATACAGTTTTAATTCAATATTGGTTATACTACCGCCTCGAATGTCTAATCCTTCTTTAGCAATAACTAATAAATCGTCAATCTTTGATGTGTCAATGATTTCAAAGGAATCCGCTGATATGAAAACAATATAATTAACAGCTTGTTTATTACTTTTCAAATGGTTAAGAATGTTTTTGTCATGGCTTAAAATATAAAATTCCTTAAAGCGTTCGTTCTCGTAAACACATAACCTTCCGCCTTGATTTTCAATTAAAAAGATTACAGTTTTATTTTTAATTCCGGTTTTAAAAAGCGAGTGTAAATGACTATCAAAATGGGTTTTAAAATTTGTCAAAAAATTACTATAGTTATTCTTGCTGTATTTACTTTCTCTTGAAACTGTATACAAAGTTTGAGGTTCAGGATTACTTTTCAGCAACTCTTGATCTTGCTCATCAAAATATTTTTTATTTTCTTTGTTAGACTTTGCCTCAAATTTCTTAAAGCCAGCACCTCTATCTTCTGTTGAACTAGTAACAATAAAGTGTTCAATTAATCCATCCCTATAGAGGAAATCAGGAAAATCGTATTCTTTATCATTTGAAACAGCAGATTTAAAAGCTTCTTCAATCAATTGAACATCGCAATTTGATGCAACTAATTTTAGGTTGCTAGCTCCTTTAAAGAAATTGTTAATTGCAAAAACACATTCTAATTCATTGTTTCTTGCCATGACTAATGGTTATACTCCTTAACTAAATAGTTTCTATATTTTCTAAAATTAGCTATTTGAGATTCATATCTGTAATCTTTTTCAGATTTAGAGTAAAGCTTTACTATAGCCTTGTCTTTTTTAAATATTAAATTAGCAAAAGAAGGGCTCATATAAAACTGTTGATCGTTAATAATCAATGAAACAAATAATAGGTGAAGCATATCTTCATCAGACAATACATTAAATTGAGCAATTAAATCTTTAACATAAATTGTATTTGCTTTTTCTATATAAAACAAAACGCGCGTTTCATCTTTGTACGGAATAATCATTAAATAAAAATATCTACACTCATTTGCAGTTGATAAGTTGTAAGGATCAAATATATTTTTCCCTGTGAGATCGTAATTAAAATTAATTATCGTTTGAGTCGAAAGTTTTGTTTTATAATTTAAAACTTTATTGAAAATAACATAAAAGGGGTTCTTGCTTGATTTATTTGAGCGTTTAAGTTTATCAATATAATTTAGGTGTTCGTTTATATCTAATTTCTCCGCAATTACTATTTTTCCGTCTTGCTCCATTTTTGCTAATTCGCCTTGCTTAGCAATATCCATAGAAACAAGTTTTCTGTATTTCATGCTTATATGTGATAAATGCGTTTTAATGGCCATTTCGCAAAGGATTTTCTTTTGAAGATTTAAATCAAGCTTATCAAAGTGCAAAATGTTCTCCGGGTTCTCATAGTGAGAAAAAGTTTTTTGATCACAAGATCTACAAATTAGTCTAAAAGTATGGGCATTATTTATACCTGTAGTTTTCTCAATGCCAGCAACAGAAATCGGACTAAGCGAATAACCGTATGACACTTTTCCATTTTCTGCAATTTCTCGAAGTATAAATTGTGGAACAACGTGCGAATTGCATGCAGATTTCATCTTCTTCCCGCACAAAAGACAATGATCTACTTTTGAATACTTATCAACTGCTTTAATGAATTCTTTATCTAATTTTTCTTTTCTTTTATACATGTTTATAATTCATTGCTCATCATTTTATCTTCGTCATATTCGATTCGTTGAAGAATTTTACTGTTTTTAAGGTGCTTTATATCAAAAATTACTGCTTTTGGTAATTCCTCATTTAACTCAAGAGCTTCGAAATGATTGTATGGGCTAAACAAAATTAAATAATCTAAATCAGAATTCACAAATTCATTTAAAAATCTATTATCAAAAAATATTAAATGAATGCGCCCTAAAGGCCCATTTACTGATTCGAAATATGTGCCACTTGTTTCATTTAAAACCAAAAATATTGTTTTACAATTTGGGTAATTATTTTTATAGGTTTCTAATTTAGACAAATGTTTCCTTATAGTCCGTTGAAAACCTGTATACAAATTTTTATAATTGTGATCTTCTTCAGTTGGCAAATCTGTAACTGCATTAGCCATAAATCTCGCATTAGGATATAGTTTTCTAATTTCAATAGCTTCTTCTGCCATAGACCTTTCTCGTGCTAGAACCGGGTTGTGTTTTCCGTCAGAAGAGTGGTCATCAAACCTCATAGCTTCCATTATTAAATGATTTTCTTTATTAATAAAATCTGGTGGAAGTGGGGATTTTGAATTATCAATCCATTCATCTATATAAGTTTCAGCCAATATTGAATCAATTATTATGGCTGTATTTAGGTAATTTTTTGAATTAATTTTATCGGATACTATAAAACACTCATTTGATTCTAAATCATGAAGGTCTTCTAAAATGTTAATTTCCTTATCATAATTAAACATGAGATTTTAATCTTTCATTTTTGCCTGTCCTTCTAAGAACAAAGAACAAATGTTTTCTTTTAAATCAATAAAACAACTTCTGGAATCATCAATAAGTTTTTTATATTGTAAGAAATCTCTTATAAATAAGGAGATCCTATCCATAATTGGTTTTGGAGGCAAAGCAACATATAAATCAAGAAGATCAGACTGTCTAATTCCCTTAAAAATACTTCCGGTTGAATTGTCTTCGGCATTCTTAATAAATTGTTTGCTTGTCAAATACATATATAAATATTCAGCTGAAATTACTTCTAAATTCGGTCTGATTGTAAAAACCGATTCATTAATGTCCCAACCAATTGGTTCATTTTGTATTAAATAGCATCTTCCAAGCGGTGCTATAGAAGCAAATAAAATGTCGCCTTTTCTTATATCTGATCGTTTATGAACCAGTTTGAGTGCATCTTCATCAATGGTATCGCAACTTGAAAAATCAAGGGTGCCATCTTCGCCAAGATTTTTAACTGTAATGTACTTAATATTTCCTTTTCCTAATTTAAAATGATCTCTTGGGTTCAAGCCAGTAGATATTCTGGATATACATTCACTAAGCTTATGCACCGACCAACCCTCAGGTATATTTTTTTCGATTATATTATCATAAATTAAATTTACATCAACAAAGTTGATTTTACTAAAATCATCAAATAGACCTTTGTTGAATGAAACAGATTTAACTGATAAGTCAGATAATGTGTTCTTATAGGATATTAAATCGTTTTCTAGTATATCTTTTGAACATTTTCTTCTCTTAATTTCGGAATTAAAATACTGACCAGCCGAAAATGAATAATTCTTTTTTATTATTTTTTCGCATGTAATTAAAACACTCTTGTTCTGTTCTGGGGTTCTTTGAATGGTTCGGATACTTTTATCAATGTCGTGTGGGAAAACTAATTCTATATGTTTAAACTTTTTGTTTTCGGTTCCTTTACAACACTCTTGATATTTTTTCCCGCTTCCACAAGGACATAAATCATTATCACCAATCTTTTCAAAAACTGGCAAAAGATTAAAGGATTCGATGACATCAAATGGCTCAAAAAGGCCTTTACTTTCTTTGAGATAATATTCGATTATAAAATAATTGAATTCAATCCCATCAGGTTTAAGAATACAATATTTATCAGCGGGATTTTTCACGATAGCAAAAGATTTGAGATCAGCATCAGTCACTTCCATCAAACATAATTCGCCGCAATAAAGTTTGCCAGGTTCATGTTCACAAAATGACCTCAATGAGTTCTCTTTCCCACAAATTGAACATTTTTCTTTTTTAATCACGCATTCTCTGCTTATAAAAAAGATATAAGGAAACAATTTTTGTAGATTATGAACTTGCCTTCTAAGGAAAATCAGATTGTAACGTTCCATCTCTGCATTATCAAAATTATCTGAAATAAGCGAAAGGGAAACATCAATATTATCTAACAAAAACCAAGCTTTTTCATATTCTTTCGCATGGAGATAATCAAAACATTTGCAGTAATCTCGCTTAACTAGATAAACATTTTCCAAAAGCCATCCTAAGTTTGCTAATTTCTCATTCTTACAAATTTTAAAAGTGTTCTTCTTTTTAATAATAGAGTTCAAAATAGCACTATCAAACACACTTAAATCTGGTTTTAATAAATAGTTTGCCTCTTTTTCATATTCGTTATTGTTTGTCGTCATTTGCTATCTTCTCCACTTCTTTTAGTGTTGAATTCATCTTTGAAGCTGGGCCTTTATACTTAATTTTGACCACTTTTCCTTTTTGGCTTTTAATGTGCAAATTCAATTTCACTTCATTGTCTTTATCCTTGCTTAGAACTTTGTCATATATATAAGAAGATATGAGATTAATAAATAGAGGTAAAACAATACTGGTTAAGAGAAAAGAGCCAAGTAGGATTGAGGCATCATGTAATTCAATCTCATGGAAGTCATCATCTTTACAAGGAACATCAATTTTCATTCCTTTACAGAAAAGAAATCTCTTTACATCTTTTGTATGCTCCGGAAATAAAATATCATATCCGTCTCTGTGTATTTCTTCTGGCACTATCCAAACATCACATTTGCTTAAATAATCATCCAATTCCTTTGGATAATATGCTTCTTGTTTAATAGAATCAAAGTCTAATGTTGATTCTTCAATAGTTACTAATTCATTATTCATATTAATACCTCTTCAAATATAACTAGCAAAACATTGCTTTAAGTTCATTGATTTCATTTTTAATGTCATCCAACGACATATTCATTGCATATGCAAAAGGTTGAACCTGACTATAATAATGAAGATTCTGATTAAGCATTACTTTTTTCGAAACAATTGTTTCTGGCATAATGTCATTTTCTTCGAACAAATTAGTTCCGTATGTAGAAGTTTTCCTCAATATCTCTATTTTTTCTTGTAAAGTATATTTGGCTAGATAGTCGCTTCTTCTAGTAACCTCAGATTCAGGAATTAGCTCAAACATCTTCTTTTCAAGCCAAACCCTAAGTGCTAGCAAATAATATATTTTATTAAAACAATTCGAATAAAAGTCAGATTTTGTGAATGTTGTAAAACTATCGATTAAATTAACTAACTTATGGTTTGTCAATGTTGAATCAATAGACGAAACATTTTCAATGGTATTATAATGGTAGACCAAATTTTCTAGAGAGTCAGGCCCTGACTCACGCTCTCTTAATGATTCAAATAGATTTGGATTTTTTCCTTTTAGTCTTTCTATTGTGATAACATTAGCTAAATCATCAGTTTTATAATTTACAACTTCTGAAAATAATTTGCCGTTGTACTCCTCAATATAATAGATACCAAAGCGCCCTTTCATTTGAGAATTAATTATATTAATTAAATCTGCAGAATGAGTAAAAACTAAAAGATTTTTGTTTGAAAGTTTTTGAGATTTAACAATTTCAAACCCTATTTTATACATATTAATTAAATCAAGACTTGATGCAGGATCATCCATAACTAGCGTTGAGGAATCGCTGCCGATAAACGAATACATTTCCACAAGAAACCAAAGAATGTGTCTTTCACCAGTAGAATACTTGCTAGGCTCTCTGTCTAAGACGATTCTAATTTCTTTGTCAGTATCATTGAACTGGATTTGCGAAGCGGGAATTTTTAAATATTTTGAAACATCGTTCTTAAACTGAATCTCTTTATTTTTAATCTCGGTGTATTTAGCAGTTTTTTGTGCATCAAGTGTTGCCAATTTTAATTCTTCTGTCGTTTTGTTTGTTACAGCTGCCTGTAAATTAGAATGAAGGGAAGAATCAACTCCGCAGAAAACAAAATCGTTAAGCAAATCTGCATCAGTCTTTAATTCATTGCACAGTCTTAGATACTTATCTATGTCAGAAGCTTGATGTTCATATCCTTTGTCTTCCATTAATTTAATTAGTTTAGATTCAGAAACTCCGAGAAGAGCAATTTTTGAATCAATAATAGAATTTATGTCATCAAATTCCGATCCACAAACAGGGCATTTATTCGAAGCAAAATCAGTGAATTCCTTGCTTTCGCTTAAAAACATTTTATATTTCGAATCATTGTATTTATCCAGTTCATCTTTTGATGTAGTAATCATGTCTAACTCTTTAACAATGTCAAAGAAAACTTTCGGATTAATTTCTTTGTTTCTATCTAAAAAATCCTGATATTTTTTATTATCACATTTTAAAGATGCTTCGGTTTTTCCAGCTAAACTAGATTCGCAATTTTTTATAAAAATTGGGCCTTTATTCGCTTTTGTTTTAGCATATCCTTGTGCTTTTGAAAGTTGAATTGCACCTAATTGTTCCTTTAAAGAAGAAATGGTTTTTAAGGAACTTTGTATATCTTTTATAAATGGTGATATCACAATTTCATTTTTGTCCTCACTAAAAGACTGCTCGTAGTCTAAAAATCTTAAATTTTCAGTATTATTATCTCTTAAGCATTTAGTGAAGGAAGACTTTCCAATACCATTAAAGCCGAATACTATTTTTGTATTTCCATCATTAACCGAGATGCTAAACGATTCGTCCATTTTCTTCGCAAGCCATTCAAAATCAACAAAACGCGATATAAAACTTTTATCAATAGTTATCATTTTTGAAACCTCCCCTAATCGATTACAGACATAATTTTAAATTGTTTCTAATCCTAATGATTTTAAATAATCAAATGTTTCATCATAAAATACGGGGAGTCTAGTGCTATCTTCCCAAAATCCACTTAGTGTTTTGTTTGAATTACCAGTAGGAACACAAATAACCATTCCCGCTCTTGCTCTAGTTAACAAAACTCGATAAGCATTCAGCATATATTTAAGTTGTTCTTGCTTGTTTTCGGTGTTTGGCTCTTGTTTAATCCATTTTGTATTTCTTTCGAAATGATAGAAATCCCATTTGCCATCATTGCATCTCATATCTGCGTCCCATAGAAGGCATGTATAATCCAATTCAAGTCCCTGAACTTGAATCTCTGTGGCAGCGTCTTCTAAGAAATTAGATGATCTTGTATCAACCTTATCTTCTAGGAACCAGTGAACAGCGTTTTCATCGCCTGTAGGCAAAACATGAATACCTAATGGCTTAAATCTAGCTGATTCTTTTGTAATAAGCACGCCAGTTTTCTCGCTACCACGGACTTGACTATGAAGCCATCTTTTTGCTTTTTCCATGTCACGAGTAAGTACAATTGGGTATTTTTCTTTAATTTCTTTATAAATATCTTTTGCTTTAGGATCGAATGTTAATAACGCTTGAACAAAGGCAGAAAGCTTCTCTGCTCTGAATGACCTAAGAGACACTCCTAGATGCAAATCCTCTGCAAAAGTGACGTTTTTATTATCTTTCAATAATTGATTGACCTTCCCTTCTGCATATTCAGGCTCTGTTAATTTTGGTGAAATATAAACCTTCCAGTTTGTGAGCTTTTCATTGAGAGCTTTAATCCATTCAGATATACCAGCTTCACCGGTATTGATTTCTTGTCCACCACCAACTAAGCAAACAATGGTTGACCAGTCTTCTCTCTGATCTAATGACCAAATTAAAAATGCAGCTTCAGACATAGGAAAATTAGGAACCTTTAATTTGTTTCCGTAAGTTCCACCTCTCTTAAGGTAATCAGCTAATCTCTTATGAGTCCATGATCTTTGAGCTTCATCAAAAATAGCAACATGTTCAACTTCACCAAAGCCAGCGTCTTCTTGTTTAACTGCTTTTTCTGGATCAATCTCTAACATTCCGTTTTCAACAGGATTCTTAATCTTAGCTAGCATGTTGTCTCTATACCTATGAATCATTTGTATAGATTTACTTACTTCACGTCTAGAATCAGAAAGGTTCTTTTTAACTTTAGATTTCTTGTGATTGTCCTTTGCTAAGGCTTCAGTTAAAACCGCAACCAAAGGACCATTACCAGAAAGATAAACCGCTCCTTCATCTTTAACTGGTTCGTCTTTTCCTTGGTAGGTTTGTCTAATAGCAACATCTAATCCAACTAAAGTTTTTCCTGCGCCAGGAACACCAGTAACAAAACATATGCTCTTTTCTTTATTATTTTTACTTGTTTGAATTACCTTAAGAATGTAATCGATAGTTTTATCTGTAGAAGCTTTATCTGCTTCGTGTCTTGTAATGTTCTCAACCGTATGGTTTTCATACAACGTTCTAGCGGCCTCAATAATTGTTGGAGTTGGAGCGTATGGACTAATAATCCAATTAGGATCTACAACTGTTTCGCTAGGGAATTTCTTTAAAACTAAATCAATCAAACTATAGAGGCAGCCTTCCCCTGTCACTAGAGGATTAACAACTTTGTCGTTATAAACAGACATGTTAATAGCGTTTGAAGCAGAGCTAAATTTGGTTGAAATTAAAATAGGGACAATTATCTTATCGCTACTTAATTTATGGAAATATTTTAAATCAAGTGCGTAATCCAAAACTTGATCTACATCAGCTTCCAAAATCTTAGATTCGCCAACTTTAAATTCTAAGCAAAAGACAATTCCGTCCATTAATAAAACGGCATCTATTCTTTTGCCTAATCTAGGTATGTCGTATTCAAAAATTATCTGACCCTCTTTATTAAGAGAAGACAAGACTTTCTTAATTATTGATATCTCTTCTTTCCATGCATCAATCTGAGTCGATTGAACAGAACCATTATAGTTATTGCAGAGCTCTCCAAGGATAAAATTATCATCCTCAGTTAAAAAAGAAGAAACGCTATTGTTATACAAACATCTGTTAGAATTTTTCATCTTTTATATCTCTCAATATTCCTTAATATGATAGCACATCGCTAAGCTTTTTTAATTTTAAAATTAATCAAGATTTTATTGATGTGTTCCCTATGGCATATGTTTCCTACCGCAGGGTATGCCATGGGTTGCTAAGCTAATAAATTGACTCAATTTTCACTATAATTAGTGAAATATCAGCTTTGATATCGGTTCAGTTATGTGCAGAAAAGTTCGATTTAATCGAAAGAATTTTAATGATGTGTTATTTCTTCAAAATCAAACTGGTTACTGTCTCAACGTGGCTAGTTAATGGAAACATATCAACAGGTTGCACAAAAGTGACTTCGTATTTCTTTTTAAGATATTCAAGATCCCTCGCTAGTGTTTCAGGGTCACAGGAAATATAGAT
>Ga0265294_10010082_pt1 | contig 10794 bp, 11 predicted proteins | sample MunlanPumphouse3_FD_192504 | JGI IMG/M metagenome (GOLD analysis project Ga0265294, IMG submission 192504) | Groundwater microbial communities from a municipal landfill in Southern Ontario, Canada - Pumphouse #3 | ecosystem: Environmental > Aquatic > Deep subsurface > Groundwater | place...
TCTGATGGTGATGGTTTTTCTCAGCATAATGATGACAATTACAATTAGATAAACAATTTCTATGGTTGCAGCCGGTTTTACATTTAGAAAAATTCGCACCAGCCAAACACTTGGCGAAAAGCTTCGACGTGCAAGAAAGAAAAAGGGTGTTGATCTTGTTGAGGCGGAGCTAGAAACAAAGGTTAGGGCAAAATATTTGGAATCGCTTGAGTTGGAGGATTTTGATCTGTTGCCGAACGATATTTATGTCAAAGGCTTTTTAAGCGCCTATTGCGAATATCTAGGGCTAGATTCAGAAAAAATGTTAAAGCTTTATCGGCAGCAGAAGTTGGTTAAAAAAAGTAACGCTGATGATTCTTTTTCACTTCCCAAAGTTAACTCTGAAAAATCAATAACAATTACGCCGAAATTGATCATTCTTTTTTCGGCGGCAATATTTTGCGTTTGCGCAGTAGCTTATCTTGCGGTGCAGGTTTTTAGCTTTGCTTCGGCTCCCAAATTGTTAGTCACTGACCCAACTCACGACTTGGTAGTGGAGGAGGAAAATATTCAGGTTCGAGGTGAAACCAATCCTGGAGTTACCTTGAAAATCAATAAAGAACCGATCATTGTCGGCGCTGATGGTAAATTTGAAAGTGAGATTACGCTTCAAAAAGGTATAAACACAATATTAATCACTGCTTTGAGTAAGTCGAACAAAGAAACAAGTAAGGTGTTAGTTGTTGAGAGAAAAATTAAAACTGTCGAAAGATAATTATTTTACCACTGGCTGATAATCTAGCCAGAGTTTTTCTTTAATAAGGAGAAAGATGCCAAAAAAAGCTGAAAAATCGGAAAATAAAAACGAAAAAGAAACAATAAAAAGAGCAAAAACACAGGCGCTGGATGTTGCCTTAGCCTCGATTGAAAAACAGTTTGGAACCGGCTCAATAATGAAATACAGCGCTGATAGCAAGATGGATGTTGATGTTATCCCAACCGGCTCTTTTGCTCTCGATTTGGCGCTTGGTGTTGGTGGACTACCCCGCGGACGAGTAATTGAAATTTATGGACCGGAATCATCAGGGAAAACCACACTGGCAATTTCAGTAATCTCACAAGCACAAAAAATGGGAGGGTTGGCAGCTTTTGTTGATGCTGAACACGCTTTCGATCCGGAGTACGCCAAAAGAATCGGAGTTAATTTAGATGATCTTTTGATTTCTCAGCCAGATACCGGAGAACAAGCCTTGGAGATAGTTGAAACTCTGGTTCGTTCTAATGCATTAGACGTAATAGTAATCGATTCGGTAGCAGCGTTGGTTCCAAGAGCTGAGATTGAAGGTGAGATGGGTGACTCGATGATGGGTGTACAGGCGCGGTTGATGTCTCAGGCTCTGAGAAAGTTGACCGGTGTAATCTCTAAATCAAAAACAATGGTCATCTTTATCAACCAGATTCGAATGAAAATCGGTGTGATGTTCGGAAATCCAGAGACGACTTCTGGTGGTAACGCTCTAAAATTCTACGCTTCTGTTCGTTTGGAAATCCGTCGCAAAGCGACACTCAAGCGGGGTGAAGAAAATGTTGGCAATCATGTTGGCGTTAAGGTAGTGAAAAATAAAGTTGCCCCACCATTTAAGACTGCAGAATTTGATATCATGTTTGGTCTGGGTATCGATGGCGAAGGTGAGATCATTGATCTTGGTGTTAATGAGGGAATAATCGAGAAAGCTGGAGCTTGGATCTCGTATAACGGCGAGAAATTGGGTCAGGGTAAAGAGGGTGCGCGGGCATTTTTGAAGGAAAACCCCAAGATTGCCGAAGAGATAAAGAAGAAAATTATCGAAAAGACAAAAGAGTAAGAAATATTATAAATAATTTGTGCTCATGGTCAGGAAGAAGCTAAAACCACTCGAATATGCTTTTTACCTTTTGAAATCCCGCGATCGTAGCATTGGTGAGATGAAAGAGAAGCTCAAGAGGCGGGAATGTACTTCGGAAGAAATCAATGAGACGATCACTTTTTTGATTGAAAAAGATTTTTTAAACGATCAGCGTTTTGCCGAAAATTTTGTTCGCTATAAAAAAATAATCAAGCCGGTTGGGAAATTCTATTTGCGCAATAAGTTGATGGAAAAGAAGATTCCAACCGAAATTATCGAAAAAACTCTATCGGAAACTCCCGATGAATATTCGGAAATAGAAGAGCTAGCCGAGAGGTGGCTAGCCAGAAATAAGAAAGTTCCAAAGGAAAAAATTTATGAAAAATTATCCCGCCATCTAATATCTCGCGGTTTTGAGTGGGAGAAGGTTCGAGAGGTTGTTGACCAGCAAGCGAAAAAACTTCTCAATTAAGATTTTTTTTGCTAATATTCTAGCTGTTGTAACTGAGGTAGATGGAGGGCTAAGCTCCATCTATTTTAGTTATTAGCACATCACAAAACGAAATGAGGGATGACAGATGATTAGGCGCTATACACCAAAGGAGATGGGGGGTCACTGGTCAGACCAGTCGAAGTACGACCACAAGTGAGAATGTCGCTTGCTGATGCAATCGCGAAGGGAGGATAGTGAACAGCAGTAGCATACAAGTTGCTTATACAAGGAGGAGACACCAAGATGGCCGTTATACCGCCGAAAGTTGTAGATAGTGACTTCAGCACCGATCTGATCAATCGTGGCTACGAACTGGCTTACCGCGGCAAGGTCGGTGAGCTCTATCGAGCCCCGGGTAAGGCAGAGCAACTACTGATGGTCCGGTCGGACCGACTGTCGATCTTCGACTTCGTTCTGCCCGTGACCGTCCCCTACAAGGGCGAAGTACTGATCGCCCTTACCCACTTCTGGCTGACGCAGGTCTTCCCGGACATCCCTAACCACCTTCTGGCCTGGGGTACCGAGGAGGAACGCTGGACGACTGCCGGCTGGAAGATGGACGACGTACTGAAGCTGCCACTCGAGCGCACGCTGCTGATCAAGGAGGCGGATGTCTGGCCATGGGAGATGATCTTCCGTCATCATGTCGGCGGCAGCGTCTGGAAGCAGTACCAGACCGATAGCACCGCCGGTGGCAACCAGATTCCGGCTGGTCTCTCCAAGTGGCAGAAGCTCGACAGCCCGATCTTCACGCCGACAACCAAGGCGGAGTCCGGGCACGATGTCGCTGTTACAGTCGCTGACTACGCTCAGGAGACCGGCGACTTCGGCATGATGCTTTCACAGATCTGTGGCGACATCTACGCCCGGGCCTACGAGTACGCCGCCCGTCGGAACCTGCTGGTCCTCGATACCAAGTTCGAGGTCAGCCCAGACGGCGAGTTCCTCGATGAGGTGCTGACTCCGGACTCCTCGCGGTATACCACGGTCGAGGATCTCGAGTCGGCGATCGCTGAGGGCCGTGACCCAGTCTTCTATGACAAGGAGCCGGTCCGCATCTGGGGGCGGGCGCTCGAGACCCCTTGGGGAACTGGTCTGCAGAGCCTCGATCCGACCGATGACTCTCACCTCGACTTCGTCGAGGAGCTCGAGGTGCCGGCGGCGGTGGCCGACGACTGCTCAGACCGCTACCTGCAGATCTTCGAGATGATCACCGGCTATCAGTTGGTGGACTACCAGGAACAGTTCCTGGGCATCAACTGACGCCAACAATCACACAGTCGTGGGGCCGCGTAAGCGGCCCCACTTTCTTTTTTCAAAACTATCAAGTATAATTATTAAAGAAGTTCAGATCTCTTTTTTGTTAATCGGAGGGGATAATGGCAAAACAAGCAATCAAACCTTTTGTTCTCTGGTTTTCTGAAGTTTCTAAAAATGATATTGCCAAAGTTGGTGGTAAAGGGGCAAATCTCGGTGAACTTGCCCGTGCCGGTTTTCCAGTGCCAAATGGTTTTATCGTTACCGCTGATGCCTATTATTATTTTTTGCAACAGACAAAGCTTGCTCCAGCAATTGAGAAAACATTGCGCAATATCAATCCTGAAGACTCAAAAAAACTAAATGCAGTTTCAAAGGTAATCAAAACCTACATTCTCAAAGCGGCGATGCCAACCGATCTGAAAAATCAGATAATCTCTGCTTGCAAGCAGCTTGGAGATGTTCCGGTCGCTGTTCGTTCTTCAGCCACGGCTGAGGATTTACCTGAGGCCTCATTTGCTGGCCAACAAGCGACATTTTTAAATATTGATGGTGAAGAAGCGATCGTCGAAGCGGTGCAGAAGTGTTTTGCTTCTCTTTTTGAAGCGCGAGCGATCTATTACCGGATCGCTAATAAATTTAATCACATGAAAGTTGGTCTGGCTGTGCCGGTGCAACTCATGGTTCAATCCGAACGTTCGGGAATAATGTTTACCGTTGATCCGGTCTCTGGCGATACAAATCGAATAATGATCGAAGCCGGTTATGGCTTGGGTGAAGCGATAGTTTCCGGTTCAGTTACTCCTGATGTTTACATTTTTGATAAAACGACAGAAAAAATTGTTTCAAAAGAGGTGAACAGTCAAGATTGGAAAATCGTCCGTGATCCTCGCGGTGGAGACAAACATGTTTCGGTCCCGATTGCTGACAGGAAAGATCAGAAGATGTCTGATAGCGAAATTATCGAGCTGGCAAAATTGGGTAAAAAAATCGAGCAACATTATAATGCGCCACAGGACACAGAGTTTGCGATCGCCGGTGGCAAAATTTATATGGTTCAGTCACGGCCGATAACAACGCTGGATAAGTCACAAGTTGAAAGTGAAAAGTCAAAAGTCCAAGGAAGTGAATCTGTCGAGGCGAATCAAGCTGAAGTTTTGCTTCGCGGTGCTGCTGCCTCCCTTGGTGTCGCAACAGGCCCGGTTAAAGTTATACATCATCACGAAGAGATCGATAAGGTAAAAGAGGGCGAGGTTTTGGTAACAGAAATGACGACGCCTGATTTTGTTCCGGCGATGAAGCGGGCGGCAGGAATTGTGACTGACACCGGTGGTCGGACCTGTCATGCCGCGATTGTTTCTAGAGAACTTGGAATTCCTTGTGTTGTTGGTACTTCGACAGCGACCTCAAAATTAAAAACTGGACAGATTGTTACTGTTGATGGTTCAAAAGGTTTAGTTTACAAAGGGGTGATTAAGATCGCCGCTAAAAATCAGCTTCCGATCGCCAATGGTCGCTCTGGATCGGTCAGTGGTTCTGCACTTTCTGAAGAAATTCCGATTACTGGAACAAAAGTCTATGTTAACATCGCTGAGCCGGAAGCGGCGGAGGAGGCAGCGAAATTACCCGTTGATGGCGTTGGCTTGCTCCGAGCCGAATTTATCATCGCGGCGATCGGTGAACATCCGAAAGCGATGATTGATGCCGGCCGCGGGGAAGAGTTTAGTAAAAAATTGGCCGATGGTGTGGCAAGAATTGCCGGAGCATTTGCTCCCAGGCCGGTAATATATCGGGCAACAGATTTTAAAACTAACGAATACCGTGGTCTTAAAGGTGGCGATAAATATGAGGGAGAGGAAGATAATCCGATGATTGGCATGCGTGGTGCCCTGCGCTATATCACTAATCCAGATGTTTTCAATCTAGAGCTTGCAGCCCTGAAATTTATTCGGGAAAAAATGGATTTAACCAACCTTCATCTAATGATTCCTTTTGTTCGGACAGTAGATGAGATGAAAAAATGCAAAGAGTTGGTTGAAGCGGCGGGGCTCCACCGTGGTCCAGATTTCAAGCTTTGGATGATGGTTGAAGTGCCATCAAATGTGATACTTCTGGAAAAGTTTATTGATATCGGGATTGATGGAATATCGCTTGGAACAAATGATCTAACCCAGCTCACACTTGGGGTTGATCGCGATAATCAAAAATTAGCCAAGGTTTTTGACGAACGCGATGAAGCGGTCGAAATGTCAGTTGCTTATGTCGTTAAAACCTGCCGTCGCCGGGGTGTTACAACCTCTGTCTGTGGCCAGGCTCCAAGCACTTTCCCTGAATTTACCGAAATGATGGTCAAAAATGGCGCAACTTCTGTTTCCGTTACTCCCGATGTGGCGATTCAAACAAGAAAGATCATTGCTTCAGTTGAAAAGCGCCTATTAATGCAAAATATAATCGATCGGTGATGAAAAAAACTTCTAAAAAGATATTCATTGTCATTATTATTTTTTTGTTTATTTTGATTTGGGCTTATTTAACCAAATCAGGCGTAATAGCAAATTTTTTGGGGATACAAGCTCTTGAACCCAATGCTGTAGTTGTGCCTGGTTCTGGCAACAATTCTTTGCCTGGGAGTATAAATCCAGGGATTGAATTTAAGCCCGTGATATATCTCTATCCAACTGAAGAAAAAAACGTTTCTGTCAAATTGGATTATCAAGGCGATCTAATCTCTACGTATCCCAAATATGAAAACGGTTGGAAAGTAGCGGCTCATCCAGACGGGAGGATTATTAACGAGGCTGATGGCAGGGAATATAGCTATCTATTTTGGGAAGGGGAAAGCAGCCACCCTGTCGACTACGATTTGAGTCAGGGTTTTGTTGTTCGTGGCTCGGAAACTGCCGAATTTTTGCAAGAGAAATTGACATTTTTGGGGCTGACACCAAAAGAATACAATGAATTTATAGTTTTTTGGTTGCCGCAGATGGAGAAAAATAATTATAATCTGATTCATTTTGCCAGTGATTGTGAATATTCTGATCGGGCAAAGCTGGATATAGTGCCAAAACCAGATTCAATGCAGAGAGTATTTATGGTTTTTAAGTCGTTGGAAGAAAATGCCGATATCCAAGAACAGGTTTTACAGCCTTTTTCTCGAGTCGGTTTTTCGGTTGTTGAATGGGGCGGCACTGAAGTTAAGTAGGCTGATTCTAATTGATTAAGCGTCAAAACATTTAAATAAAAGAGCAGGATTTTGACTTCCTGTTTTTTATTTGTATATTCTAGTTGACTGTGAAACTTGGGAGGTGGTGTCGGGATCAGGCAACGCCCCCATTGCCCTGTTTTGCGGCCGCGGCCGCAAAACAGAAAACTTCCGTTGGCTGTCGGCGGTTTTTCCTCCTCACCGCCAAAAGATGGCCAACGGTGCCATACATAGGCTGGAGCCGGTGTCGCTCCAGCCATTTTCATTCCCGATCATTTATGTTATATTTCTGGTACTTTCTGTTACAGGGAGGAAGATTCATGGCTCGAGCCGCTGGTCGAAGAGTTCCGCCCAGTCGTAAGCCGTCGAAAGTCAATGCAGAGCCGGAGGTGAAGGCGAGAAGACAGAAGAAGCAGAAGAAGGGCAGCAACGGCCACGGCAAGAAGAAGTGATCTGAGCACTGGTCCGAGCCTCGGCACAACGCCGGGGCATTTATTTTTGAGCTCAATTTTGCTAAGATCAGAGTGTTTGGAGAGGTCGCATAGTTGGTCTAGTGCGCGCGCTTGGAAAGCGCGTAAGGCCGCAAGGTCTTCAAGGGTTCGAATCCCTTCCTCTCCGCCAAAAGAGACAAGATTAGAATTTTGGGGCTGTAGGTCCAAAATCGCTCTGAAAAACGGGCTAAATACGGTGTTCGAATAACCATTTCGGCCATATGGCATTCCAGAGGGGAATATCGAACACAGGAGCATTCTAATCTGTCCGATATCTGGTTCGGGATCTTTTTTCATAGATGTCTCAAAGGTTTTTGGTAGGTCTGTAAGCTTGGTTTCAACAAATTTTGTAATAGGTCCAAGAGCATATTTATCAAGTAATTCGTCGTTTTTAGTGAATTGGATGCTCTTTATTTTTCCCTCTAGCATATTGTTTTGTTCTTTAAAGATCTCGTCGGAATAGATACCGGTCAGATTCTTATCGATTAATGCCTGGCGCGTTTCGTATGACTTTTTTAGCTCGTCATCGGCCTGCTCTCGTCTTTTTTGCAGGGTTTTGGCTCTGTTAAAATAGGTTCTGCGCAGAAAAGCATTCAACAATTTAGCAGTATTTTCTTTTAAAGATATTTTGCCTAAATAGTCCGCAGTATCTTGGACGATCTTCTCCGAAGCAACATTCGAGTCTTTGCATCTGTTTCGGCAAAAGTAATAGCCATAGTATTCACGCTTCCCTTTGCTTTTCCCGCCAGTAAAAGAAGTACCGCATATTTCGCATTTGACAATACGCCGTAGTGGGAAATTCGGGTTATCCCGATGGCGTTTAGCCAGCGGTCTTGAGATGTTGTGGTTTCTGCCGTCTAGAATCGCTTGAACTTTGTAGAATAATTCTTCGGTGACCATCGGCGGATGCTGACCTCGGACTTCCTGCCCATATTTTTTAGATATGACGTAACCGGCATAGAATTTGTTGCGAAACATTCTGTTGACCTGCTGTGGAAGCATGCGCCCGCCTTTATGTCGTTGGGCAACTCCTTGTTCAGTTAGAATATTGGCAATATCTCGCAGTGTTTTCGTGCCTGTGGCAAACAGATTCCAAGAAGCTTGAAGCTTATCAAATGTTTCGGGATTTTTTGTTGTATAACCGCTTTTATTATCATAGCCCATCGTGACATAACTGGTTAGACCGGCCTTGAATCTGGCTCTAAGGCCATTCTTGGCTCGTTCGCTTCGAATATCGTTATCCATCTGAGCAAAACCGGCCAGCATCGTTTCAACGAACTTTTCTGTCGGGCTGTTGCCAGTTGGCTCTGTGGCTGAAATTAGTTCTATTTCGCATTCCACTAGTTTTCTTCTAATCACCAAATAATCAGATGTTTGACGTGAAACTCGATCCAGCCGGTAAACAATAACCGAACTGATTTCTCTTTTGTGTTTTCGGCAATACTCGAGCATTTCAATTAGCGTTGGCCGTCCGGTAATCGTCTTAGCGGAACGTCCCTCTTCGCGAAAAACCTTCACGACCTCAAGCTTTCGTTTCTCGGCTTCTTTTCGGCAGATTTCTTCCTGAGTTCCGAGTGAATAGTTTTCGACTTGTTCTTCGGTCGATACTCGAATGTAAACGACCGCTTTTCCTGATTGTTGTTCCCCTTTGTTTGGCAATGGAAAGTCCATTTACCCCTCCTTCATTAATTCTTTTAATGTTTTGTTATTAAAAACTTGTTTTTCGTATTCATCCAACCAGCAGTCAATCAGATATTGAAACTCGGTAAGAAAAACCTCTAAATCTTCATCCGATAAATCTTTTACATCATCACCCATAATCAGGCGTGCTTTTTGGATTCGGGTTTCCTCCTGTTTGCCGGGAAATATCTTGCTCAAAGTGCTTTCAAAGATTTTGCTATGATTAGCGATTAGAGTTTCCGGCCCTGATCTCTCAGCTTTGATATCAACAGAGGGAATAACCTTACCCGTCGAAAACAAGGTGTTTTTTTGATCTGTTAATTGTAGATGAGAAGTTTCCGTATACCCTCCAAATTGTGATTATATACATAGTATACTATTGATATATTCACAATGTCAAGAGAGTAAAAGTTTAAAAAGGGCTGTTGACAAGACAAAAATTCTGGTATTTAATTGTATCGGTGAGCTGATACTGAAATATGTTTTATATAGCCTTAAAAGGTAAGCTCTTTGTGTCACTTACCTTTACAAATAGAGGTTTGGTCGGTGTAGGAAGTAATGGTATACACGCAAATTAAATAAACAACTAATTCAAAACAATGACCAACAAAATAACTACGAAACAACAAGAAATACTTAAACTACTATACAAATATAAATTCTTAGACCGAAAACAAATTCAAGCATTCCTAAATCATAAATATCACAAAAGAATCAATGACTGGCTAAAAGACCTAACACAAAAAGAATACCTTAATCGAATCTATTCCAATAAGTTTGGAGAAAATACTAAACCGGCTATTTATTATCTGGGACTAAACGGAATAAGATACCTGAAAACACAGGATGATTGCTCTCGAGAAGTGTTAAGAAAGTTCTATCGGATGAAAGATCGCTCAAATGATTTCATTGAGAAATCTCTACTTGTAGGCAAGATTGTTTTAGATCTAAAAGTTGCTGCAAATCACAGTCAAGATCCCAGCGAGGAGTATGCCCTTTCCTATTCAATTGGAACAGCAACCGACATCGCTAATCCCGAATACCGTTTTAATTTCTTAACCGAGTATAAACCCGATCTGCTCGTCAAAAGATTGAAGAAAAAGAAAACCAGCAAACGAACAAAATCAGATTACTTTCTTTTTGCCATAATAGCGCCGACTTTGCCTCACTACTCAATTAGAAAGCTGGTTAAAGATTTTATCGAGCTCTACGATGGCTACGAATGGGACGAAATTAGTGACACCTTCCCTGCAATCATGATAGTTTGTCCAACCCTAGCCACCATGATCTATGCCAAACGGGTGACCAAGGGATTACTGGAGGACGAGGACGATCCAGATGATCTCCATATTCAATTTACAACCACCGATAAGATTAAGGAACATGGTATTACTGGAGAGATTTGGGAATAGGATTAATAGCATTTTGCCTATATAAATAGTCCCAAATATGCTATAATATATCTGTTAAACAAGTAATTTTTAGGAATGGTAATTAAAGAAAACATTCCAAAATCTGTTGCAAATGTTCTCTGGTCTTATGATATAAATAAGATCGATTTAGATTTACATAAAAAATTAATTATTTCCCAGGTTTTAAATTATGGCACCGAAGACGCCACAGATTGGCTATTCGATACATACCCTCTGGATGAGATCCAGAAAATGGCCGAGCAGATTCCGACTGGTCAATGGAACAAAAAGTCTCTAGCTCTTTGGTCACTTTATTTGAATATCAAACCCATCTCTAAACTGGAAAGAGTACTCCATGGATAAACAATTTTTTTGGGATATTCTAGATCAAAAG
>Ga0265294_10010085_pt1 | contig 10790 bp, 8 predicted proteins | sample MunlanPumphouse3_FD_192504 | JGI IMG/M metagenome (GOLD analysis project Ga0265294, IMG submission 192504) | Groundwater microbial communities from a municipal landfill in Southern Ontario, Canada - Pumphouse #3 | ecosystem: Environmental > Aquatic > Deep subsurface > Groundwater | place...
CAACAAATAGGGATACTTATCGGTAATATTCCTGGCGCAATCACATTGAGTGAGTATATTATCCAACTGGCTAATATCTTAAAATCATTAATGGGTGTTGGGATTGGGATTGGAATTGCCTACATGTTAAAACTAGAAGGATTAAAACTAGTTGCTGCCGCACTTGCTGGTGCGATAGGGACATCATTTAGATATGGTACTGGTAATCCTTTAAATGATCCAATGGTGGCCTATTTTTGTGTGATAGGGGTTTATTTAGTCTTTAAATATTTATTAAAGAAGAAAACACCGATTGATATAATATTAGTGCCATTAGTTGGTGGTGTTGTAGCTTACCTAGTTGCGTTTTTATTAGGAATGCCAATTAAATCATTTATGGAGATGTTAGGTAACTTCATTCAAAGTGCCACCGCTTATCAACCATTCATTATGGGAATCATTATTTCAGTGTTAATGGGAATGTTCTTAACGATGCCAATTAGTAGTGCTGCAATCGCAATTTCAATTAGTTTAGGCGATATCGCTGGTGGTGCTGCAGTTGTGGGTTGTTCGGTACAAATGTTAGGTTTTGCGATAATGAGCCGTAAAGATAATAATATTGGTACGGTCATAAGTGTCGCGATTGGCACCAGTATGTTACAATTTAAGAACATCCTTAAAAAACCAATTATATGGTTACCAACCATTATCGTTTCAGCCATATTAGGACCTTTAGCAACCTTAGTGTTTAAGACACAAACCAATCCAATTGGATCAGGGATGGGAACGAGCGGTTTGGTTGGACAGATTGCAACTTTTGATGCAATGGGTTATAATGTTCAAGCGTTCTTATCAATTGGTATACTCCAAATAGCTTTACCAATTATATTAGTGTGGATAATAGACATAATATTTAGAAAAAAGGGTCTAATACAACCAGGAGATTTAAAAATATAGTATAATAACTAATGGCTAGATAAAAACTAGCCATTTATATGGAGAATTACCCAAGAGGTTGAAGGGGCGGGCTTGGAAAGCTCGTAGGATGTAACAGTCGCAAGGGTTCAAATCCCTTATTCTCCGCCACAAAGATAATTGCATTTGTCAGTCGGCAGATGCATTTTTTTTATGCACTTTTATAGTAAAAAGGGGCTTTTTAGCCCTTTTTTGCAAACGTCAAAAATTAACACCTATTATGAAAAAAAAAGAACCACCAGCTTAAAACCGCTGGTGGTTTTTTATTGGCGGGTGTACTCCCCTATAGGCGGAAATTGGAGTGTTGATTACTCATTCACCAAACTTCTTGGAATAGTATCACTGTAGGGCAGTAAATCTTCTAGAGGTTTAGTTTGTATATTGTTTAAGACATATTCGAGATACTTTGAGACATTTAAGTTGCTTATTTCCTTTTTCTAATTGTTTTATCCTACTTAAGGCTTCATTTATGTTCATGGGCCTATTATATCATACTTTTTTACCTTTTACTATATATTATTTATAATATATAGTAATTTTTTAGTAACTGATTTCTTTTACCCGTTCTTCCATCACTTTTAAACCTTTTAGTAATAACTTTAAATCCTCTGTTTGATACCCCTTCCCGTTAATCTGTTTCGGCTATTGGAATTTCGTATAATTTAACTTATTGATTAATAACCATGCCCCATATTCGTTTTCATAATAGATCTTTACTGTCTTTTTATTCTTTGAACAGAATACGAATAGGGTGTATATCGTTTCTATTGGACTAAAATTGTATGCGAGTAATGTTTGGATACTTCTCATCCCATTCCTCGTGTCTAGTGGCTCTGTGTAAAAATAGATTCTTTTTACTTGTCGGTAATCAATCATAAATCCGTTTTAATATTTCTAACGCTTGAGCTAAGGATGTCGTTATTTTTATCCTTCGACTTTCTATTACCACTACCGAATGATCAAATCTTGAAAAATGTGTTGATTTTCTGATTATCTCTTCCTTGTCAAGTACGTTTATCCTCACATTTTCGCCCTCTATTACACTTGCGGTAGTCCCTATATTATCTACCCTGATAAAGTCCCCATTTATATGATTGTATGCTGCTACCCAATCCCTTAACGTCGTTCTTGCATATCCGTATTTCTTCGAATAATCGCTTTGGCTCATGCCGCTTGCTTTAAAGTGTTTTACGGTTTCAAATCTTTCTTTGTCTGTGTAAAATTTTCCCATCGGTTTTGTTACCTCTTTCTTGATTATAGAGTACAAAAAAACACCCTAACTTAATAGAGTGTTAATTTTTAACGTTTACTTTGATACAATAAAGCGATTTACTAATCGCCCTCGTATCAAATCTTTTTTTTCCTGCTGATAAGGGAGCAGCCCTCTCTTATTAAGTTTGCAATAATGCTACAACAGAAAAAGAAAGTTTAAATTCATTGGTTACTTGAAATTTACATTTAATTAATTACATGACTATGTAGCCATTGACACGATATGATGTTAAAAAAGTATTATCATGTGGAATTAAAAGCATGTAGCAGCTAAAGGTAATTTGCTACACTTTATTAATAGACTGTTTTTACTAATTATAATTAACACAAAAAAACAATATAATATGCTATAATTAAAACAATAATAATTAGAAATAAAATTTATTGAAATGAGGAAGTGACTATGAAATTTAAAAAGATTATTTTTGGGTTGTTTTTTTTTCTATCTATATTCTTTATGTTAACTGCCTGTTCTGAAAAAGAAGAAACTTACACAGTAACATGGAAAAATTATGATGGATTAGTATTGGAAATAGATAAAGATGTATTAAAAGGTGATTTTCCTAAATTTGATGGCAATATACCAGTAAGACCAGAAACTGATGAATACAAATATTCCTTTGAAGGATGGAGTCCAGAAATAAGTGAAGTTATCAGTGATCAAGTATATATTGCAATGTACACTGAAGAAGTTGTTGACAATAATGAGTATTATACTATTACGTGGAAAAATTATGATGGAACCATCTTAAAAGTAGATAGTAAAGTTCTAAAAGGTTCCATGCCTATCTATGATGATAATATGCCAATAAAAGAAAGTGATGACGAATATTCATACGAATTTAATGGCTGGAGTCCAGAAATTAGTGAGATAACTGGTGACCAAATTTATACAGCAACATATAAAAAAAATTATCCTGAGAGATATCAATTAGCTACAGATGATGATTTTGAAGGAGATTTTGATGGCGAATTTCTTTACATCGGAGATGCTGATTATGTCATTGTTCCTACATACATCAAAGGGGTAAAAGTCACATCATTAGCGAAAGATTATAATACATATATGTTTAAATATCATAAGAATGTAAAGGGTGTTGCCTTTGAAACCCCGGAGAATATAACTAGCATTAAAAACTTGTTTTACGAAAACATTTCAGAAACTCTAGAACTCAAATACTTAATGACTCCCAATGTGACAGACATGAGTGGAATGTTTTCTAATGCACGAACTTCTACATTAGATCTTAGTTCGTTGGATACTAGCAAAGTGACAGATATGAGTGGAATGTTTTTGAGATCAAAAGCTACAGTTTTAGATTTCAGTTCATTTGATACAAGCAGTGTGACTAATATGGACTGGATGTTTGCGTATTCAGAAGCGTTAACTTTAGATTTAAGTGGATTTGATACAAGTAATGTTGAAGACATGAGTAAAATGTTTTTTAAGTCAAAGGCAACTATCTTAGATGTTAGCTCTTTTGATACAAGTAAAGTAACTACTATGTTTGGAATGTTTTCTGACACAGTAGCCCCTACACTAGATGTTAGTTCATTTGATACAAGCCAAGTGACTGGTATGGGTGAAATGTTCTGGAACTCAATGGCTACCACAATAGATGTTAGTTCGTTTGACACAAGTCAAGTGATTGATATGGGAAGGATGTTTTCGAACACGCTAGCTACTACATTAGATGTTAGCTCATTTAATACAAGTCAAGTTGTTTATATGGAAGCTATGTTTGCACTTACAAAGGCATTGGTACTAGACGTTAGTTCATTTGATACATCAAATGTTCGTTTAACAAACTCTATGTTCGCAGGTTCTAATGCGTCTATGTTAGATTTAAGTTCATTCAATACAAGTAAAGTAACTAATATGTATGGTATGTTTTATGATTCTAAAGCGACTACGATAAATTTAAGTTCATTTGATACTAGTCAAGTAACAGATATGAGATATATGTTTGCATTATCAGAAGTAAGAATAATTGATTTAAGTTCATTTAACATAAGCTCAGTCGAAGTAGATCTTACAGGTGCTTTTGAAAATTCTCAAGCAACCTTGGGATATGCTAGAAATGACATAGAAAAACAAATATTAAACTATCAAAAAAATATATTTAGAGTAAAATAATTTATCCGATAATGAGCGTATATGACGTTTCAAATAAGAAAAAAATATATTTGTTTAGATTAAAGATAGGATATAGAACTAATAATAAAAAGGTTTAACAAAACCATTATTTTAGTGATGTGCAAATTTAGATTAGAAGTATTGAATTGTATTAACATGATAGCCCAATATATAATGAGTGCGTAGGTTTGATAGATAGTTATCGAACCTTTTTTTGTAAGCGTCAAAAATTAACACTGTAATAATAGAAAAGCTGCCGGGTTTTACGACCTCGCAGCTTTTTTTGTGGGTTTAGTTCCCACCCGGGTGGAAATTGGTGAATAGTTAAACGTTTATTAAGTATTTAAGGTTATTTAATAGTAATTAAAAATAAAAGACTAAGAGATAACTCCTAGTCATAGTATTTGAAACAGTTTTATACTGCTTTATGTTCTACATCATCAATCGTTAAATTATTTAACCAGGTACCTTTCTTAATAATGTGTATAGAGAAAATGAGTTTTACAATATCGGTTGATTTGCTTGCTAAAAATATGATTAGGATGTTGATTCCCAGTTCATTTCTATAGGTGCTTAATAAGATGACTGCAGGTAAGCCTACTAAGTAGGTTGGAAGTTGATCGAGTAAGAATGTTCTAACTGAATCACCACCCGCTCTTAATGCGTAATAACTCATAGCGTTATAACCGTATATGGCGATAAATCCTACATTAATTAAAATGATTTGATAAGCTAACCAATACAGTGAATTAACAGGTGTAAATATAAGTAACATGACTGGTGATAGACCGACGATCAATATCATAATTATGAGGTTTGTCGTCAACATAATCCCACGCAACTTAGCTAAGTAATCTTTTGCCTTTTCAAAAGAACCTTCACCAAGCGCTTGGCCAAGTATCACCCCAGTGGCAGTTGCCATTCCAGAATAATATACAAAAAAGATATCTGTGGCGTTTTGAGAATATCCATAAGCTATTACCCATTCATAAACCCCACTGGTAATAAACATTGCATAAAGAACCATCGCAATCGACCATAAAATTTCATTAACGATAATAGGTCCACCCTTTAAAATATACATTTTTACTAAACGTTTTGTAATTAAGTATTTTTTAAATATTTCTTTAGCATAATTTTCTTTACTATAAAATATAGCAATAATTAATAAAACAACCAGTTCAGCCATCTTAGATATCACTGTAGCCCAAGCGGCACCGATGGCTCCCATTGCTGGAAAACCCAAATAACCATAAATTAGTATCATGTTTAAAGCCATATTCACAACAATGCCAACTATCCCTGCAATCAAGGGAGCTTTTGCTCTTCCAATTGATCTAAAGAAGGTTGATATCATAAAAGAAGTTAAAAAAATAATAGCACCATAACCAATGATTTTAATATATTGGACCCCAAAAGTTACTGCCTCTAGTTGTTCGGGATCAGTTGTAGGTAGAAACATCTTAATCACTTTAGGACCGAAGTAGTAAATTAAACCACTTGATATTAACCCAAATAATATTGCTAAGATTAATCCTAATTGAAATGTGCCTAAAATACCTTTTTTGTTTTTAGCCCCATAATATTGTGCTACAAATACACTTATTCCTGCTGTCAATCCAATCCAAAAAAAGTTTATGATAAACATGAACCTGTTAGCGGTTGATACACCTGTATAGGCGGTTTGTGAAAACCCATTTATCATGAATGTATCTATGAGGCCAGCTAAGTTTAATATCAATTGTTGAATGACAACTGGGATAATAATAGCAAATGCCATTTTGTAAAAGGCTTTATCGCCAAAATGCTTTTTTAATTTATTCATTATAAAAACCTCGAGTTCAATTGTAACAAACAATATCAAAAAAGTATACATTTAAGATTTAGAAAAACCAAGAACAAGAAATCATACTTTGAAGAATACTTTAAAGTTAACAACAAAACGGATTGTTTTAACCTTGGTTATAGTCTTATTATTGATAGAAATTCTATTGATAAAAAGAGACTATATTGAAGAAATGGTTAGTTGATTATGATAATTTAAAACATTCATTTATAGATAAATAAAATGTGATATGATTAAGTAAAGAAATAGTAGAGGTATTTTATGATGAACTCGGATAGCTTTAGTGATGTTAGAATTAAAATAAGAAATAATAATAAAATTTTCTTTAACCAAAACAGTGAATGTTTGAAGCCTTTACTTAATTTAATTGCGTCTATGAATCACCGTACAATGGTTTTATGGGCACTTAAAATGGTTAGAGAAATACATAGTTCTATTAGGCATTATTTTGATACTGATAATAGAGTTGGTCAAGCTATCATTCTATGTGAGAAGTGGGCTAAAGGTGATATCAAGATGCAACTTGCAAAAAAAGCCATATTAGAAGTACATCATATGGCAAAAGAAACAGATAATCTTAGAGTAATTACAAAACTTCATGCAATCGGCCAAGGTTTGTCTACAATCCATGTAAAGACACATGCAATTGGCATGGTATTTTATGACTTAACGAGTGCAGTTTTAGAATATGGGATAGATTCTTTTGAAGAAGCTGTCAAAAATAAAATCAATGAATATATAATAACTTTGAAAACATGTAATCAGGAAATTAACAAAGTTATAAAATGGAATTCCTTTTTAATGAAAGATATGACCAATTAATAAGTATTAATTTATTTATACTAGCATCAGGTGTTTACTTGTGTAAAACTTGTTTTTAGTTTATAATTATCTTGTAATAAATTTAAATATTATAAATAATCAGGAGGGTTTATGAATCTATATCAAATTAGAGTTGAAGACATTAATAATCAAGTTGTAGAATTATCAAAGTACAAAGGAAAAGTTTTACTTATTGTTAACACTGCGACTGAGTGTTTTTTTACGCCACAATACGAAGGACTACAAAAATTGTATGATCAATTTAATAAACAAGGGTTTGAGTTGTTAGATTTTCCATGTAATCAATTTGGTAAAGATGCACCGGGATCAATCGAAGACATTAATGAATTTTGTGTTGATAAATATGAAACTACTTTTCCAAGGTTTCAAAAGATTAATGTTAATGGTCAAGATGAATCAATTTTGTACACGTATTTAAAAAGACATCAAAAAGGATTTATGACAAGAAAGATTAAATGGAATTTTACAAAATTCTTAGTTGACCAAGAAGGCAGAGTAATCAAACGATATTCACCACGTGTAAAACCTTCTAAAATCGCAAAAGATATTGAGTTATTACTGACTCAACAAAAGAAGGAGAAATAGCCAATGTTTTTAGCCTTAAAAGAATTAAAATATTCAAAATTGAAGTTTGCTTTAATTATTGCGGTGATTGTCTTAATTAGTTATCTAGTTTACTTTTTGACTTCACTTGCTTATGGATTAGCATCTTCATATACTAACGCGATTGAAAAATGGAATTCAGATGAAATCATCATGACTGTTGACGCTAATGACACTATAATGATGTCATTTATGGATCAAGCAGATTATAATTCTGTTACCACCACAGGTACTAAAGCCAAATTAGGTTTATTTCCAGGCGTTATCAATGATCCTACCGCGACTAATATTTTAGATACTCGAATTGATGTTTTCTTTTTCGGGATTGATAATGGTAGTTTTCTTAAACCAATATCAAATCTTACTTTAACAGGCAATCAAGTTATTGCCGATGAAGATTTACAAAAAGAAGGCTATCAAGTTGGTGATATCTTTGGGGTGTCTGGTAGTACTCAAACTTATGAAATTATTGGTTTTTCTAAAAAAACTACTTATCAAACAGCGCCAGTTATCTATATGAGTTTAGATACTTGGCAACAATATCGTTATAATACACCAACACCACCAGATTTATATAGTGGAATCATCATTAGAGGTGAAAGTAGTCTTGGTTCAAGTGATTCTGGTTTATTAATTTATAAAACGGAAGATTACATTTCTACTTTACCAGGTTATACGGCACAAGTATTAACTTTTACAACAATGATTGTTTTCTTGATTATTATTGTTGCGTTTGTATTAGGGATATTTATTTATGTGTTAACGATTCAAAAGACGAGCATGTTCGGGGTTATGAAAGCTCAAGGTATCTCTAATAGTTATATTGGTGGGTCTGTTATTTTACAAACATTCTTTCTTGTATTGATTGGATTAGTAATTGGGGGAATTTTTACGCTATTGACTGGGATATTTTTAGCTGATATTGTTCCATTCGCTGTTAACATTGTATTCTATGTAGTAATTACATTTGCGTTTTTCTTGTTTGCTTTCTTTGGAGCCTTATTTTCAGTCAATGCAGTCTTGAAGATAGATCCATTAAAGGCGATTGGAGGTTAATATGAAACCATTAATAGAAATGATTGGCGTTACCAAAGATTTTATCCAAGGCGACAACATTATTAGAGCTTTAAAAGAAACTAACTTTACTGCTTACGAAGGCGAATTAATAGCTATCGTTGGTCCATCTGGATCAGGAAAATCAACCTTCTTAACTATTTTAGGCGGACTTCAAAAACCCACCACTGGGAGAGTTCTATTAAACGGTAAACCCTTTAGTGATTTAGATGTTCAGGAAAAATCAAAAATTAGATTAGATAGTATTGGATTTATTTTACAAGCATCTAATTTAATCCCTTTTTTGACTATCAAAGAACAAATGATTTTGTACAATAAAATCACTAAAACAAAGATAAATCAATCATGGATGAACGAATTATTTTTAAAGTTAGACGTTGAAAAACTAAAAAATAAATACCCTAATTCATTATCTGGGGGTGAAAGACAAAGAGCAGCAATTGCGAAAGCATTGTATCATCAACCTTCAGTCATTTTTGCTGATGAACCAACAGCCAGTTTAGATACTAAAAAAGCTTATGAAGTCGTAAAACTTTTGGCTAAAGAAACAAAAGAACAAAAGAAGGCTACCATTATGGTGACTCATGATGAAAGAATGTTAGAGTTTTGTGATAAAGTGTATGAAATAACCGATGGTGTATTAACTGAAAGACAAAGAACATGAACGTAGGATTTGCTTGTTTATCGATTGGTGTTTATCATAATGATTATAAAACAATCAGAAAAGATAATCTAAGCGATGATAAACTCATCGAGATTATTCAATATAACCTAGAATCATTAGAAAATATCATTGACTACAATATTAAAAACAATATTAAGTTGTTTAGAATTTCCAGTGATTTAATTCCGTTTGGGTCTAGCCCACTTAATTCATTAAAATGGTGGGAAATATTCAAAGATAAGTTTGATTTAATCGCAGAAAAGATTAAAAAATATAATATTCGTGTTTCGATGCATCCGGGTCAATACACGGTTTTAAACTCGCCTGATGAAGGTGTTGTTGATAGGTCGATTAAAGACCTTGTTTATCATGCTAAGGTATTAGAGGCTCTAAAAACTGGAACTTCATCTAAGATTATTTTGCATATTGGTGGTGTTTATGGTGATAAATTAACCGCAAAAAAGCGTTTTATCATAAATTATTTACAGTTACCAGAAAATGTAAAAAAACGTTTAGTGATTGAAAACGATGAACGAAGTTATCATATATTAGATGTTTTAGAAATAAGTGAAGTAGCGAATATTCCTGTTATTTTTGATAATTTACATCATAAAATTAATCCGCCAAATCTCAATAAAACAGACCAAGAATGGATTAATTTTTGTAAAAATACGTTCAAAAAAACAGACGGAATTCAAAAGATTCATTATTCTGAACAAGATTCATTAAAACAACCTGGAGCCCATTCAAAAACGATTAATCCAGAATCGTTTTTAGAATGGTTTAACTTGATAGATAGAGAAGATATTGATATTATGCTTGAAGTAAAAGATAAAAATGTGTCAGCAATAAAAATTAAAAATTGTACCAATAAGAACCTAAAAAATCAAGACTTAGAAAATGCTTGGGCAAAATATAAATATAATGTTTTAGAATACTCACCAAAAACATACTTTCTAATTAGAGAGATGTTAAAAGATAAGATGAATCTTGATCCGGTGTTATTTTATAGAATCATTGATAACTCTTTTACTCATCCTTTATCAATAAATAATCAAATCAATGCAATAGATCATGTATGGGGTTATTTTAAAACCAATTCAAAAGAAAAAGAAATCTATCTAAAAAAGCTAGAGAAACTTAAACAAGGTACATTAACCGTTAAATCAATGAAAAAATATTTGTATGGATTAGCGATTAGTACTAAAATGAATTATTTATTAGAATCCTATTATTTTGAATTAATATAGTAAAACCATCGGTTGGTACCGATGGTTTTTATTATTAGTGTAATGTTTACCAATCATCATACTAGATTACTTAACTCTATATTACATTAAAGTAAAAGAATATTATTTTGCAATAATTAATTCAACACCAGCTTTATTGAATGCTTC
>Ga0265294_10010087_pt1 | contig 10789 bp, 8 predicted proteins | sample MunlanPumphouse3_FD_192504 | JGI IMG/M metagenome (GOLD analysis project Ga0265294, IMG submission 192504) | Groundwater microbial communities from a municipal landfill in Southern Ontario, Canada - Pumphouse #3 | ecosystem: Environmental > Aquatic > Deep subsurface > Groundwater | place...
CAGTGAAACTGGAAAAGAACCAAGCCAAAGAGCTTTCCAACGGGCCGCCCCTGGGATAGGGGTCTTCGTAAAGTGGGTCCCACAATTCGTTGCCTTTCCCGTTAGGTATGGATTGTGATATCAGGTTCCTTCGGGAATCGGTCGGAGGAAGCTACGAAGTCTTTAGCTTCGTGGCAGTTCACAAGCCTTTCAGCCAGGTCCTTAAAGCTTTTAAGCTTCGCCGAATAAAAAGACCATATAATAAAGGCGCCAATAATACATAAAAATATTGATACGTACCCGCAACATTTGAAAAATGGATCGATTTACTATTAAAAAGAAGAGAACGTTGGAAAAAAGTTGAAAAATAGAAAGATTATAAAAAGGATTGAAAAAGAAGAGGAAAACTCCTCTCCCTTCTCAAAACCAATCCAAACTTTGAATCAGTCTCTTTTTTTTGCACATTCCAAAACGTGTTGCATGAGCATGGCTATGGTCATTGGCCCTACCCCTCCGGGAACTGGAGTCAAAAGGGAGGCTTTTTTGATAACCTTTTCAAAGTCCACGTCTCCGTAAACCCCGTCTTCTTCTGCAGTAATGCCCACATCAAAGATCACAGCCCCTTCCTTTACCATATCGGCTGTAATAAGATGCTTTACCCCTACTGCTACGACCAGAATATCGGCCTCGAGCGTATACTTCTTTAGATCATCAGTGTAGACATGACAAACCGAGACTGTTGCGTTTCGGTTAAGAAGCATAGCAGCCATGGGTTTGCCTACAACATTGCTATGTCCTACAACAACCACGTTTTTGCCTTCTATAGGCACTTTATATTCCTCAAGAGCTCGGATAACTCCATGAGGAGTACAGGGCACAAGCCTTTCGTCTCCTATCAAGAGCTGCCCCATATTATAGGGATGAAAACCGTCCGCATCCTTTTCAGGAGCAATGGCTTCCATAGCCTTTTGAGAAATAAGGTGTTTTGGAAGAGGCAACTGCAATAAAATTCCGTGCACAGCCTCATTTTGGTTTAGACTGGCTATCAGGCCAAGCAATTCTTCTTGGCTCACTTCTGTAGGCAGAAAGTGATCTTCTGCCTTTATGCCTACTCTGTCACAGGCCTTGTGTTTGAGGCGGACATACATTTTGGAAGCCGGGTCTTCCCCGACAAGAATGGTCGCAAGCCCTGGGGTAATCCCCTGCTCTTTTTGCAGCGCCTCTACCCCGAGTTTCACATCGGCTTCCACTTTCTTTGCAAGAGCTCTTCCATCGATTATTTTGGATTCGTTGCCTTCAACTGACATGAATTAGATCCGACCTCTGAATTCCAATGGCTTTTGGATTCTAAGGGTTTTTAAAGATAGGTGTTTTAAATTCTAAGGGTTTATTTGTAAACTGGAAACTGGGCGCAAAGTTCCTTTACTTTGCCACGAACTTTTGCAAGAGTGGCCTCATCGTCTGCATTCTTAATTGCAGTTTCGATAAAGTCTGCAACAAGTTCCATTTCCTTTTCCTTCATTCCCCTTGTGGTGCAAGAAGGAGTTCCGAGTCTGACCCCGCTTGTTACAAAGGGACTTCGAGTCTCAAAAGGTATGGTATTTTTGTTTGCAATAATTCCAGCTTTGCTTAAAGCGGCTTCGGCATCCTTGCCTGTAATATCCATATTGTTAAGATTTACAAGCATCAGATGGTTGTCGGTTCCTCCGGAAACGAGTTTAAAGCCTTTTTCCATAAGGCAATTTGCAAGCACGCCTGCATTTTTCACGGTTTGAGCCTGATCCTGTTTGAACTTTTCTCCCATGGCTTCCTTAAATGCAATGGCTTTTGCGGCAATGATGTGCATCAAAGGCCCTCCTTGAAGCCCTGGGAATACAGCCTTGTTTACCTTTGCAGACAATTCTTCGTCGTTTGTAAGGATCATCCCCCCTCGGGGGCCGCGGAGGGTTTTGTGTGTGGTGGTGGTTACAAAGTCCGCATAAGGAACAGGACTCGGATGAACCCCTCCGACCACAAGCCCTGCGATATGGGCGATATCTGCAAGGAGATAGGCTCCAACTTCGTCGGCGATTTCCCTAAATTGCTTAAAGTCAATCTGCCTCGGGTAAGCGGAAGCTCCGCAGACTATCATCCGAGGTTGCTTTTCCTTTGCAATCCGCAAAAGTTCTGAGTAATCAAGCTTTTCGTTTTCTTTACTGACCCCGTAGGGGACAATGTTATAGAGCTGCCCTGAAAAACTTACAGGGCTTCCGTGGGAAAGATGCCCTCCGTGGGAGAGATTCATAGACATTATGGTATCTCCGGGCTTAAGCACCGAGAAATAAACCGCCATGTTTGAGCCTGAACCGGAGTGGGGCTGGACATTTGCAAACTTGGCCCCGAAAATTTCCTTAGCTCTAGCAACTGCAAGATCTTCAGCCACGTCAACAAAATTACAGCCACCGTAATAGCGCTTGCCGGAATACCCTTCGGCATACTTATTCGTCATGACTGAGCCCTGGGCTTCCATGACAGCCCTACTCGCGTAGTTTTCAGATGCTATAAGGTTTAGCCTGTACTCCTGGCGCTCGGCTTCGTTTTTGATTGCTTCGGCCAGTTCCGGATCGATCTCTGATATGTAAGACATAAAGGTCACCTGCCAATCAATGCATTTTTTTCAGAATAATGGTTTTTATGGGAGTTTCTATGGCTATTCTATCTGATTAATGAATTATGAATTTTACAGATATTTTACCAAATTAACGGATTTTATGGATTGTATATCCAATAAATTGATTTTATAAATATTAGGATATTTTATCTGATTTGTGAATTTTGAAGGGAATTTTTAAAGGGTAAGTTTGAGCTTAAGAACAAATGGAATAACTAATTATTCGTTGGAATGTTTATTCGTTGGAATGTTTATTCGTTGGAATGCTTATTCGTTGGAATGCTTATTCGTTGGAATGTTTATTCATTTGAAAGATTAATAGATTCTAATATACAAAAGTAAAAAGCTCAGAAAGCCGTATTCAGGAAATCGTATATTCCTAAAATCATAAAAGGCTTTAACCCTATTTTTTCAGTCTAGGATTATTACTTTCCTGTCCTGAACTTTAAGTTTGCCCTCCACAAAAAGCCTTACCGCTTCCGGATAAATAAGATGTTCCTGTACAAGAATACGTTCCGCAAGGGTTTCTTCGCAGTCTCCTGAGAGAACAGGCACGCCTTTTTGAAGAATTATCGGCCCTGAATCAAGTCCATCATCCACAAAATGCACGGTACAACCCGCAAGTTTAACCCCATATTCGAGCGCCTGTCGCTGGGCATGCAGCCCTTTGAAAGCTGGAAGCAAAGAAGGATGGATATTTAAAATTCTATTCCTGTAAGCTGCAATGATTTCGCTTCCGAGAATACGGAAATAACCCGCAAGCAGGACAAGGTCTGTTTTGTAGCTTTCGAGTATGTTTAAGATTGCCTGATCATATTCGGGTTTTTCGTACCTTTTCGGATCGAGAAAAACAGCCTGAATCCCGTGTTTTCTGGCACGTTCTAAGGCATAAGCTTCGGCTTTGCTGGAGATGACCACATTGATTTTTGCACCTTTTATGCGGCCATTTTCAACATTATCGATAATAGCCTGAAGGTTTGAGCCCCGTCCGGAGACCAGTACCGCAATGTTTACTGTCATCGCAGCCTCTAACGAGGCAGGTATATATTATACTTTTGGAAATTAATATCCAAAAGATGGGGCTCTAAAGCAAGAAAAAGAGGAATCAGAAATATTTTTCAGGTAAAAATGAATGACATCCAAAAATAGGCTAAAAAGAGCAAAAGAAAAATTTTTCACTCCTTACTTCTCTCTTTTCTTTCCTCAATAAAGGTAAGCAAGTCTTCCGAATCACTCATTTTCCGCAATTCATTTTTTTCTAGTAAAACCGTACTTTCCACAGATTTAAGCTTACAGTGACCAGTAATAATAAAAACGGACTGGCTTTTTGTAACTTCGGAGAGGCTGCTCATAAGCCGCGCTCTTTTGACCACGGTCGTATTATATTCACTAACTCCTGTAAGGATTACGGATGACTCATCTTTTGAAATCGCCTTGAAAGGAGCCTGAAATGCGGGAAGAACCTCGTAGCCAAGTACGGAAATCAGATTAAGCACCGAATCTTCAGGAAGAGAAGGTCGGGGCTCTTCAGAGTCTGGTTTTTGGGCTCCTAACTCTTTTCTGGAGCGCTTGTTTTCCGGAGGATTTAGAATATCAACAGGCTTGGCAAGCTCAATTCCAAAAATCTCTTCCAGCTGGAGTGCAACATCAATTGATGCATCCATTCCCTCTTCTTCATATTTACTGATCGTTCTTCTGGAAACGCCTACTTTTGAGGCAAGTGTCCCAAGAGACATAGCCTCTTTTGTCCGGGCTTCTTTTAGGACATCTCCATCTATCGAAACATAAAGCCCTCCTGGAGCCGCTGCCACAAGAGGGGGGAGATCTTCAACAAAATAATCATAAAGAGTCTGCACGCTCAGAGCAGTTATGTCATAGCGCATATAGACTACGCTATCTTCGAGCATCTGGTTTCGGGTCTTAGCTCCGACAACTATTGCCGAGCCTCCCAGAAACTCGGCAAGATACTTCATTTCCCTTGCAGTACTCTCGTTAAGCCCGTCGATATTAAACAGAACCTTGCAGAGTAAGAGGTCTTCGCCCTTTCTTGCGGCAATGTCAAAACTCCGGGGCCGGATGTTGCAGCGTTCGGATACAACAAAGCCCGCATGGGATAATACATCAATAATTTGATGTATGAGGATCTCTTTTGTCATTGCAATAGCACTTTCTGTCTGAACATCTATATATATATAACTCATTTGATTTTATTGAACGCAGAAAAAATAAAGAGCAAGAAGCCCGGAGAAAAGCCGGAATAAGTTTTAATTTTGTCTTGCCCAAAGTTAAGGCCGAAGTTTTCTGCTGCTGAATAAAAAATCCGAAAAAAACCGGAAAACCCGGAAGGCCAGAAAAAATGCTTATTGGAATCGATGATACAGACTCAAACGAAGGAATGTGTACCACATATCTTGGAGCTTTGCTCCAAGAAGAGTTAAGAGCATATGGAAACGTTGCAGCCGAGCCCGTGCTGATTCGCCTGAACCCTACTATTCCCTATAAAACTCGGGGAAATGCAGCTGTTGCGCTTAAGATAGAGACGAAGTCAGCTGAAAAAGTCATGAAACATGTCCTTGAAAGGGTAGAGGCTTTTGCACGTTTCGAATGCGAAAAAACGAATCCCGGGGTGGTTTTTGTGCCTGAAAAGGATATTAAACGCCTGAAAACTCCCCTCTGGACTTTTTTAGGGAGGGCTATAAAGGAGGTTTTAACTATAAAGGAGGCAAAAACCCTAATCCAGGAATTAAAAATCCCCTTTAAAGCTTATAAAAACGGAAGAGGCCTTATAGGGGCGCTTGCCGCCTGTGGAGCCCTTTTAAACTTGGAAAAATGGGATCATACCTTTGAATATCTGGCCTACCGGGAAAAATGCCGACTAAAGCCATTTTCTCCCCGAAAAGTCGAAACAAAAAGCCTCTATGATGCCGATCTGGCTACATACCCTCAAACCTGGGACACTGTAGACTATGCAAACGGGATTCCGGTTTGTGTTCCCCATTCTCCTGACCCAGTTCTCTATGGAATCCGGGGAGAAAGCGTTGAAGCAGTTAGTCGGGCCGTGGCAAAAATAAAAGCAGAGCCTGTAGAACGTTTTTGTGTATATAGGACAAACCAAGGTACAGATATGCACCTTTTGCCTGTAGACCGTATAGAAAAAATCAAGGATATGCACTCGTATAGCCTGGAAGGAAGGGTTTTGAAAACTCCAGAAACAATCGAAGGAGGACACGTAATCTTTTCTCTGCAGGACAGGAAAGGAGCTGAACTTGATTGCGCGGCTTTTGAACCTACAAAAAATTTCAGGAATTTAGTCCGAAAACTCCTTCCAGGAGACAGGGTTTTGCTTTCGGGAAGCGTAAAAAATCAGACACTTAATATCGAAAAACTTGAAATCAAAGCCCTTGCCCCTCAGTATCGGGAAGAAAACCCAAAATGTCCAATCTGCGGCAAACATATGAAATCCGCAGGCAGAGCCCAGGGTTTTAGGTGCAAACCCTGCGAAACTACGGCTAAATCAAAAATCTGCGTTGAAGAAAAAAGAGACCTTTTTCCCGGAGTATATGAAGTTCCACCCTGCGCTAGAAGACATCTTGCAAAACCACTTGTAAGGGAAAAGGCCTTTTTTAAAGGAGAGGATAAACATAAAATTAATCCGAGCCGTTAAGAGTTTTGGTCCGGATCTAAAAACTTTCCTTTTAATGTACAAGAACCGTCGGAGGCATTCTCCTTTTATGCAGATTTCTTTGGATTCGTTTCTGAATCGAGTGGATTTGGGTCTTTGAAACTCCGGTTTGTTTCCAAATCTTTTCAGGCCTTTGTTTAGCTTCAAGCAGCCGGAGCACCTTATCCAGAAGTGCATAAGAGATTCCAAGATCCGCTTCATCCGTCTGCCCGCTCCAGAGCCCTGCTGAAGGTTTTTTTGCTATTAGGGAGTTTGGAATCTTAAGAATTCTAGAAAGTTCCCAAACCTCGGTTTTGTAAAGATCTCCAAGAGGTTCAAGATCGACTCCTCCGTCTCCGTATTTCGTATAATAACCCGTCAGAAGCTCGGTTTTGTTTCCGGTCCCAAGCACCAGCCTGTTCAGGCGGTTTGCATGAAAATAGAGCATTGACATTCTAAACCTTGCCTTGAGATTTCCCTGTGCGAGTCGATCGGAGGCTTCGTATTCCGGAAAGAGGACTTGAAACGCTTTGAGAATTTGAGAAATATCTGCAATCTGAAATTCAATCCCGAGCCATTCCGCAAGAAGGTTTGAATCCTCGGTATCAACTTTAGGAGTTGTCCCGCTTTCGGGAAGATGGAGCCCTAATACGTTTTCAGGCCCCAAAGCCTCGGCAGCAAGAGCTGCGGCAAGGGCGGAATCTATGCCCCCGCTAATCCCCACGACTGCTCCGGAAACCCCGGCTTCTTCGGCTTTTCTGCGAATAAATTCTATAATCCTTTGTTTTGCCTTTTCAAGATCCATAGTATCCAAATCCGCTGCGATAATGCAGGAATGAGAGCTCATTGTATTTAAGGGTACAAATTCTTCTTTATCTACTCTTATTTTCCGGAAAAAAACTTCTTTTTCCAAAATCTACTAATTATTTAAAAGAGATTTTGGGAAAAGAGGCCTGAAGGCTCCAAACTCTTCCGGAAGCTTTGAATTAAAAGAGATTAGGGAAGGGATATATAAAGAATGTACTAATGTATCTCTTCAGACAACTATTATTTTAATGATAATAAACATTTAAGATAAAGAGAAATCAAGCTTTATAATATAATAAGAAAAATAAAGAACTTAAGCAAATCAGACCTTATAATATAAAAAGAAAAATTCTCGGAATTTACAATCAAACAGACAAATATTTTGGGATGACCCATGGAAGAAATACAGCTTAAGGTTGAAAAGGCATATCCGATAGATCTGGGGAGAGGAATTATCCGGCTTGACCCGTCCACACTTTTGAATCTCCAACTCTCTCCGGGCGATATCGTGGAAATTACAGGCAAGAAAAAGACTACTGCAAAAGTCTGGAGAGCTGATCGCCAGGACTGGGAAATGGGAATTGTAAGAATAGATAATTTTATTCGGAAAAATGCAGGGGTTTCTATTGGGGAAAGGGTAGCTATTAAAAAAGTTGAGACTCCGGTTGCGGATAAAATTATCCTTGCTCTTCCTGAAGGCATGAAGGAAGGAGGAGGGCCAGAACTGCATTTTGGAGAACATGCAACTGAGATAATAAAACGCCACCTCCTTAAAAGACCCGTCTACAAAGGAGATATCATTCCGATAATCAACACAATAGCTCAGCCCATGAAAGAAAGCATGACTACGGGGCAGGTAATTCCCTTAATTGCTGTTGAGACTGTCCCTGCAAATGCAATCGTTCTTATAACTGACACGACCCAAGTCGAACTCCGGAAAAAACCCATTCAGGGATATGAAACCGTTGCTAGAGGAGTGACCTATGAGGATATAGGAGGCCTTGGAGAAGAAATTATTCGGGTAAGGGAGATTATCGAGCTGCCCATGAAGCATCCTGAACTTTTTAGGCACTTAAACATTGAGCCTCCAAAAGGAGTTATCCTTTATGGACCTCCTGGAACCGGAAAAACCCTTATCGCAAAAGCAGTTGCAAACGAATGTGGAGCAAGTTTTCATTATATTGCAGGCCCTGAAATTGTGGGGAAATTTTACGGAGAAAGTGAGGAAAGACTCAGAAAGATTTTTGAAGAAGCTACCCAAGAGGCTCCTTCGGTAATCTTTATAGATGAAGTAGACTCCATTGCCCCAAAACGCGAAAACGTGACAGGGGAAGTGGAAAGAAGAGTAGTTGCTCAGCTTCTGACCCTTATGGATGGGATGGAAGAGCGGGGGCAAGTAGTCGTAATTGCCGCCACAAATCGGCTGGATGCAATCGATCCGGCTCTGCGCAGACCTGGGCGTTTTGACCGGGAAATCAATATCGGAGTCCCGGATACAAAGGATAGATACGAGATTCTGCAAATCCATACCCGGGGCATGCCGCTTGAAAAGGAAAAAGAGACTGTTGTAATTTCTGAAGCTGTGGAAACTGAAAGCAAAGAAGGGCAAAAGCTTAAAGTTGATAATTTTATGATGGAGCTTGCAGAAAAAACTCAGGGCTTTGTAGGGGCCGACCTCCTTGCTCTTGTCCAGGAAGCTTCCATGCTCTGCCTGCGGGAAAACATACCCGACTTAAACCTTGAAGAAGAGACCATCGCCCCTGAAAGGCTTGAGAAAATTGTTGTTAGCAGAAAGAATTTCGAAGATGCGCTTATGGAAATTGAGCCCTCCGCTCTCAGGGAAATCTTTGTTGAGCTGCCAACAGTTCGCTGGGAAGATGTAGGAGGACTAGAAGCTGCAAAAGAGGCGATTATTGAATCCGTAGAATGGCCAATTAAAAACCCGCAGAAGTTTCTCAAGCTGGGAATTAAAGCCCCGAAGGGAATTTTGCTTTTTGGGCCTCCCGGAACTGGAAAAACCCTTATAGCCCAAGCTGTGGCAAGGGAGTGCAACGCCAATTTCATAAGTATCAAAGGCCCGGAGATTTTTTCAAAGTGGCTTGGTGAATCGGAAAAGGCAATCCGTGAAACTTTCAAAAAAGCAAGACAGGTTGCCCCTTGCGTGGTTTTCTTTGATGAGGTAGATTCTATTGCAGCCATGCAGGGAGGGGAATCTACGGATAGCAGAACTTCTGAGAGGGTGTTAAACCAGTTGCTTACCGAAATGGATGGCCTTGAAAGTCTTAAGGATGTGGTTGTAATCGCTGCAACAAATCGGCCAAATACACTCGATCCGGCAATTGTAAGGCCCGGGCGCTTTGACCGGCTGGTCTATGTGGGAGCTCCGAGCCGGAAAGGCAGGATAAATATTTTCAAAATTCATACAAAAAGCATCCCCCTTGCAGAGGATGTGGAACTTGAAAAGCTTGCGGACGAGACGGAAGGTTATGTGGGAGCTGACATAGAGGCCGTTTGCAGAGAGGCTGTAATGATTGCCCTGCGGGAAAATTTCGAGATAGAGGAAATTGAGATGAAGTATTTCAGACAGGCCTTAAAGAAAGTCAAACCCACGATAAACGAACAGATTGCTCAGTTTTACGAAAAGATAGAAGAGCAGTTTAAGGGAGGCCAAAGACCCGCAGATACAAGTGCTTATATAGGGTACAGGTGAAGCTTTAGTAAAGGAATTAAATAGTTCCGAAGGCTCTGTCTGCCCTGAAATCCTAAAGTAGTAAAGCTAAAAATCGGGGTAAAATCATAAGACAGAGCCTTTTAAAAGATGGAGTGGTGAGTGAAAAATGTCTAAGAAATTTGCAAGAGAGCTTTTGGTCAATAAACAGGTAATGGCTACTGATGGCACTGAGATAGGAACCTTAAATAACATTGTAATGGAAGTCAGGGGTGGAAATTTGATAGATCTTGTTGTTATCCCCAATGAAAACCTGGACACTTCCAAATATAAAAAAGAAGATGAGTTCATTCTACTTCCCTTTACCTCTGTAAGTGCAATTAAGGATTATATTATAATTGACAAAATGAAGCTCCTTCCTGAAAACTGAAAAAACCTCTTTAAGGCCTAAAAAATACTAATGAACTACTAATGAACTACTAATGAACTACTAATGAACTACTAATGAACTACTAATGAACTACTAATGAACTACTAATGAACTACTAAAGAATTAAAAACTAAAGCTTTAAAAAGATTTAATAAAAATGGGTATTTGAGAAGAGTAAGAGGCTGGGTATAGAAAGAGAGTCTTAATAAAAATACGAATAAGTGTTAAAGCTATGAAAGAAGCCCTCAAAGCCTATATTGATCTCACTCGAGCCCATTTTTTTATAGTCTGGCCGCTCCTCTTCTGTTCAGGCCTCGTACTTGCCTTTGAAAACTATGGGGGCTTTTCCTGGAGCTTGCTTTTAAAAGCGGCTTTAATAGCTCTTGCAGGGTTTGAGGCAGGGTTTGTTTTAAACGATTATGTGGACCGGAATTTGGACAAAAAAGGGCTCCAAGCGCAAGATTCTTTCAATAAGTACTGGAGACTTTTTGGTAGAAGACCCCTTGCCGAAGGGCTAATTGCCCCAAAAAAAGCCCTCTGGCTCTTTTTTGGATTTGCAGGAATTGCAGCCCTGTTAATCTTTACTCTTCCGGC
>Ga0265294_10010088_pt1 | contig 10788 bp, 7 predicted proteins | sample MunlanPumphouse3_FD_192504 | JGI IMG/M metagenome (GOLD analysis project Ga0265294, IMG submission 192504) | Groundwater microbial communities from a municipal landfill in Southern Ontario, Canada - Pumphouse #3 | ecosystem: Environmental > Aquatic > Deep subsurface > Groundwater | place...
CCAGGAGCATCCGGTGGTCAGAACGTACAGGATGCCGTTGATCAGCCCGCGGGGATCACATCGGGGTCGGCCAATGTGCGGCTTTGTTGGGGGAAGGTAGTTCTGAACAATCTCCCAGAGATCATCGTTGATTTCCCGGAATGCCATGATCCCCGGTTTTATCTGAGGGAACTTATAATTATAGGATCACCTCTCCGGTAATCCTGAAAATCACCGCTGTGATCCTGTTATCCCTGCGCTGTCCCGGCTGTATGACTCCACCGGGGCATCCGGGGATGGGTGGGGTTGTTGCATGGACGGGACACCTTCCCGGCAAAATTGCCCGGAAGTTCGGGCAAGGTTAGTCAAAAAGGTTAGTGATAGGTGATTACGACGTCCGCTTTATCTGGTCCGGTGATCACGGTATCTGAGATAATCGTCCCTGAACCCCGCTCCACTATCCTGATTGTCATCTTCTGTACCGTGTAGCCGTCGAGCAGATTTTCGCTGGGTGTGGTCTCTGCCTGATCTGGTGGGCTATCGTCCTCAACGGTCCACTCCTGCGCGTTCCATTCTTCGACCTGCGCGTTCCACTCTTCGAGCGCGGTTTCGTTGAAGAGAGCCATCTGCATAAGGCCAGCGGTAAGACCAGTCATCAATTCATAGTACCAAGTCTTGTTTATGAGTGTTCCCTCACTTTCCGGCGAATCGACGACCATCGTGAGGTCGATCGTGGCGGTCTTCGTGAGTTTGTTCTTCGTGATCACCGTCGTCCCATCCTCATTAGCGGACGTGATCGTCTGCGTAAACGTGTAGTCCTGCACCTGCGCGGTTGAGGTTACCACTGCTCCGGGTTCAGTTATCTGTGCAGGATCGGTAGTCGTCCCGGTGCAGCCGCAAACGAGGATCAGGGCGACCAGAAGGGATGCGAGAACAAAAGATGGTTTCATATTGCCCCATCGACGGTAGGTATAAAAAGCATTCCGGATTGATGCTCGGGCCTGCACGGTGAGTATGACCGTTATGCTGCGCCATTCTGTCGCCAACGGGGTGTCTCCCCGGGCATGGGGTCACGTCGTCACGCCGCCTCGCCTATCCGGTATATTTATTTATCCCCGCGTGAAATGTCCGCACATGAAGCCTTATACTATTTTGGCCGTGCTCATGGTCCTGATCGCCGTGGCCGTCGCCGGCTGCACCGGGACGACCACAGAACCGACTCAGGCACCGACTCAGGCACCGACTCAGGCACCGACTCAGGCACCGACACTGGCACCGACACTGGCACCGACACTGGCTCCGACTCAGGCACCGACACTGGCTCCGACAAAGGCACCGACTCTGGCTCCGACAAAGGCACCGACACTGAAGCCCGATACAGCGACAATGGGCGAGAAGAACGCAGTGGAGAAGGCGAAGAGTTACCTGCGGTTCACGGCGTTCTCCCGGGATGGTTTGATCGACCAGTTAGAGTTTGAAGGGTTTAGTCACACAGAGGCCGTGTATGGCGCAGATCACGTTGGCGCGGACTGGAACGAGCAGGCGGCGAAGAAGGCCGCGAGTTATCTGAAATTCACCTCGTTCTCCCGATCCGGGCTGATCGACCAGTTGGAGTTCGAGGGGTTCACCCCTTCGCAGGCTGAGTATGGCGTGAAGGCGGTCGGGTACTAACTCCGCCCAATCTTCTTTTCATATCCAGCAACGTCGTAGCCCACGCGAGCACTACGACGAGCAGGACAATTCCGATCACCGCGCCGACGTGTCGAGGTCGACGAGGTCGACGAGTATGCGCTCGATGTCCTCGTCGAGTGGTGGCGGGGTCGCGCCGATGTCCGACCACAGCGCATCTTCCCGGAGATCCTGAAGATTGGTTGCCAACTTCTGGAACCGGGGTGCGAGGTCGTAGCATTGCCGGTATTGGTCGCCGTCCGTCGTAGTATCACCCATCGCAAGAGAGTACACCATGTTGAAGATCGATCCTTTCCACGAGAGAGGCCGCTGTCGTTTCACATCGATCTGTCGTTCGAGCAGGTATTTTCGGAATTGCTCTTTCGCCATCGGGGAAATATCTGCAGTACAATGGAGAGAGGGCGCATCATCTGCTTCAACTGGGGCTCCACATCGATGTCGGAACAGTCCATGAGCGGTTCCCCGTCGATCTCTTTCCAGTGTGCAAGGATAAACCGGGCAATGTGAACACAGACGGTCTGCATCACCTTCAGATGCCCTTGCAGGATCGCCAGAGACTGGCCATTTTTGCTTCACCGGATAGTATCAATGGCGAGTGTTCCAACCACTCTGGATCTGGATTGTATAGGCATGGTGAACGTTGAGTAACGAACATCTGCCTGCGTTTTTTCGGCAGACGAAGCACTCAGGTGCAAATACCCCATACGATTGCTCTATGATCCAACATGTGAATCAGATATGATGTTTGCAGCGTTGTCGATAGAATTCACATATTGGGTATTTTGCAACAATATCATCGTAACGTGCTGGTAACGTTATCGATAACGTTACCTTTCGATTAATACCCATTAATCGACAGATTATACTGATTATTGAGCGCAATAGTTAGCGTCTGTGTCTACGCAAGATCGATTCCTGATGATATACTGATCATGGGCGGTTATGCCCTTACAAAATGTGGAATCTCCAGCTCGGTAATAATTGTTCATCCGTGCAGTTGCGGTTTATATCCATCACTCCGGAGTGGCACGGTATATATACGTGTCTCCCCTGCATGGTCGTGGTGTATCGTCATCCCGAACTGTTGAGGCATATACACGTCGTTTTGGTCGATTACTATTATACCATCTGTCCGAATTGTCACGGAAAGTTCCGTCTCTCCCCACACAATCATGGATACAACTGTCATCTCGCATCGTCACGGTATATACGCGCCTCTTTCCTGTATTGCGCGATATATATATGCCGTTATACATAGTTGCGTATTTTACGTATCATCCCGACGAATTACGGAATACATCCATCATTCTGGATAGTCACGGTATGCACCGCTTTTTGGCTATTTGGGGTATATATCGTCTCGTCCGTACTATCACGGATATATCCGTCACTTTGGATCGTCATGGTATATAGGCGTCTCACTCCGCAACATTGCGATATCCGTCACCCGCACTGCCATGGTATATACGTATAATATCGTAATTTGCCAAAATAATACGTATATGCGGCAATTATCCGGAATAATGCGTATAACACCGTAACTACCGGAATAATACGTATATACCGTAATTATCCTGAATAATATGTATACTGCCGTAATTAGACGGAATAATACGTATTATTCCAAATCGTCATGATATGTACCGTCTTCGCGACTATTTTTCAGTATATCGTCTCTTCTGCGCTATCACGGATATGTCCGTCATTTCACATTGCTACAGTATATAACCGTCATCTCGCATCGTCACGGTATATACGCGTTATTCCGGCTCTTCGCGGTATATATCCGTCACCCCGAGCAGTTGCGGTACGTTTACGTGCCACCCGGGGGTACCGTATACACGGTATATACTGTTATTACGTCTCATAGCTCTGTGCGGAAATACGCGTACTTATCGCCCCGTTTTTGCAGATGGCACTATATTAACGTTTGATATAATAAATATGGATATATATGGGTATTTAGTATTGATATAGTTAGGCTTATATATATCCAAAATATGGATGCAGTACGTTTATAATGCGGCAATATAAATGGTTATTTTTATATTATGACCCCCATATGCCGGTGGATCGTAGAAATATACGATAAGTACCGCTATTTTACGACTCAACTATGATATCCGCTTTTTGCACGGCCACCTCGCCCAAAAACGGACTTTTGAGTTTGAGGTCCGGAAACAAAGCGAGCATATTGATATACGATTGGGAATCCATCCATAATTTATACCGTTCTTTAACGATGTCTCGCATAACGCTCCCACCCTCGTGCCGGGTCTGAATGACTTCGGATTTTAGCACTTGCTTCGTGATTAAATCCGATAGTGCCCGTTCACACATCGACGTGGAATATCTTACCCGTTTCGAACCATTCCGTGTCCATTGGTTAAGGAGTGTGGACCGAATCGTATTTGTGGTCGTGCCTCCCGCTTTGAGATTCCGGAATGACGGATGGCCGAGCATTTTCCTTTGAATCTGACCGATCTTCCGTTCCGTTTTATCGCTCCGCTTGGTTTTTATAGTGCTGTCATTCTCGGTTCCAGATTCGCTGTTTGAAGCATAGCGGCTTTCTTCGCAAACATTGCGGAGCATGGTGAATGATTCATCCGCTTCTGTGAACGATTTCCCATACTCTATTGCTTCCCTCTTTTGTGCCGCGGTGACCTCTTCGGGTGTTATTGCCGTTCTTTTTGTAATTTCCTGTCCCCCACCTTTTTTTGAGACAATGTCCGGATAAACGCGCGTGATTGCATCACGTACTGTACGTATCACCATATCAAGATCCATATTCGTCGGCACCCTTATCGTTTTCATGCCGAGACTGAGGTCCAAGTGTAGGTAATCCATATCCATCTCGCGCATGATGATGACCTTTACTTGTTCTTCACCACATCCTTTCACCGGTGAGATCCTAAGAACACTGTTCGTAGTCTCATCTGCGGTGGACTTGTTTTTCCTATCCCATATTGCTGCATTGTTACTCTTCGATTGCTCTTCACTGATAGCTCTGTTTATCAGCAGCCTATCATTGCACTCAAGCAGGTAGTTTAAGTACGGCTGTGCAAAGTGACACTTATCGACGAATATTGCGTCGCCGAATGGAATGTCAATGCCACGACTGATTACCGAGTTCTGGTACAGGATAATGCTTTTTCCGGTCTCCCACTCAAGGATGATATCATCGATGTCTTCCTTTCGTGCATCGAACATTTGGTTGTGGTACTGCTCGCGAATTCTTTGTTGATTGGACTTCGATGATGTCAGTATAAAGGCAGGTTTGGATACCCCGACCTGCTTACGTTCATGTTTGTTCTGCGCCATGAACGTTCGAATTGCTGCCTTCATCCGTTTATCCGCTATATGAGCAGTTTTTTGATTATTTTCATCTCTGCCTTCAAGACCGAGTACGACATAATTTGCGAGGTACTTGAATCGAACTTTTTCGAGCTCGATCCGTTCCTCCTCGTTCGGCTCAACGTGCTGGGCAAATTTGCCCGCCTGTGAAAACCCGATGAGGACATATTTTTTTGCACAATCCACCGGGTGGATCAGTCTGGTTTCGTCAGCGATGGCGTATAGACTTCGCGGGTTCGATCCTTGAACCGAGTATCGAGGCTCCCCGGGGGTCAGGTTTTCGAGGTACAGTCCTTCCTGTTCTAATTCCACCGGATACAGATATGGCTCGCATATGTGCGATAGGTCCATAGGAGTGTCTGTACCATCTTTCCTGCGCGAAAGGTTGTGCAGTATTGAACCCTTCTCTTCGTCGGATAATTCGGATAACTTTGTTTCGCTACCGTCGACAATAAACCGTACTTGCTCGATGCGGTCTTTCAGTTCAGTTATGGGTAGGTTCGCCACTTTACTGCTATCCTTTCTTGCATTCATGGATTCACTGGAGTTCTCCGTGAGTATCGTGTATACCTCTTCGATACCGTTAATGAGGCCAATGATCGCATTGTATAGTGTTTCGCGCTCTGGACTTTTCTTCGAATCCCGTGCATGTACGACACTATCGCGAACTGCTGTGAGGGAGCCCACCTGTTGTGCGGTCAGACTGCAGGTATTATAGAACGAACCGTTTGGTTTGCTGTGAAACATGCCCCAGCTGTAACTGTGGGGATAGAAGTGGGCAAACGTCGTATCTTCATCAAATACCGCGATGTCACGTTTGGCTACTTTCGTTAGATCCTCCTGAGACGTCAGGAATTGCGGCACGGTAAACACAAAGTCAACAAAATGTTCGCAACAGTGCAGCATCTCGTACTTACAGTACTCATCCGGTATATTTTCGGGTTTGACGTGTGTATGTTGCTCAACTAAACCACTTGCTGCCGCTAACAGCTCCGCCATTGAGCCGGACTCATCGGGGCTGTATTCCGATCTGTTCGCGCGGAGTTTTAATGGGCAATCCTTACAGTGCCCTTTCTGTCCGTTAACCTCGTGATTGCAGACCAGTTGTTTGCCGTACAACTGTACCGATGTTTTGTTGGGATAGAGACGGTTGAACAACCCAAACTGCTTCGTTATGATCGAGTGGTTCTGTGAGACGTAGATGCCGCTCTCGTACTGTCCCATCTGGCTTATTCCGTAGTACGACTTTCCGGTCCGCGGTAGTGAGCTGATGATGATACACCGTTTATCGGGTAACGTCGTTGGGAACGTGTCAGCGATTGTATCAGCGCTCGGATGTTCCCAGTCAAACTTTGAAAGCGTCGTTTCAAGGTACCTGTCGTCCAGCGTCTTCTCATATGGGCGAAACGTCTGAAGTATCGCCCATACCTGCTCGCACGAAAATCCGTGCCTGTTGAGCTTGCTAGCGACGTAAAAATCAGCTTCACTCCGGCTGTTGTACGTGTGGTGATTTTCGGCGGAGCCGAGCAGGCACCTAAGTATTTCATCGTTTTGCACGATGTCGTTGAGCGAGTATCCCATCGCGTTGGTAAACGCGGAGTAGTTGCGGTCTGAACCCGCATCCACGAGCCGTGCGGTCTCCTCGTGATCGACGGTGATCTTTTTGGGTCGGGTTCGGCCACCGTTCTTATTGGGGCCCGAAGGACTTCCGAACTCGATCCAGTTCGGTATTGTCTTCAGGTTGACAACACGGATCGGAGCATCGCGATAGACTTCATAGAACCCGTTGGCGTCCGGGCGGGGTCTCTTCTTATCGCCTTCAACATATGGAGGTGCGTAGGATCCAACAGCAACCACGTACTGATTGAAAAGACGGAATTCACCCCAGATTTTGCCTGCGTATCGCGGGTATGGGCTATATGTGCCGTACTGCTCAAATAGATGCTTCGTAACCCCCGATGTGACGGCGAGGTAGATGTGATAGCCACCTGATCGGGTCCTGACGGTAAAGGAGTTCAGCTCGTCAATCAGTTGGTTCACCCGCTCTTCGGGCATTTTAAATTGGCCGTTTTCGTCCAGATCGACATCGATGACGCCGATCCCCAGAGTATCCTTATCGAATTCAGGGTTGCAGGTGCCAACGAGTGCGATGTTACCCAATTGACGCGCTATCCGTTTTCGGGCCGCATCGAGGGTTAGCTGTACGCTGTCGCGCGCGTTCGTCCACGATCGCCCTCCTGTTTCGGGGTTCTTCCAATCCTTTACGAGGGGAAAGAGGTAGTAATCTACCGTCTTATGTACCCCCTGTGCAAATGCGAGTAACTCCTCGAACCTCGCAACGAATCTGTCGAAGTTGTTGAGTTGTTGATGGGTATTGCGATCCGCCGATTGCTGTTTTGCAAAGGTGTTACTCAAGCGTAACATCTCCCCAGCATGACATATACTTGGTATGGAGCGGTTCTTCCCGTATACGCTTATAATTCGTCCACTGAACCCCTACCATCCCGTGGGCCATCATGTAACTTTTGTATGTATCCGAAAACCCCAGTTCATCGGAGTGCTGTTCGAAAAATTTCCGTAAATACTTGGTGACGAAATGATCGTCGCACTCGACGAGCATTATATGCTTCTTGTACAGCCATCTCTGCAGTTGGCGATAATCGAAGATACACGCGTTGTTATGCTTCCCCTCCATTAGGTACTGCAGATGAGGCACCAACTGGGGGTGTATGGGAACCTGATGTGGAATACCGCATTTATCCTGCTCCGCTCGCATAGTGATGGTTGGTTGCGACTTTGATAATGCCTCCTTGACCTGTTGCACAGTAATTGTTGATGCATTTACTGGCCTCTGGCCAGTGTATGCCAAAAACAATACAATCGCCTTTAAGGTTTTTTTCCGGATGTCGGGCAACGATCGGTCACTTTCAACTGCTGCTAAAAGGTTCTTCACATCCGTTATCGTCACGATCGAAGTTGATTCATACATAGCCATTTTTGACTTGCGTCGATTCGGATTTTTGAAGAGTTCGCGATATGCGTTAATGGTAACATCTTGATATACGGTGGCGAGATACTCCAAAAATGTCCGTGTGTACACGTAGCATTTATATATTGACGAATCTGACGGATACTTGGCACGAATCGCTTCTTCAAGCGCGTAAAGTGTTTCTTCGTTAATTGAACCGTTTAAATTCGTTTCAATTAATGCACCGATGTTCTTTATCCAACAAGCTGTGCTCCTCGATCTTCTTTGGCTCTGCCGCCTTATAAATAACTTCAGATCTTCCCTCGAATATTTGACCGTATTGAGCCTTTTCTTGGACGCCGTTTGACGAACTCTGGGTGAATCATCCTGTACGTACTCAATCACCGATCTGAATGGAATGCATGAACCATCTACAGTGTATCGCGTAGACCGTTGGCAACCTGTTAAATCAATGTTAACCATTTCATAACCTCCTGTTGTATATCCAAGATTGTCCTCCGTCCTATAAATACAACTGGAAATTCGGTATTTTCGCATTATATCGCGATTTTGGCATTATTTTTTTGGTAATTTGGTTGCTGGTGTCAAAATTAAATAAATATTTTTTTAAATACTCGGGATTAATATTGGTAACTATCTGATCTTTATCAAAAAGCAGTAGATTGTGCTTTGATAAAATTCGAATCTGTACCAAACAAGGTAGGGGGATAAAGTATTCGGATGAAGGACATTTCGCTCCGAGCCAAGATATTACGATGCTTGATCGAGAATGAACAGGTATACGAGGCCGAATTAGCCGAGGCGATATATGGTGACCGAAGCAAGACGGCAAACCTTGCTCAAGCATTGGATGCCTTAAAAACAGGGTCGAAAAAGGGATCTGGTGAGCCGTATATTGAAAGGTATAAAGACCTGCAAGGTTCGACCAGTGCAAGAAATACTGCAAAATTGGTTAGGAAACTCACTGTTATTCAAACAATTTATGGGGATATTGAGTATAAGGATCTGCAGGATGCTATTTTTCAACAGCGCTGGGTCCATGAGTTACTGCTAAACGCAATACCTGATATCCCCGAAGGCGTAAAGACGTACATTAAAGAGCGGAGTGAGGAGTCACAATTCCTATTCTCGTTGTTATTGGGCGAGGGCACACGGCAGGCAACGATCACTGAGATGATGAAAGCGTATGATCAGTTCAGTGCTTCACAGCATGATCCCGATAAACTGGCAGGGGTTCAGGCTCGCCATACGTTGGTAAAATCTATCCTCGAATCTATCTATCACTGGGATTTACTAAACGGGGTTTCTGTCGGGGAGTCTGCCGACGAAAATCTCAAGGACTTTACGGCATTGCTTATTGAACTTGACGATATTTATGATAGCATTTGCGTAGAGCAAGATGATCTTTCGATGCATGTGTATTTGGATCGGTCTGATACTTTGAAAACCGTCATTTCTTACTCGCACTCGGGGGGCATCTCGGAATGTGACATAAAAGATCGTTTAAAGTATGAGTCCGGGTTTAGGGAGAGGTTAGATGAGCTCCATACTCATTATGGTAATCTCTATTCGACCTCGTATACCCCTCGTCATCGCGCCCCCCCGGTAAAAACCCGGGTAATAACTGAATTTAAATGATAACCCCCCTCTCTTTATTCAGATGTGATCTATAGTACTGGCTCTGTATCAGGCACCTGATACTTTACATCTTGCCACTTTTCGAAATAGCGTTGGTATACACTTTCGGGGAGGAATTGTTTATAACTCGTCCAATTAACGCCTGAAACACAATGCGCCATCATGAAGTTTTTATTCGCGTCCACAAATCCAATCCCATCGGAGATCTGCTCAAAGGCTTTTCGTAGATCTTTTAGCTCCATTTTACCATTTACCCGGGAAAGTTGAACCCGAGTTTTAAGTAGCCACTTTTGCAGCTGCCGATGGTTGAATACTATGTCATTGTCATTGCGATTTTGTATGATTTTTTCAACATATGGTACAACTGCTGGATGGAGGGGTACATAATGTTCCAACCGAGTTTTTTCCTGCCATGCCTCAACGACTAAAACAGGGGGTTTTGCTTGGAGAGCTTGCCGAAATTGCTTTACTGTAAGTCTTGATGTCGTTATAGGTCTCTGTCCAGAATATGCCAAAAAGAGAAGGTGTGCGATAAACTCATCCTTGGTAGTACGTGGTTGCGTATTATCGTTGTTGATGGCTTCAAGGGTCTTGGATATATCCTCTGGCGTTATAATGCGCGATGTCATAAGTTTTTTTTCGCGACGCACTTTTGGTTTTTCAAAAACGCTATAGTATGCGTGTAGACGGGAATCCATCCGCATTTTATAGAGGTAATTGATAAACCCTCGTGAGTACATAAAAAACTTATGGATTGAAGAATCACTCTGATACCTCGATAGGATAGCATTTGACAGGGAAGACAGCGACTGTCGGTTTATTGATCCGTTTAATTCTTTCCAGAGCATGCTTCTGACGAGGGACAATATCCGTGCTGTGCTCTTCTCTCTGCCGCGAGAACGCATCTCAATGTACGAATCAAGATCTTCGATTGTGAAGAGCACCTCACCGCTCTGCGCGGATGGGGAGACCATAGTTCGGCCAGCGCTCGCAGAAGCGGCGGCTTCTTGCGGATTGGACTTAAGATCCACTCCCGAAGGGGTCCGTGGGTTCGAATCCCACCCCTCGCATTTTGAACTCATAGATCGCCGAAAATCACTTATATGATAGTGCGTAATGTGTACTTGTTATACACGCTA
>Ga0265294_10010089_pt1 | contig 10788 bp, 10 predicted proteins | sample MunlanPumphouse3_FD_192504 | JGI IMG/M metagenome (GOLD analysis project Ga0265294, IMG submission 192504) | Groundwater microbial communities from a municipal landfill in Southern Ontario, Canada - Pumphouse #3 | ecosystem: Environmental > Aquatic > Deep subsurface > Groundwater | place...
TTTAAAAAAACCATCAACCTTAGATATTAATTTAGTTAATGCTCAACAAGCAAGAAGAGCATTAGATAGAATTGTTGGATACAAGCTTTCCCCTCTTTTATGGAAAAAAATAGCCAGACATCTTTCTGCTGGAAGGGTTCAGTCAGTAGCTTTAAAATTAATTGTTGATAGAGAAAGAGAGATACAAAAATTTATTCCTGAAGAATACTGGACAATAACAGGATTATTTGAAAAAAATAACAATAAAGTTGAAACCCTACTTTCTAAAATTAAAAATAAAAAGCCTTTAATTAAAAATGAAAAAGAGGCAAAGGAAATAATGGATTCCTTAAAAAATAAAGAATATACATTATCAAAACTAGAAAAGAAAACAACAAAAAGAAATCCCTTGCCACCTTTTACAACTTCTACTCTTCAACAAGAAGCATCTAAAAAAATAAGGTTTCCATCTTCTTTAACAATGAAAGTAGCTCAAGAATTATATGAAAAAGGTTACATTACTTATCACAGAACCGATTCTTTAAATCTTTCTACACAATCGATTTCTACTGCTAAAAATTTCATCATCAAACAATTTGGAAAAGAATATGCAGTAGAAAGCGGTAGAAAATTTAAAACAAAAAAACGTGCTCAAGAAGCCCATGAAGCAATTAGACCAACAAACATTGAAAATACACCAAATAAATTAAAATTAGATGAAAAACAAAAAAAACTGTACAATTTAATTTGGACCAGATTTACTGCTTGTCAAATGAAGGAGGCTTTATTTAATTCTGTTAAAATAGAAATATCTTCAAAAGAAAAAGATTGTTTTGAAGCATCTGGTTTACAATTAAAATTTGACGGATTCCTTAAAGTATACAACATGAAAATCGAAGAAAAAGAAATTCCTCAATTTAATGAAAAAGACTCAATGAATCTTTTTGAATTAAAACCTTTTCAACATTTTACCAAGCCTCCAGCAAGATTTAACGAAGCTTCTTTAATTAAAGAATTAGAAAATAATGAAATCGGCAGACCATCTACTTATGCTCCTACTATTTCTACTATTCAAAAAAGAAATTATGTATTAAAAAATGATGATAAAAGATTCGAACCAACTGAAACAGGGTTTTCTGTAAATGATTTATTAGCTGAACACTTTCCTGAAATAGTTGACATTAAATTTACCGCTAAAATGGAAAATGATTTAGATGATATTGCTCAAGGAAAAGACTGGATAAAATTATTAAAAGAATTCTATAATCCTTTTAATGAAAAACTAGAAAAAAAATATAATGAGATAGCAAAAAAACCAATAGAACAAAAACTAGCTAACAAGAACTGCCCTAAGTGCGGAAAACCAATGTTAATAAAAAGAAGTAGGTTTGGAGAGTTTATGGCTTGCCCTGGTTTCCCAGAATGTAGATATACTGAATCAATCGAAGATAAAAATACCAAAACAGGAATTGTTTGTCCTAAATGTGAACAAGGAGAAATAATCGCTAAAAGAACAAAGAAGGGCAAAATCTTTTATGGTTGCTCTCAATGGCCAGAATGTGATTTTGCTTCTTGGTATAAGCCAACTGGAGAAAGATGCCCCAAGTGCAACTCTCTTTTAATTGAAAAAGGTAAAAAAATAGTTTGTGAAAATAAAAATTGTGACTTTATAAAAAAATAATTATTTATTATTTTCTATTGTTTTGATTTTTGATCTAATTTCGTCTGCAATTGCAAGAGCATCATTTGCGTACCAATTATATCCTGATTTTGTTGATCCAGAAAAATATATCATTGCTGCGTTCCATTCTCCCTGTCTAGTTCTTAAAGATGCTCCAGACTCCGACAGATACAACCCCGCAACCAAAAAAGAATCTCGAATATTCCATGGATTAGCTGGTCTTCCAATAATATTTTTTACTCTATCTTCATATCTAGCCCATGTCGAAGGAATAAAATCTGCCACACCCATTGCTCCACCCCAACCAAAACTCATAGGACACGTGATTGGTGTTTTGTAAGGATCTAATCCTAAATCTTTAGTAATTTTTAAAAAAGGCTCTACATCTCTTTCTGGTTTAATAACTTTTGACATTTTTTCATCATTATCAACCTTAATACCTTCTCCTGTTTCAAGATCAGTTACATAACATAAACCAAATTCTTTAACTAAATTCATTTCATGCTTCAAAATGGCCAACAAAAAAGCTGGATCAATTTCAGTTACATCTTCAACATACTTAGCATATTCTAGTGCTTCTCCAAAAGTTAAAGTATTTGGTTCCCCTATTAATTCAAAATTTTCGCTACTAATCTCTGTTATTTTTTCATTAATTTCAAAATCTTCTAAAAAAATATTATTTTTTGGTTCATATAAATTAAATTTTTTCTTTAAATTTAAAATACGGTTATAAGATTCTATTATTTTTTCTTCTTTTATTCTATCTTCTTTTACAGCATTAAAAATCGCATCTCTTGCTTTGTAGATTGCCGTTTCATCATATTCGGTAGAATTATTATAAACATTAATTATATCGCAACCAGCATTAACTGCCATTATAATTGCCTCTTCGAAACCATACATATCGCTAATTGCAGACATTTGTATGTCATCAGAAATAATAACTCCTTCAAACCCTATTTGATCCCTTAATATGTCTTGTAAAAATATTTTTGACAAAGTTGCTGGATAATCCTTATCAATGTTTCTATTTATTATATGAGCCGTCATGACCATATTAAGTAACCCTTCGTCGTTAAGTTTTTGATATGGAATAAGTTCTTTTTCTTTATTGTACGTGTTTGTTATATCCACCAATCCAAGATGACTATCTTTTGTTGAGCTACCATGACCAGGAAAATGTTTTTCTACTGTAATAATGTCTTTATCAATATGGTTTTGTATAAAAATTCTTGCATTATTAATAACAATTTCGGGACTAGAAGAAAAAGAACGACCCAAAATACCAATAATAGGATTATTAGGGTTAATGTTTACATCAACAACTGGAGCAAGATTTAGATTAAAACCTAAATCTCTTAATTCTTTTGCTAATTTAATAGATTCTTCATTCACTGTTTCAAGAGTTTTATCATCACCCATTTTTTCTGCTGATATAATTGATGAAAAACCATACTTTTCTTTTAGTCGATTAACCATTCCCCCTTCTACGTCCACCGCAACAAATAAAGGTGTGTCTGTATACCTCTGAAGATTAGAAATAAGCTTTTTTGTTTGTTCTGGATTAATAATATTTCTAGGAAAACTTTTAGAAGGAACATCGTAATCAGAAAGTATCACACTGCCCACTTTAACATCTTTAATAACATTATAAATATAATAATCTTCTGGCGCTTCAATTCCACGAAAACCAACCATAAGCATTTGACCAATTTTTTCTTTAAGTTGCTCATCAGTTAAAGCGCCATTTTCTATTTGTTGATTATCGTCTAAATTAATTATCTTATTATTAAAATAAAAAAAACCTATACAAAAACCTAAAAATAATAAAATTATTATTAAAAAAATTTTGAAGAAAATATTCATATTAAATACTATACACTAAAATAAGTTAAAATTAAAGTATAAAAATAGAGCACTTTTATGTGCTCACTAAAAATGGTTCTGTGGTTTTTACAATATCTGTTGCGTTTAAGGTAAGTAATTTTTTAATAAAAGGAAGAAATGCTTTATTTTTTCTCCATAAACTACAACCAATAACAGAAACTATTTCTGCATCAATTGCTTCAAAAGAATAATTTTCGTCATTTAATCCTACCTCAACAGCTTTTCTAAAAACACCGATATTGTCCACACCAACAAAAGGAAAAAGCTCAAGATCAAGATCTTTTTGTGCTCTCACTCTTACTGACCTTAAAGACAATTCAAGTAATTCAATATTTTCTTTAAAAATACCAAAATCAACACTAGAATTTATTCCATAACATTGATCATAAAAGCAAACCTTAATTATTGCTTGCTCCTCAGAACTAATAACAATAGGCCAATTTGGCTTTAAGTCCAAATAACCAATAAACTCTGCTGTTTTTTCTATTGGATCCATACAAATCCCTCTTTTTGATTTAAACGAACAATTAAAAACTAATATAAATTATAAAATATGTCAATTGACAAAAAACACTAAAAGAAGTATTAAATAAACAGGAGATTAAAATGAAGAAAAACAACGGTTTTCTAGACAGCATTGATGATGTTTTCATGATTATTTTTGGCCTTATTGGTTTAGGAATAATAGTACTAGGCTATGCCCTAGAATTAATTGATGAAAAAATATCAGCACTTTAATGTGCTTTTTATTTACAAAAAAACAATTATCAGCTATACATTAATTATAATAAATTAAAAAATATCATTATGCACAACTGCAAATCAATTATTTTTAAATGCATGGATTTCAGATTAACTAAAGAAACAAATCGTTTTCTTCAAGAAAACAATTTAATTGGAGATTGTGATATTGTATCTTTGGCAGGCTCTAGTAAATCTTTAGCTGATGGAAAAGAAGAAATTAAAAACCTTTTATTAAAACAAATCAAAACATCTAAAGATCTTCATTGCGCGACAGAGGTTATACTAATTCATCACAGTGATTGTGGAGCCTATAAAGCATCATGTTGCTTTGCTTCTGAAGAAGAAGAAAAAAATATACAAACAGAAGATATGAATACCGTAGAAAAATTAATAAAAGAAAACTTCCCAGAAATGGAAGTTAAAAAGGTTTGGGCTCAAATGAAAGACAAGAAAGGTAACGAGGTTGAATTCTCAATCCTTAATTAACTTCTTAAATAAAAACAATGGTAATTACCATTGTTTTTTTAATTTAATCTTTATGTATTATCTTTTTCATCCATTTCTTAATATCTTCTTCGGATTCAAAATCAACAACAAGCTGAATTTTATCTTTCTTTTTTTCTAGCTTAACTTTATCGTAATTAAATAATTCTCCAAGTTTTTTCTCTAAAAACTCTTTGTTGATAATAACCCTATCAACTATATTAGGATTAGTAGCTCTAGCTCTTCTTTCTACTTCTCTAACAGAGTAGTTATTAGCCAATAATTCCAAAAACAATTTTTTTCTCTCTTTTTCGTCTTTAACTCCTAATAATGCTTTTGCATGTCCTTCTGATATTTTTTCTGCTTTAATTGCATCTTTAATTTCATCTGATAAAGACAAAACTCTAAAAGCATTAGATACTGCTTCTCTACTCATCCCAACAATTTCTGCTATTTCTTTATCCATTAAAGCAAACTCTTTTCTTAGTCTTTCAAATGCCTCTGCTTTATCAATTACATTAAGGTTCTTTCTTTGAATATTTTCAATCAAAGCAATTTCTAATTTTTCTTGGTTTGATCTTTCTTTAATGATTACTGGTATTTGTTTTAAACCAGCTTTTTTTGAAGCTCTCCATCTTCTTTCTCCGGCAATAATCTGATATTCAGCCATCATTCCTCCTGAACTTGTTCTTTTTTCAATCTTAGTAACTATGATTGGTTGTAATAATCCATATTTTTTAATAGATTCTGATAAAGAATTAAGCTCTGCTTCATTAAATTCTTTTCTTGGTTGGTATGGATTAGCTTTAATTTTATCAATTTCAATCCAAAAAACAAACTCTTTTGCCGGTTCTGTGCTTTTTCCTATGCTTTGATCTTTTTTAGGAATCAATGATTCCAATCCTTTTCCCATCATATGTTTGTATTATATCAGAAATTAATTATTTGCCAAATTATTTTTATTTAAAAATAAAAATAGAAAACTTAGTAAAAAACTATATCAAGGTAAAATTTATTGTCTTGAAATAATTTCCCTAGCTAATTCTCTAAAAGCATGAACAGCAGCAGAATTAGGGGCAGATCTTAATATTGTCTTTCCTCCTACTGGAGATTCTGACAAAGAAACTGTTCTAGGAATTACTGTATCAAAAACATAACCAGGAAATGTTCTTCTTAAATCTTTAGCAATCTTTTGAGCTACCTTATTTCTTCTGTTGTACATTGTTAAAACAGATCCTAATATTTTAACATCTTTTTCCATGTTGTTGCTTATAAGCCTAACATTGAAAAGAAGTTGTTCTAATCCTTCCATTGCTAAATATTCACATTGTACTGGAATTAAAACTTCATCAGTAGCAACCAATGCATTAATAGTAAGAATTCCTAAGCTAGGAGGACAATCAATTATAACAAAATCATAATCATCTCTTACTTTATCAATTACTTCTTTAAGTTTAAACTCTCTATTTTTTAAATTTATTAATTCAATATTTGCCCCAGCTAAATTATAAGAAGTGGGCATAATATCAAATGCCAAAAAAGGAGTTCTTCTAATAATTTCTTTTGGAGAAATCTGACCTAATAATGCTTCGTATAAAGAAACAGATAGGTCCCTTGGTTTAATTCCTAAAGAAAAAGTAGCATTAGCTTGAGGATCAAGATCAATTAATAAAACCTTTTTCCCAAACGCAGTCAAAAACACTGGTAAATTAACAGCAATAGCTGTTTTACCTACTCCTCCTTTTTGGTTAGCAATGGCAATTACTCTACTCATTATTATGATTATACTACTAAAGAAAAAAATTTACAAATACAATAAACTATGTTAAATAAATCATAAGCCGAAGTGGCGGAACTGGCAGACGCGTAGCACTCAAAATGCTATGGGAGCAATCCCATGAGAGTTCAAGTCTCTCCTTCGGCACAAATTGACTATAATTATTATTTATGTTATTAAAAATTAGTCAGACTAAAAATTAGTTTGGCGATCGATCGTTAAAAAGGAGGAAGTATGAAAAAACAAGAGTTATATTTTGCAACAATGTACCCCCTTGAAAAAGGGGAAAGACCATTATGGCAAATGCACACTGTGTATGGGCCATATGACAACATATATCAAATAGAAAATACTCTTGGCAAGATAAGCACAAGAGGAAGAATAAAACATATTATTGTTTTTGAAGGAAAAATGTTTTCTGTTGGAGAGAAAGGTCAATTAAAAAAACTTTCTTTACAGAAAACATTGATCGAAGAACAATAATGACTCATAAAATATGAGTCTTTTTTTTATTTTAAATCTTCTTTTATTTTTTCTCCTGGTAATGTATTTTTTCCTGGCCATATTTTTCTTCCAGGATAAATCAATGTGCCAATTCCTGTTTTAGAATTGTCTCCCACTATAGTACCAAATTTATTTCTTTTTGTGTCAATCATTTTTTCATTAACCATTGTTTCGATTGTTTCTCCGTTATGTTTTAGGTTAGCAATAATGGTTCCTGCCCCTAAATTACAATTATCACCAATAATTGAGTCCCCTATATATGATAAATGATTAATATTAACATTGTTACCAATAATACTATTTTTAATTTCTACTGCTTGCCCTATTTTACAATTATTTCCAATAATTGTATTAGCTCGAATAAAACAATTTGGACCAATTATACAATTATTTCCTATGTATGCTGGGCCCTCAATATAAGCTCCACTTTTAATAAGAGTTCCCTGTCCAACAATTAATTTATCTTTAATAATAACATTTTTTTCTTTTTTAATTTTTAATGACTTCTTTTTTTTACTAAAAAAGAAATCTAATGCATTAAAAATATCCCAGGGATAAGAGGCTGGAAACCAATTTTTTGCTTTAACGCTATACAATCTATTATTTTTTATAAAACTTTTAATAAAATCAGTAAATTCATATTCTCCTCTTTCTGATTTTTGAATTTCTTTATTAAGAATACTTTTAGGCAAAAAATATAGTCCCGTATTAACTAAATTAGAAAGAGGATTCTCTGGTTTTTCAATAATACTTCTTACAAACCCTTCTTCCTCAATAATAACACCAAAATTAGATGGATTTTTGTTTTCTTCAACTAAAACACAAGGAAACCTTTTTAAGGCCTGTTCAACATCTTCTTTGAAATAAAAATCATCTCCATTTAAAAGTAAAAATTTATCTTTAATTAAAGATTCTGCTAGCTTAATTCCTCCGCCTGTTCCATCTAAATCTTTTTGAAAAATATAAGTTATCTTTATTCCCTCAAACTCCTTTCCAATTAATTTCTCTATTAATTCCCTCTTATAATTAACAATAATAATAACTTCTTTAACTAATCCTTTTAATTGTTTTAAATTGTGCTCTAAAATTGATTCTCCAAAAACAGAAAACAATGGCTTTGGCTTTGTTAAAGACAATGGTTCAAACCTTGTTCCTTTCCCTGCTGCTAAAATTATTGCTTGCATATTAGTTTCATAATTATTTTTGCTAATTTTTCTGGATCATGAACAATATCTCCACTTCTTAAAACTATATCTTCTCCTATAAATTTTTTATCCAAACTATTACATTCAACTAGATCCAAAAGCTCTTCATGTTCTTCTTTGTATTCTTTTAATCTTTCCTCAGAAACATTCTTATTATTAAAAATAACATAATCAAGCGGACATTGTAAGCGATTCTCAACAACATTAACAAAATCTTCAACTTTAAATCCATTAGATTCTCCGTTTTTATTCATTAAATTAGGAATATATATTTTTTTTGCTTTACTTGCTTTTATTGCTTCACAAGCCCCATTTACTAATAAAACCTGCATTAAAGATGAATAAATATCTCCTGGCCCAATAATAACTGCATCAGCCACTCCCAACCTCTTTACTGTTTGAGGACAAACATTTACTTCTGGTCTTAAAAATATTTTATCTATCTTTAAACTAGAATTATGTTTAGGAATGTCGATATTTGTCTCTCCAACAATTTCTTCTTTGTTTTCTAAAACAGCAACCAAATCAGCATTATGAATAGTAGAAGGAAGTATTTTATGCTTTCCTAAAAAATCATTAAGTCTTTCAAATATTTCTTTGTATCCTCCTTTATTCAAAACCATTGCTGAAAAAATAATATTACCTAAATTATGCCCTTTTAATTCTCCTTCTTTGAAACGATAATTAAGTAATTCCTTATCTTCAAAAGAAAGATTAGCTAATTCAATAAAAGCTCTTCTTAAATCACCTGGAGAAATAATATTATAGTCACTTCTTAGTCTACCAGAAGAACCTCCTGAATCTAAAACACAAGAAACAACTGTCAGCTCTACATCTTTATCTTTTAATCCTCTTAATACTGTATTAGGCATGGCATTACCACCGCCAATACAAACAATCTTTTTTGTTTTTTTTACAAATGGGCTTCTAAACATTTTTCAATATTAACTGCCTTATCTTTTATTATTTCTCTATTCATTATTTTCTCATAAGAATCTTTTACTTCAGAATAAAATACTCCCAAAGGAATATTTCCTACTTCAGCATATTTCCACTCTTCTATTAATTTTCTTGCTTGTTGTTTTGTTCTTTTTTCTTCTTCTATTTCATAAATTTTTTCATTATAAAATTTAAAATTATCCATAAAAGAAATACAAGGTTGTAAAACTTCAATAAAACTAAAACCCTCATGGTCAATTGCTTTTTTAATTATTAAAGCTAAGTGATCAATTTTTGAAGAATAACTTCTGGCAATAAATGTTGCATTAGAATCAAGCATTAATTCTAAAGGATTTAATGGGTCCTCAACTAAACCCTCAGGAGTTGATCTTGTTTTTAATCCTTTGGGAGATACAGCTGTAAATTGACCCGTAGTTAAGGCAAATAAACGATTATCGTGCATTAAAACAGTAATATCTGAGTTTCTTTTAGCTAAATGAATTAAATGAGAAATTCCCTCATTTAAAGCTCCCCCATCTCCAATAAAAGCAATGACTTTTAAATTAGGATTTCCTAATTTAATTCCAGATGCAGTTGAGATAGACCTTCCGTGTAAAGAATCAAAACTACTTAAATTTAAATAATCTATTATTTTTGAACTGCAACCAATATCAGAAACAATAACTATATCTTCTTTATTATACGATTCCATTGCTTTTTTAAAAGCAGCTAAGACTCCGAAATTACCACAACCAGGACACCATGTATTAATTGCTTTTGTTTGTAAATTCTCCATATTATATATTTTTTAATTGATCTTTTAAATCTTCTTCGTTAAAGGGCCTACCATCATACTTTAAAATACTTTTATAAACTTTAATGTTATTTTGAGCAAGAACCTTAGACAATTGACCTAAAGCATTAGCCTCAATACAAATCACCTTGTTAACCCCTTTTAAAGCCTCTAGGGCTTGTTTTTGAGGAAAAGGCTCTAAAACTATTGGTTGAATCATCTTTATTCCTAATTTTTCACAAACACTCTTAACAATTCCTTTTAAAGAACCGACACACACAACAGCAGTCTCAGAATTATCTCCATACACATTAATTGCTTCAATGTTATCAATTTCTTTTTTCATTGATTCAAACTTTCTTAATCTCTTATCTTGCATTTTTTTGATCATTTCTTCATCCTCTGTAGAAATTCCATATTCATCATGTTCATAGCTTGTTGATTTTACAATTGCATCGTTACCAGGGAAAAATAATGGAGAAATTCCATTTTCTGTCAATTCATATCTTTGATATTCTTTGTTTTTATCCCACATCAATGCTTCTTCTTTTTTTACTTCTGATAAAACTTTTTTATCAAAACTAAAAGTGGCTTCTGATAAATCTTTTTCAGTTAATAGAATAACTGGTGTTTGATATTTCCAGGCTAGATTCATTGCTTTTCCACTCCAAACAAACATTTCATTAACATCTCCTGGAGCAATAACAAATCTTACTAAATCACCATGACCAGAATTAAGAGTAAACAATAAATCTCCTTGGCCACTATAAGTAGGAACTCCGGTTGCTGGACCTGG
>Ga0265294_10010090_pt1 | contig 10787 bp, 5 predicted proteins | sample MunlanPumphouse3_FD_192504 | JGI IMG/M metagenome (GOLD analysis project Ga0265294, IMG submission 192504) | Groundwater microbial communities from a municipal landfill in Southern Ontario, Canada - Pumphouse #3 | ecosystem: Environmental > Aquatic > Deep subsurface > Groundwater | place...
GAATCAGCCTGACAGTGAATGCAGGTGAGTTCTTCACCCTCCTCGGACCTTCAGGGTGCGGAAAGACAACACTGCTTAGAATGATTGCTGGCTTCAACACCATTGATGAGGGAACAATCGCCTTCGACGACAAAGTCATCAATGATATCGAAGCATGCAAGAGGGACATAGGCATGGTTTTTCAGAACTATGCAATATTCCCTCACATGACAGTCTTCGAGAACGTCGCGTACGGCTTGAAAGCAAGGAAGATGGACAAGGCAATGATTCAGGAAAAGGTCAGGAATGCCCTTGAACTTGTCCAGATACAGGATTATGCAGATCGCAGGCCTGCACAGCTTTCCGGAGGCCAGCAGCAGAGAGTAGCACTGGCACGGGCAGTTGTGATAGAACCGACGCTTCTTCTGATGGATGAGCCGCTTTCAAACCTTGATGCAAAGCTCAGAGTCCAGATGAGATCGGTGATCAAGAAACTGCAGCGAAGGCTTGGAATCACAACTATATACGTAACCCACGACCAGGAGGAAGCTCTGGCAATCAGCGACAGAATCGCAGTGATGAAAGATGGAGTGATCCAGCAGGTAGGAAAGCCTGTGGACGTATACTGCAAGCCTGAAAAGCCTTTCGTCGCGAACTTCATCGGCACAACTAATTTCTTCCATGCAACGATAGATGGCAAGCATGCCATCATAGAGAAATCCTTGGAATGCGATCTTCCGCTTACAAGGGATTTCCACGGCGATGCTATGATTTCCGCAAGACCTGAGCACCTGTTCTTCTCTTCGTCGGGTTTCAGCGGAACAGTTCAGCTTGCAACATTCCTCGGAGACTTCATCAGCTATGAAGTCGAGCTGGATGACGGAACATGCATTCAGGTCAACACCTATGCAAAGGACATGAATGACATAAAGGAAACAGGAACCCCTGTTCATATCGGATTCGATGAATCCAAGGTTGCTGTATACAGCTCAGAGACGGAAGAGGTGCTTTCATGGTAAAGACTAAGGGTCTATTCAGTTTCTGGAATATGACGAAAATCATAGTGCTCCTGTTTGTTCTGACGTTTCTTATCTATCCGTTCTCATCGATGATAATCAACAGTTTCCGCGAGCCAGGGTCCAAGGCGTTCTCCCTTGAGAACTTCAGGACTTTCTTCAGTCTTCCCTATTACTATGAAACCTTGTTCCGCTCGCTGAAGATAGCCTTGATAACAATGGTGATCACCCTTCTTGTCGGGCTTCCGATAGCTTATCTGATGACACGCTTCAACGTTGCCGGAAAGAAGGCGCTTCATATCCTGATGATCATTTCACTGATGAGTCCGCCGTTCATCGGTGCCTACTCCTGGATCATTCTGTTCGGGCGATCTGGGGTCATTACGAAGCTAGTCGCAAGAATCGGCATAACAATTCCTACGATTTACGGGCAGGGAGGCATCATCATGGTTCTTTCACTGATGATGTACCCATATATCTACCTTTACGTTTCTGGAGCCTTGGGGAGCATTGACAGCTCCCTCGAAGAGGCGGCGGAGAATCTGGGATCGTCCAAATTCAGGCGTCTGCTCACGATTACGATGCCTGTTGTGCTTCCTTCGATTCTCGCTGGAGCGGTGGTTGTATTCATGACTGCCCTTGCCGACTTCGGCACCCCGATGCTGCTTGGAGAAGGCTACAAGGTTCTTCCTGTGATGATCTATGAGGAATACATGTCGGAAATCGGTGGCAATGCAAATCTTGCCAGCGCCCTGTCAATCGTGATTGTGTTTCTGTCAACGCTTGTCCTGATGATTCAGCGCTGGATCATTGCCAAGCGCAACTATGTCATGACAAGCCAGAGACCGCCTGCTGTGATAGAACTTCACGGCTTCAAGCGTTTTCTTGCTTCATTCCCGATCTACCTTGTCTGCGCGATATCGATTCTTCCTCAGATCACAGTCATCGTAACTTCATTCAAGAATACCAAAGGACCGATGTTCGTCAAAGGATTCGGACTGGAGAGCTACAAGAGCATCCTCTACAGGCTGTCAAAGCCGATAGGAAACACATACCTATTCTCAATCATCTCGATTGTCCTGATTGTCATCTTCGGAGTATTGCTTGCCTATCTGATTGTTCGCAAGAAAGGCCCCGTTTCATCGCTTCTTGATACTCTGGTGATGTTCCCTTATGTGATTCCCGGTTCTGTTCTTGGCATCTGCCTTCTCATAGCCTTCAACAAGAAACCGATAATCCTAACCGGAACAGCAATCATTATGATTGTCAGCTATGTGATAAGGAAGCTGCCTTTCACAGTCAGATCATCGAGTGCGTTTCTCCAGCAGATGGATCCAAGCATCGAAGAAGCTTCAGTGAGTCTCGGAGTGCCGCCTTCAAGGACCTTCGTGAAGATCACAATACCGATCATGGCTCCAGGCATTATTTCCGGGGCAATTCTTTCGTGGATAACATGCATCAATGAACTGTCATCATCAATAATGCTGTACACAGGAAAGACCGCAACCATCGCTGTGTCGATCTACACAGAAGTAGTCCGAAACAGCTTCGGCACTGCTGCCGCGCTTGCCTCAATCTTGACAGCATCTACTGCAATCTCTTTAATTATCTTTATGAAGCTGAGCAAAGGGAGGGTTTCTGTAGTCTGATTCGCAAAAGGCTGTTCTCTGAATTATTCGTCTCGTTCATGGTTGTATCCATAGTTCCGATTCTTTTCCTAGGAATAGTTTCGATGATTGTATCGCAGCGGATAAGCCAGGTGCGAATCGAGAAGAGCCTTGACTACAGCTGCCAAGCAACAAGCGAATCAGTGACTTCGCTTTTCGAGGAATTCTCAGAACGCCTTGAGTATTTCTGCAATGATTCTCAAGTGATTGAGGCTGTCTCTTCCTCACGCTTCGATGATGATGCCAGGCAGCTTATGTTCCAGAAGGCATCGCTGCTTCTCGCAGGCCAGAATTCCAATTTCTCACTGCATCTTGTAAGCAAAGTGAACGGGCTCTCAATCTGCACCAAGGAGAAATCACTTCTCTACCTCCAGGAAGGATGGGGAATACTCAGAGCTCTGAATGAGCAGAACGGTGCAGTTATCTATCCAAACAGATTCATTGATGCAGACAATTCACAGATCTGCGCCACAATTGCTCATGCGATTGAAGACAGCACGGGAACCGTCCTGGGATATGCATTCATAGATGTTCCTCAGTCAAGCATAACTCAGCTTGTCAGTTCGGACATGAACATTGTGATGGCTCTGCTGGATGAAAACCAATATCTGATGATCGATCAGATTGGAATCGGAAAAGCCAGCACTGCAAACTTCGTCATGGGAGATCAGAGAAGCAATGTTCCGGTTTCCTCTATTTCCGGGGAGATGCGCACATTCAATGGGAAAGAATATCTGATCTCTTCAGAATTCTGCACTGATGAGGACTTCCTTCTTCTGTTCGCTGTCCAGTATGACATGGTTTCGAGGAGCAACTCATACATAATGACCATAACCCTGATCATGGCTCTGATCAGCATCCTTCTCTGCCTTTTCTTCTCATACAAGCTTGGAAACGGGTTTTCAAAGCCAATAGCCAGCATTCAGCAGACCATGGAGAAAGTTCAGGCCGGAGACCTTACTGCAAGAACTTCAGTCACCCGTTCTGATGAGATCGGCGACATTTCCAAGGCTACAAACAGGATGGTAGAGAATATAGAGCAGCTTTTCAATGAGAATCTTGAAAAGCAGGACAGGCTGCGTCTGGCTGAAATCAAGCACCTTCAGGCTCAGATCAATCCGCATTTCCTGTATAACGCTCTGGATAGCATCAAGTATCTTGCAAAGCTCAATGAGAATGAAAAAGTCCAGCAGGCAATCAAGCTGCTTGCCACGCTTCTGAAAACTACGATGAGCGACTCAAAGAAAGATGAAACAATCGAAGACACGATGAAGACCATCCAGAACTATCTTGAACTTGAGCAGATCTGCTATCCGGATAAATTCGATTTCACGATAAAGACAGATCCAGAGATCAAAGAATGCATGCTTCCTAGGCTGATAATCCAGCCTATCGTCGAAAACGCCCTGACCCACGGACTGTATGCCAAGGCTGGGCATGGGCGCATTGACATCACAGCAGCTCCAGATGGAAGCAACATCGTATTCACAATTTCAGATGACGGCGTAGGCATGGATCCGAAGCAGATCGAGCTGATTGAGAAAGGTAACCCAGCAGAATCCAAGGACAGCATAGGACTCATCAATATCAAGCGGCGCATAGAGCTTTACTTCGGCAAGAACTACGGTCTTGCCTTCTTCAGCGTTCCAGACCATGGTACAACTGTCACAGTCACGATTCCAAAGAGGAGAAGCAAATGATCAGAGTTGTCGTCGTTGAGGATTCCGAGCTTCTTCGCCGCGGTCTGATCTACACCACGGACTGGGCTTCGATGGACTGCATGATTGTAGGAAGCGCTTCAAATGGGAAGGAAGGAGCCGATCTGATACGAGAGGTGGATCCGGATCTGGTCATCACTGACATCAAGATGCCAATCATGGACGGACTTCAGATGATTGATGCCCTGAAACCGGATTGTAAAGCAATTTTCATAATCATTACTGCCTACAATGACTTTGATTATGCCCGCCAAGCTCTGAGACAAGGTGTATTCGATTACATAAGCAAGCCTATAGACGATGATGATCTGGCAAGGATAGTGAAGGCTGCTGCACAGAAGATTGAAGCGGCGAAGCACAGTGAGAAGATCCAGCAGAGCCTCCTCAAAAGCAGCGAGAGCAAGATCATGCTGTTTCAGGAGTACCTCGGAGGATCAATGAGCATACAGGAAGATTACGTGATGCAGGCGGCCAGTTTCATCAGCGAGAACTTTGCCAAGGACATCAGCCTCAATGATATTGCAAGCGCTCAGAAGATAAGCGAAAGCCGGCTGAGCCATATTTTCAAGATCACCACCGGCTACACCATCAAGGATTATCTCCAGAACTACCGGATCCGTAATGCCTGCACCCTTCTGCGCAACCCCAACACGAAGGTCTATGAGGCTGCCTATATGTCCGGGTTCAAGGATCAACGCTACTTTGCCATCGTGTTCAAGAAACTCGTGGGCCTGACTCCGAGGGAGTTCCAGAACAAGCTCAACAAATAGAACAGCTAATTATACTGAATTATTTTTCACTGAATTATTATTCAGTATAAACGCTGAGATTTCCTTTTCCAGCAGCCTGAATACATTGGCAACAAGAAATCCATCAGCTATCGCATGATTCATCCTCACCGTTACCGGCATCATCAAGCGGCCTTCCTCATTGCGATACCTTCCCCAGTTCACAATAGGCTGAAAATACAGGTAACCATCAGGAAGCTCGATGTTCAGTGAATCAAAGGATACCCATGGGATGCATGAAGCATCGAACCAGTTCGGGTGGTTCTTCTCATCCAATCCGTAATTCCGGTTTTTCTTCGCTTCTTCTATGTCATTGAAACAGGCTTTGTAGAATGCTTTATAATCCTGGTCAAACTCTGTGTAGACCGGAGTGCAGGTTTCAGTATCCTCATGGAATACATAGTGTGCAGGATTGATTTTATCATAGCATATAAGCGTCTCTGTCTGCCAAAGATAAGCCATCCGGTAATCGTCCCTTGAGTTCATGACCTTTGCCAGAATATAGAGGAAATTGATATTGAACTTGGTTCCTGTGTCTTCGCTGTGTTTCTTCAAAGCAGTCACATCGATTCTTGCGGTCATTGAAAGAGAGCACTTGCAGTCTTCAGAGAAGTGCCTGAAAACGCCTTTCCTGTAATAATTGTCCATTTTCACAATTCTGTAATCCATAGAATCCCCTTCTTCACTGTCCACAAGGTAGCACTGCCTTGCAATTACTGCAACCTTCTCAATCGCCTTTTTTTCCGGCATCAATCAGGATGAAATACCATCGCTCTTCGCCAGCCTTTTCAAGTTCGTGTGTTTTCTTAGACAAATAAATGCCAAACCTTTGTTCTTCGCCAACCTGCGGCTGTTAAATTTTTCAAAAATGAAAAAACACAAACAATGTCCCAAATTCTTCTTTTATCAACGAAAGATACCCGAAGAATCAATATTGATTCAACATCCAAGTGTTCCTCCTCAGTCCATCTTCGTAATAGCAAGGTGTTTTCCATGCAAATATTTGATGTTACAGAACGAATAGCATGTCAATACAAATGAGTAATTGTCCAGACCACTGCGACAATCAGATAGGAAAAAGAATATGGCTTGTAACAAAATAAAGTTTACCCAGTTAATTTCTCAAAACGGAGAAGACAACCAATAAACAGCATCCAAAACTGGTTACTGTTTACAAACTAAGACACTATATGTCATTCCTCAAGTTTTTAATTTTAATTAATACTTTTTATACGACAGTTTTGTGTTAATATTACCCATATACAAAACGGATGGAGGATTAAGTGTTCCGGAAGAAAGGCATTGCCATTTCACTCATTCTTTGTTTGATGCTTGCATCCTGCACTGTAACCAAGCAAGTAACTCTTGATTCAGAAAAACATATTTCAGCCAATGCCTCAAGTTCAATTTCTTACCCTGGCGTAACAGATAATATAGAAAAACAAGAAGAAAGCAAAACAGTTTCTGATAATTCCACAGATTATAAGGTTGAAAGTAAAACTGAAAAGGAAGAAGAATCTGAAGGACAGCAAGATTACTCCTATATTGCCCAAACAAATCCCGATTCAGCTTTATCTCAAAGGGAAGAATCAATTGAACCGGTCGAACCCAATAATCCTGTAGGCTTGGAATTACATGAACCTGAACAAACAGAAGTTTCGGAGACGAGCTCTCATATCACATTCGAATCTAATGCGGAACCATTTGTAGCAACCGAAGTCGCTATACGGGATGAAATCGATAGTAAATCAACAATAACAGTAACCGGATTGCAGAATTCAAAACAAGAGACACTCTGGAAAGATTCCTTGTCTTCATGCTCAGCAGAACTAGAAACTCAATCAAATACTCAAAAAGAAAAATCTACACAAACAGAGATTTTAAGTAATCCAACTCCAATCACATCTATAACGGAAACAGAATTGCCTTATTTCACGCAAGAGATACCAGAAAATGATTCCTTTTTTATAAGAATGGATTCATCCACTAATGGATTCACAGATGAGATTGAATATGAAACAAACATTGTAGATCAAAGCAATCTTGATAATTCAAAGTCAGCAGACTTATCAACCTATTCGGCAACAACAACTAGCCAGGCGAGACCGATGCATGAAGCCGATTCAACCAGTGAGTTGATAACGACATTACCTACTATTGGAGAAAGCAAAAGCAATATCAACAAAAAAACGCAATCCAATGAACCGCAACCTGTCATTTTAGAAACAGCTCTTGAAGAGAAGCAAAAAAATACATTCAACACGATAATTGAGAATATTTATGGAACAGAGTGGAATCCCTCTTTACTGATATTCCTGCTTATGAGCTTATTTGTTTATTCTGTTCCTCCAATGGTAATGAAAAAGAAAGTAAACAGAATATCATGGAAGAGCTTCGCAATATATTTATTCATCGAAGCAGTAGTATTAGTTGCAGCAAGGCTGTTGTTCTCAATAAAATTATTAACTATTCCATTGGGATGTTTGATTTCGTTCCTGATCTTGGCAAATAACCACAAAAAAACTAAAAAAAATTACCACAGCATAGATGATAAAGACATTTCTCTTCAAGAACAGCAAAAAAACGGCAACCACAACGTTGAAGAAGTTTCCAAAATCATCCTTGAAGAGCCTTACAACAGCCTTTCTGATGGAATTGACTTTATTATTATAAGAAATCAAGCGCCATGTATCGAACAAGAGCCAAAACCAGTTAAGAATACGGAAGATACTCGAAGCAATGAAGAAATAGAGTCGATATCTGAAACCGATTTCCGTGAGGAAGAAGCAATAAACTTTGAAGTTACAAAAACAGAAGGAGACAGTTTTCCAGAAGAATATTCAGATACAATACAAGAAAAGTCTATTTCAATTGAAAAAATAGAAAACGAAGATGAACAAAAGAATACGGAAGATACTCGAAGCAATGAAGAAATAGAGTCGGTATCTGAAACCGATTTCCGTGAGGAAGAAGCAATAAACTTTGAAGTTACGAAAACAGAAGGAGACAGTTTTCCAGAAGAATATTCAGATACAATACAAGAAAAGTCTATTTCAATTGAAAAAATAGAAAACGAAGATGAACAAAAGAATACGGAAGATACTCGAAGCAATGAAGAAATAGAGTCGGTATCTGAAACCGATTTCCGTGAGGAAGAAGCAATAAACTTTGAAGTTACGAAAACAGAAGGAGACAGTTTTCCAGAAGAACATTCAGATACAATACAAGAAAAGTCTATTTCAATTGAAAAAAAAGAAAACGAAGATGAAAAAAACAATGAGAAGAGTCAAGATGTAGCAGATTCGGAACCAGAAACCTTTTGTGAGGAAGATCAAGAGGAAAAACTAGAGCCAGTAAAGATCGGGCTAGATTTTGGAACCAGTTTCACAAAAGCTTTCTATATTGTGGATGCGAATACCCAGGGACCGGTCAGATGGGAAAATGGTTCTCTGTTCAAGGCCTCCGTTGTATATCAATCAGGTGATAACCTTTATTATTACGAGAAACAAGTGCCAAAGGATTCTGCAATTGTTAAAGATTTCAAATATACAATGGTTTGCAATCTCGTATCCCACCAAACTGAAGAAACTGCAAATGAAAGCGAGAGGCGAGAAGCGGAATTGCAATCTGTGTTCTTCTTGGCAAATCTTCTCAGATATGTAAAACGGATGTTGAAGAATTCTTATTGTGAAGACTTTTCATTATATATCACGATGGGGATTCCAGCCGACCGAATCAATAAGGATGAAGAATTGAAAACTCGATACCAGAGAGTGCTAGACGCAGCATACAAACTATCAATAAGCAAGATTGAAGAAATAGCTATTATGAAACTGGAAACCATATACTCATACATAGATAGAGCTGATAGCAAATCAAATGCACATTCGGTTCTTTTCCCTGAACTAATGGCTGAGTTGCAATACATCATAAACTCAAGTCAGTTTGATTATGGAAATTATTTGATCATTGACATCGGAGGAGGAACCGCTGACAGTGCATTGATTCAGAAATATGGAAATAGCAATGAAACCAGCTACAGCAATTGCAGATGCCTAGTGCTCCCTATTGGAAACGAAAAGCGAAAGCAATTGTTTGGGAAAAACAATTCCAAGGAAAAGGTAGTGGAGAGATTCGAAATGAATAAGCAAATATTCCCCAAAAGCAGCATAAGTACTTGGAGGCAAACTGATGAAGTAGTTTGCCGACTGTATTCTCATGCAAGCATAAACCAAGATGAAAAAAACAGATACCTAACCGAACGCCTGAAGATTAATGCTTTCTACAAAAAAGTTAACACTATTTTTTCAGATCCAATCAGCACAATCGGAACAAATGGAAAGTATACATGCTTGGTTTTTGGTGGCGGATGCAGAAACGAGTGGTACATGGATAGGTTTATTGCTAATGCAAAAGCACTGGAGAAAAGCACAAAGCGAAAGTACTCTGCAATTCGACGGATCAATTATGCTAATAATGATTTTTCCCTCAATGAAGAAGAAAAAGAAAGCATCGACAGACTAATTATCGCATATCAGCTGGCAGTTCAAAGCAACAAGATTAATTCAACTTTCAATTTATATATGGAAAAAGCTGAAATACAGCAACCAAGAAAAGATTATGACACTTATCTTGAGGAAATAAACAGAAACAAATATGGGGTCTAAGTTACAATACTCTGATTACACCAGCACAGATATCGCGACGTATCGAAGGTATCTCTTTATCACGTTGTAAAGAGGCTACTCTTTCTTCAAGGTCTTTCTGCTTTTTGTCGATTTTCCCTTTGTTCAGTTTAATCATTGGATTATCAGGATTATTCATCTCAATATCTTCAATGTTTCGTCTAATGCTTGCAATTCGCCTTTTTGCTTCCCTGGTAATCGAGTCAATTCTCCGGTCGATGAAACTTGTGTTTTCCTCATCATTCTTCCTCATTGCTTCATCAATTTCGACATCTGACTTATCAATGCAACAATCAAAGCACTTGTTGACTTCATCTTGGTTTATGAATCTCCTGTAACCATTCTCAGATTCGCCATGATACAAAGCCATAACCGCTAGGCTTTCACTTTCCGATTCAGTCAAGAATTTGCCACCGATTTTCATCGCATAGTACTTTAGCTCATTGACCTTTCTGGATCCTCTTTGTTCCATTTCTCTAATAATGAAAGCATAAATTCCAGTTTCTATGGAACTGATAATTTTTACATCCTCTCCTGAAACTTGTTTTTTTGAAAGGCAAAGGCAGAAAGCAGTGGATAAAGCCTGTTTCTCACTCTTTCTCTGAAAAATATAGCGTATCAGAGGATGGTTAATATCTATAACTTGAATTGCACCCTGTGCCTTCTTATCTAAAGATCCAAAATAGCAACTGACTTTCGGATAAATTTCTGAAGTCAAGATACTTGGCTCATATCCTTTTTCCTCAATGAATTTCCTTAATTTTTTCTTTTCGTTAATTGAGAGAGAAATCACAGCACAATCTTTATCCCCGCTAGGCATCTCTTCAAGCGAGTTCCCAAATGAGTCAGACACAAAGTAATCCCTTACAAAAGTAATCAAATCACGCCCTGAGACATATCTTTTTTGCGCATTGAATGATTTGATATCACGAAT
>Ga0265294_10010091_pt1 | contig 10785 bp, 10 predicted proteins | sample MunlanPumphouse3_FD_192504 | JGI IMG/M metagenome (GOLD analysis project Ga0265294, IMG submission 192504) | Groundwater microbial communities from a municipal landfill in Southern Ontario, Canada - Pumphouse #3 | ecosystem: Environmental > Aquatic > Deep subsurface > Groundwater | place...
GTCCTTTTTCATTCCTGCAATAACTTCACTTCCGATAATACCTGCCGTAGACTCGTTAAGCGGAAGATGAACAGAAATGAAATCGCTGCCGGCAACGATCTCATCAAATGAACAGACCCTGATATTATGTTCATCCGCATACTTCACGTCAATGTAAGGATCGCTTGCAGATACACGCATAGAAAATCCTCCGGCACGCAGAGCAACCGCCTTTCCGATCGACCCCAGTCCCAGTATCCCGAGACTTTTACCGTAAAGCTCTACACCCTTAAATCTGGGCCAGCCTCCTTCTCTTATCTCTCTGTCCGCCTGAGATATGTTTCTTGCTACAGCAAGCATAAGTCCGAAAGCCAGGTCTGCAACAGATTCAGAATTCACTCCGGGTGTATTAGTGACAATGATGCCCCTGTTTCGTGCAGCGGCAATATCCACCCTATCATACCCCACTCCATACCTGGAAATGACTTTCACCGACGCCGGTGCTGCTTCGAAAAATCGGCAGTCATAATGATCGAGTCCGGCGATAACACCGTCACAGCCTTCACTCATTTCGATCAGTTCATCTGCGGTCATAGGACGCTTGAACGGATTCAGTACTATCTCATCCGCAAACCGGGTGATTTCACCGATAGCCTCATTATTCATCTGATCCATAAAAGAAGTTGCTGTTATCAGTATCTTCATCTGGCACCTCACATAACAGCAGTCTGTGACCACGCAGGGTTATCTGTTACCACCGGCTTCCCGTAACTCTCAAGAACAAGCTTTCTGAATCCTTTGGTTTCGATCGTGCTATAGTCATGACCGGCATCGCCCCGGAAAGCAAAGAAAGTAACAAGCGGTCCATTTCCGGTATTAATGCTCCTGTGCGCATATCTTTTTGGACAATATACCGCATGACCCTTCTTCAATTCTACCGCTGCGGTATTGCCTTCAGGATCCTCCATAAGCATAAGCCCCTGACCTGAAAGGCAGTAATAGACCTCACCGGTATCGATCACTGCATGGAAGTGCCCCTTCGTCATAAAGTACTCGTCACCTACTTTACCCGGATAAACTATCGAAGTCCCGAAAGCTATATCACCGGCATTTTCAGGAAGCCCCAGCTCGTAAAATTCATATACCAGCGTGTCATCCTTCGCCAACATATTCTCGAAAGCCTCCCGATCTGCATACATACCCTTCATCTGAGAAAGCTTACGACTGGTCGAAGGAGTCTTACCGGAAATACCGGTAACCAAATCAAAATCAATAGTAAAAGGAAATGCAAAATCATGTTCTATCATATCTGACATCCTTTCGCCAGCTCAGAACAATTTCTGAGCATTTCTGCACTGAGATCGATGTTAAATACCTGAGCTATCACCTGCGTCCAGCCGTGAATAAAGTATATCCATCCATCCTCAACTATCAGATTCCTGTCATCAGCCTGCTCCAGTGCCTGTTTCATGAAAAGAAGATCACCCCTGTAATTAAGCTCCCATACAAGGCTGTCTGTCGGAAAGGGTTCTTTCCCCGAGAGAGGCGAACCCGGTCTGTCTTTTCCAAGACCGGTAGCATTTATGACTAATGATTGATCTGGCAGCGCTCCAAGTATCCTGTCATTATCCTCAGGAAGAGGACAGTGTACATACTTCATAACAGTCTCGCCCGTCGTTCCGGTCAGCTTGTGTTCTGCTTCCTCAAGCCTTTGCGGACTTCTGTTGGAAAGTGTTATGACAGACGGTCTGTCCGCTCCTCTTTCGGGTGAAGTAAGCCATGTTGTTATAGCAAGAGCGCTTCCTCCTGCTCCCATTATGAATACCTCTCCGCCTTGTCTCCAGTGATCCTCCGGAATAAAGGCTTCCATTGCAAGCCCGCATGAAATAAAATCTTTCGCATGTCCCTGGAGTCTTCCATCCTTCTTGGATATAGAGGAGAGTTCACCGAATCTTTCGGCAAAAGGATCCAGATACTCGAACATATCTCCTGCTGAATCAAATATATCAAGTTTATGTGTCGTAACAAGCGCTCCGAGAGACATCGGGTCATTCTTTATAAAGCCGACTGTTTTCCTGTAATTTTGTCTATCATCGTGGATCTTCAGATCGATTCCTTTCAGAACGGCATCCTTCAATCCAAGATACTCCGCCCATAGTGGAAAAACCTTCATAATAGAGGATTTCGCAGTAGTTACTCCGACAAAATACATAGTAGGTGAAGTTGCTTTTTCAGGTAGTTCCATGTTTTGATTTCCTTTCGGCCGATTGTTTTATTACTATTTCAATTACTATTTCAATTCATAAGATCCGTCGGGACGCGAACGGCCTCTAAAAGATTTTTATACGCTTTCCTGAAAGGATCATACTTTCTATAAGTTTCCATATCAGGCTCGACAGGACAGGACTTCATAATGAATGATGTCGCTGTTTCGGCTATATCACTGAACATCCCTGCGGCATATCCGGCTATCACAGCACTTCCCAGTGTTGCAGTTTCGTTTATTTCCAGCGGCAAGTATCTTATTCCGAGAATGTCCGCTTTGATACTATTGAACACACGGCTCACTGCACCTCCCCCGACAGCGGTGACTTCAACAGGACTTTTCAGAACGCCGTTTTCCTTAAGAATATCCATGTACATGCTGTACTCATACGCAATGCTTTCCATAATTGAGCGGTACATGTGTCCTCTTGTGTGCTCCATTCCAAGTCCGACCCATGCGCCGCGCACATCCGGATCAGCCGGACAGGTCCTTCCGGCGAAATGCGGCAAGAACAACAGTCTCCCGCTTCCCGGTTCAACAGCATCGGCTTCACTGTCCAAATCAGCAAAGGATACTTCACCCCGCAGCCCTGTCAGATTGTCTCTGAACCACTTGAGACACATTCCTCCTCCGCTTATATAGGCAAGAGGTATCCACAGTCCCTTCAGTACCGACCTTGGGAACAACAGCGTCTTATGTGCCAGATCAGGGGCATATGAATCGACACAGCAGGATAAAACCGATGCAGTCCCGGAAACATCGAAAACCTGACCGCTTCTCGTTATCCCTGCACCGAGAGAAGAAGCAGCCTGATCTCCGCAACCCGCCGCGATGATCGTTCCTTCAGGCAGCCCTGTATACCCCGAGAACTCACTATTAAGATATCCGGCAATATGCCGGGGTTCCACGATAGCGGGCATTTTACTCTTTGCAACACCGAACTTATTTAGCAACAGATCGGACCATTCAAGTTTCTGCACATCTCCAAATCCGGAAAAATGCAGTTGAGTATAGTCGATAAAAGCATCTTCGGCCCGCAGCCCGGCCATTCTTCCCGCCACATAGGCAGAAGGAACAACAAATTTACATATCCTGGAATAAGTATCAGGTCTTTCATGCTTCCACCACAATATTTTGGGCCCATGATGTATCGTAACTGGTGATCCGGTCGTTCTTATAAGCTCATCTTCTGCCGTCTTCTTCATCAGATCCACATATGGTGAACACGAAGTATCCAGCCAGGAATCATAATAAGTAACGGCTTTGTAGTCTTCGCCGATTCCCAGTATGCCCGCCATCTGCCCGTCAAAACACAAAGCAGCGACTACCCCTCCGTCCGCATCTGCCTTCTTGGCCGTTTCACGTATCACAGAAGCAGCTGACATGAGCATCTCATCAGCATCCTGAACTATGTGTCCGTCATCAAGAGTAATGAGATTAGACGTTTCAAAGCACGACGCGATGAGTCTGCCATTTTCAGCATAAGCCGCAGCCTTGATCCCCTGAGTTCCGATATCTATGCCTAGAAGATATTTCATGTCCCGATTTTCTCCTGTCAGTTTGTCCTTTCAGTTGATCCCGTCATATACGACACATTCGATACCCATGATCTCTGCGAAAACTTTCAATTCTTCAACATGATCACCATAAACACCATGTATATGGTTACACGGGAAATTACCGATGAAATAGTCAGCAGAGACCTTAAGTCTGGCAAAAGCAGCAGGCCATTCCGGAGTCGTCTGACTACCCAGTTCAAGTGACTTATCCCGCGCAAAACTTAAAAATTCGGCAGGAACTATCGTCAATTTATATACTCCGTTCTTTCTTGCAAGTCTCGCGAGTGTAACTTTTCCCGGAGCAGCAAAATGGTGGACACTTGCTCCGCCTGCCGGGTAATAATTTTTCTCAGGATAAAAAGTGACTTTACTCAGATTGATCTCAGGATCATAAGATGCTCCTGCGAAAAAAGTAGCATGCGTACCTGAATTCGAGAAGAACCACACATCATTATCCTTATCATAATGACGCACATCCGCGAAAAGGACCGGAGAGCCCGTTATCAGCTTGAATATCTGCATCGTAAGAGCACCATCCATGTCAGCTTCTGTTGCTGCAACGACCGGTTCATGAGGTCCGTCGAAATCATAAGGATCATTCAGGAAAGCTTCTGCAATATCCATGGTCACATAATTGTATGTAAGATCACCATGTGCTTTGATACCGATGAAATCAAGCTGTCTTTCTTGTATGATCTTTCTGAGACCGTAATATGACCTTATCTGAAGGCGCAGCTTATCGCGTGTCAGCCCTTCACCGTCATACTTAATTTCCCCGGTATGAGTCTCAAGCCATTCCAGAGCATGCTCAACTTTATCATCATCGATACTTGCACCGTATCTGACGATATCCTCCTGTTCTATGTTTTCAACATCTATACCAAACTCTCTCTGCCATTGGTCGGTATTACTTACCGCCGTATACATGCCAAGTGCTCTGCCGCCGAAATTGCCGAAAGTCATACCTCTTAAAGCACTCACAGACGTTGCCGCCCTGAGGTATCCGGTAACTTTCCTCAGGACCTCATCATCTGCAACAGATCCCCATAGTTTCTTATATTTCACTCCCGTCTGATCAAGTGCACCTCCCGCAGCAAGCATGCCTACCATACCGCATTCAGAAGGATGCAGATTACAAAACAACAGCACAGGCACATCAAGCACCGACGCGACAACAGCAGAAAAACTAGGATAACACCAGATAGCATAGTTGAATATAACGGCTTCAACTTCGCATCTTCTGAGGTATTTCGCTTCATCTCTGGCCTGCACATTACTCCCGATGATCACTCTTGCACAGATCACTTCAAACTCACCTGTGTCCGAAAGTCTTTCAGCTATCTCATCCTGATACCTTTGATTTACCGGCAGAAGGTCATCATGGATATACTTCCTTCCGTCCGAAAATGTGATAAGCCCTATCTTCTTACGTCTCAGGAAAGGATGAAAGATCTTATTCATCATACACCTCCGCCGTTTTCCGCCGCATCTCTTCTTCGTGCTCTTATAAACTCAAGAGCCGCTTTAGCTCCCTTGTCCATACATATCTCATCGGCACCGTTACTCAGATCATGCCATACCTTGATGTCCCTTCCTACTTCACCGCCGGTTCTGATAAAAGGCTCCATAACGATCGCTCCCATATAATCGATATCGTGTACAGCCTTCATCATTTCATCCCAGGGTATATGTCCCAGCCCCGGTGTCTTTCTGTTATTTTCGCCGATATGAAGATGACCGAGTTTCTTCCCCGCGGTCAATAGAGCCTTACTAATTGAATCTTCCTCAATATTCATGTGAAAAGTGTCCAGCAGTATTTTTGCTTTAGGACTGTCGATCTCATTGACAAAATCCAATGCTTCTTCTGCCGTATTAAGAAGGAACTGTTCAAACCGGTTGACGACCTCAAGACAATAATCAATGTCATATTCCTCAGCAGTCTTTATTATTTCCTTCATACTTTTAAGCGCTGCATTCCTGTGAGCAGTTTTATCCGGAGCTTTGTCTCCGAAAGCGACAGGCCATGACGCATAGTTGATCCCGCCGAAAACCTTTCCTCCCATTTCATGAATGGCTTCAAGCGTCTTCACAGCGTATTCAACACCTGCTTTTCTGATACCTTCATCAAGTGAAGAAGGATCAAACTGCGGCGGAAGCCCTACACAATATGTAAGTGTTATACCCGCGTCACCGGCATGATCCCGCAAGCTCATGCGCTCATTTCTGCTCATATCCACAAGACTGGCCGTGCATAATTCAAGGATATCAAATCCAAGTCGGGCAGTCTTATCTATATAATAGTGATAATCCGCATCCCACTCTTTGGTCCAGTATGCAAAATAAATACCTACTTTATTCATATATGTTTTCACTGGTCCTGTCCTCCTTTGATCAGTCAAAGTAAAATAAAGTCTTTATCCCTTCAGCATTTGCGGCTTTTCTGAAAGCTGCATCAGCTTCATCTATCCTGAAACGTCCCGTAACGAGATCATCAACTTTTACTATACCGTCAGACACGAATTTCAGTGTCTTTCTGAATTGTGAAATACTTGAACGTGTGCTTCCTGTAACTACAAGCTGCTTATAATGGATCATATTCGTGTTGATTGGAACGATCTCCTTATCTTTAGGCAATCCGCCGAAAAAGTTGATCCTTCCCCCCATTCCCATCATATCAAATGAATCCGCCTGAGCCGAAGGAGACGGACAGGCAGTAACGCAGACATCAAGTCCTTCATTATCTGTTTCATCCAGTACTCTTTGTTTCAACCCATCGGCACCAAGAGTTATAAAAGAAGGATCGATATTCTTGCATTGCTCAAGTCTGTCTTCTGAAAGATCATGTATCATGACCTTTGAGGCCCCCGCCATTCCGGCCAACTTTGCATGCATCAGCCCAATGGGACCTGCTCCAATAATGAGCACTCTGTCTCCCGGGAATACACCATATTGTGTAAATCCGTTATACGCACATGAAAAAGGCTCATTCACAGCCGCCTCGTCGAAAGACACATTATTACTTATCTGTATCAGATTACCCTGATTTACCGCCTCCTGCGGTATCCTCATATACTCAGCGAATCCACCGTCGATATTGATACCGAAAGCCTTATACTCATTACACAGATGAGTATTGCCCGAAACACAGAATCTGCATACACCACAGCCCATGTTGGGAGCTACCGCAACTCGCATACCTTCACTGAAACCTCTGACCCTGCTTCCGGTTTTCGCGATGACTCCCGATACTTCATGTCCGAGTATCAGCGGTTCTCCGTTATCTTTACGCGCGCTTCCGCTTCGCATCATTCTGATATCCGTCCCGCAGATAGCGGCGCTCATGACCTTTACCAGTATCTCAGAATCTGAGATCTCAGGGATCTCTGTCTCCTCAACACTGATCTGTCCTGGTCCTGTAAGTCTTATACACTTCATCATCGATCTGCTCCCTCCGGTCTTACGACTCTCTTCTCCCGGATCGAACGATTACCTGCCTTAACCACCCGGACCGCCATTTTGCCGTCTGTTCCGCCAGCTCTCGGAGCGCTTCCATCCAGTATGCACTTGATGAACTCAATGTCCTCATTCAAATATGCATCTTTATATAGATCCCGCCAGCTGCTGACCAGCTCCTCTTTCAAATTCTTATCCGCCGTACAGACAGACAGCCCGCCTTTTCTTACATCACCGACGAATATACATCCCCTTGTACCTAATATCTCAGTTCTGGAGTCATAAGCATACGAGACCCCCTGAGCACCGTCTATCATCCCCTGCATACCATTAGAAAATTCTGCATTAAGGACGACATTATCATAGAAATCGGGAAACTCATCCTTCGCATCCGGGCAGCGGTAATTTCCTCCGATAGCGTAAACAGACGAAAATTCACTTCCGGTTATCCATCTGAGCGCATCTATATCATGACTGTTCACCTCTGCAAGAGGACCGTTACTGACAGAAATATCATACATCCACTTCATCGGGATACTGGGTCCCCTCGTATTGGACCGGACCATGACTATATCGCCGATAGCCCCGCTGGAAGCGATCTCCTTTGCTTTGACATATTCAGAATCGAACCTCCTCATGAACCCGAGTTGAAGAACTACTCCGGCTAAATCTGCAGCTCTGATCATATCATCACACTCAGTCTCATCCATAGCCATTGGCTTCTCGCAGAGGATATGCTTACCATTTTCCGCAGCCGCGACCGCAATCTCCCGATGGAAAGCCGTCGGAGTAACGATGACGACCGCATCGACCCTATCATCTTCAAGCGCTTTTCTGTAATCATCATAACCTTTGGAAATACCTAAAACTTTGCATGCGTCAAGCCGGGACTCCTCTGAAGGATCAGCAACAGCTTCTATACGGGCAAACGGAACTTTACCGGCAAAATTCAGAGCATGTATCATCCCCGCCCTGCCGGTCCCTATAACGCAGATACCAATTGACTTAGACATATAAATCTCCTAATCAAAATTCGCCGAAAGTAACCCGGCAAATCAATGGTATCATTATAGGCTTTAAGAGTCAACAGTATACAATAATATTCAACACAATATATTATCAAACGATAACATATAATAATCCCACAATCAATTCTTGCCGGCGACCAGAACCACGACACCGGCTTCGACGTAAGAACTCTTCTCTTTGTCAGACAGCCCGGTATCGGAAATCACGGTCCCTATATCATCCAAAGCAAGAAATCCGGCGAAGGACTTCCTCCCGAACTTACTGCTGTCTGCAAGTACAATGACTTCAGAAGCGATAGAAGCCATACTCTTCTTGATTTCAGCCTGCTCAAGATCAGGAGTAGTACAGCCCTGCTCCGGTGTTATTCCGTTGGTTCCCATAAAAGCTTTGTCTACATTCAGTCGTCTCAGCGCAGAAACAGCCATCGGTCCGATAAGACAATGAAACTTTCTCTTGAGCGTCCCTCCGGTAAGAATAACACTTATCCCTTCATTAGACTCAAGCATAGAAGCGATCTGAAGATCATTCGTTACTATCGTTATGCCTTTTCTGTCTGAAAGCAATCTGGCAAGCTCCATCGTCGTAGTTCCTGTATCGAGCGCAATGGTGTCACCATCATCAATGAGCGAATAAGCCATACGGGCAATGTCTCTTTTCTGAGAAGCATAAGATATCTGCTTCTGGGATGAATCAGGTTCATACCTTGCTTTCTCATTCAGAAGAGCTCCGCCATGCGTTCGTTTAAGTAATCCGCTTTCTCCGAGTTCTCTCAGATCATTCCTTATCGTTGCAGGAGAAACCTTGAAGTATTCACAAAGCTCAGGTACAAGCAACTTCTTGTTTCTCGCTAATAATTCAAGAATTTTAGTCTTTCTTTCTTCGGCAAAAACCACAGATCGCTTTGGCATATCAAGAACCTTTCACTTGTATCAGTTTACGCTAAAAGCAAGAATGTCAGACGCAGTGTCATCGATAAAGAATCTTACCTCATAGTTTCCTGAAGGCCATCCATCATCTGGTATAGTTGAAAACTTTCTCATGATAATTCCTCCATATCTCTTTTCAAAGGTTAATTCAGATGTATATACATCCATTTTACGGCAAAGGATGTTGCGAAGCAACAGGCAGTCCTTCCGGATCATATGTGAAATAATCCGTCTTATGTTCCTTCACATGCTCTGTATAGGCTGCGACATCAGGGTCCGAACGCATAAAACAAACAAACTCCCATCCGCGGGTGCGCGGCGACGGATCAAAATGATACCACTCACCTTCATACTGTACAAGAAGCCAATAATGTCTTGAAGGTGCTGATGCAACACGTTCAACAGGGACGCATTCGTATCCGGCTCGAGTCAGAAGAGCACGTGATACCGCATAGAAAGTAAAGCAATCACCGGTGCGGAACTTCAATCCCAGATAAGCACCCTTACGCCAGTCAGACTTAGAGGCATAACCGGTATAAGTAACACTTTTCGCTATCCAGTCGAAAATGCTCCTCAGTCGTTGTTTATCGGTCATTTCCGGATTAACGATCTTATCAAGGATCTGATCCGAATACCGGTCCAGGTCTTCCTGCGTGACAGACAGATCACGAGGCTCAATGAATTTGACAGTTGTACGGACAGTTGACGAATTACCATCACGGTCGGTTGCGATATATACGATCTCATATTTACCGTATGCTGAAGGATTGACTTTAGAAGTATCAATACTTAACACCGGTTCCGGATCCCTGTTATCAGTTACTGTGATCCCATCTCTATAAAGGACAGTATCTCCCATATATACGGTACGCTCCTTCACACCGGATATCACAGGAGCTTGTGTATCCGTCAGAACAGTCAGTTCTGATGTCAGAAAAGTTTTATTGCCGTAATCATCAGCGATCAGGATTCTTACTTTCTGAACACCGGGAACTGTAAAATCAGGCACATGCTCATAAGTTATCGTTACAGGTGAAAGGTCACTAAATCGGCTTATAAAACCGGACGCTTCTAATGTTTCACCCATCCAGATACTGCGCGGAATCGTTTCTGCTTCCGGCGGAGTACGGTCCAATACCTCCAGCACCGAATTATATGTCTTGTTTCCTGCGCGCAACTCGACCGAATGACTGCCTATCCGTTCTAACTGTTCAGATCCCGGTGGTTCAATATAATCTGCCTCTCCTATATCATTGAGAAAGAAGGCAACAGCAGGAGGAAGGGGCTCACCAAGTTCCAAAACGATTTTTCTTTTCACCGAAGGTTTACTGTCTATAGCTGATATTGTCATAACAAGAAAAAGTACCAGTACCAGCGCACCGGACATAATAGCTGCTATCCATCCGATTTTTCTTCTCTGAACAGTATTCATTTGTTCATTGTATATTATTCAAATGAATATATCAATTTACCGAATCGCCCAATAAAAAATGCTAACCGATATTTTGTTCAGTTTGGTCATACAGTATCAACTTTTAGTGATATAATCAGCACTAGGAGACACATATACAAT
>Ga0265294_10010092_pt1 | contig 10785 bp, 5 predicted proteins | sample MunlanPumphouse3_FD_192504 | JGI IMG/M metagenome (GOLD analysis project Ga0265294, IMG submission 192504) | Groundwater microbial communities from a municipal landfill in Southern Ontario, Canada - Pumphouse #3 | ecosystem: Environmental > Aquatic > Deep subsurface > Groundwater | place...
TCTCTTTCTGCATCCTGAAGAACTATTTTGCGTGATAACATAATCATTCATTTTTCGTGAGTATTTGCATTTATCCTTACAAAGATAGGCATTTCCATGAATATCTAAAGTTGCACTTTGTTTTATCATGAATATCCAAAGTTCAACTTTGATTGATCATGCAAAACGAACGTGTAGGTTTATGGATGCATGAAACGAGCATGCGCAACAAAAAAAACCCGTGCCGGATTACCGGACACGGGTTTAAAAAAAGTTATTTCAAAGCTATTGTTCTTCTACTGCGGCTTCCTGAAACAGATTGGTGCGCTTGCTGGCATTCAGCTTCTCGAAGTCGTCGCGCGAACCGACGATCAGCTTGTCGAACTCACGTTGTCCGGTACCGGCAGGGATGAGGTGTCCGCAAATCACATTCTCCTTGAGTCCTTCCAGTGTGTCGGTCTTGCCATTGATGGCAGCATCGTTCAGCACTTTGGTGGTCTCCTGGAACGAGGCGGCCGACATGAAGCTGGTGGTCTGCAGCGCTGCACGGGTGATACCCTGCAGTACCTGGTTGGCTGTAGCCGGGATGGCATCACGTGCCTCCACCGGTTTCAGGTCCCGACGCTTCAGTGAGCTATTCTCGTCGCGTAGCTTGCGTACGGTGACGATCTGTCCCGGTTCGAAGATCTGTGAGTCGCCGGCATCGACGATCACCTTCTTGCCCCAGATGCGGTCATTCTCTTCCATCATCTCATGCTTGTCTACCAGCTGCTGCTCGAGGAAGCGGGTATCTCCCGGATCCACTACCTCCACCTTGCGCATCATCTGGCGTACAATCACCTCGAAGTGCTTGTCGTTGATCTTCACACCCTGCAGACGATATACATCCTGCACTTCGTTTACGATGTACTCCTGCACGGCTGTTGGCCCCATGATCGCGAGAATGTCGGCCGGTGTTGTGGCACCGTCGGAGAGGGGCATACCGGCACGGATATAGTCGTTTTCCTGCACCAGGATCTGCTTGGAAAGCGGTACCATGTATTTCTTCTGTTCACCTGTCTTGGAGGTGACGGAGATCTCCTGATTGCCTCGTTTGATCTTGCCGAAGGAGACCTCACCATCGATTTCGGAAACCACCGCCGGGTTGGAGGGGTTGCGGGCCTCGAACAGCTCGGTGACACGTGGCAGACCACCGGTGATGTCACCTGCCTTGCCTACGGCACGGGGGATCTTCACCAACACATCACCCGCCTTGATCTCGTCATTTTCGTTCTTCACGATGTGAGAGCTGAGGGGTAGGGTGTAGCTGCGCAGGATATCGTCGTTCCCATCCACGATGTGTGCGGAGGGAGCCTTGGTTTTGTCGCGTGATTCGATGATTACTTTCTCCTTCAGACCGGTCTGTTCATCCGATTCCACCTTGTAGGTCATGTTCTCGGTGAAGTTCTCAAAGCGGATCCTACCGGTTGCTTCCGAAACGATCACGGCGTTGAACGGGTCCCACTCGCAGATCAGGTTGCCCTTCTGTACAGTGTCACCGTCACCGAAGTAGAGCTTCGATCCGTAGGGGATATTGTGTGAAAGCAGTACAATCCGGGTGTTGGGATCCACAATGCGCATCTCCACCAGGCGACTGACCACCACCTTGTAGGGTTTTCCTTCGGTATCGGCGGTCTCCACAAAACGGAGCTCGTCAAATTCCAGGATACCGTCGTACTTGGTAACGATGCTGTTTTCCGTGGCGATGTTCGAGGCAATACCACCCACGTGGAAGGTACGCAGTGTGAGCTGTGTCCCCGGCTCGCCGATGGATTGGGCCGCGATGACTCCGACAGCCTCTCCCTTCTGCACCATCTGTCCGGTGGCCAGGTTGCGGCCGTAACACTTGGCGCAGACACCCTGATGCGATTCACAGGTCAGCACAGAGCGGATCTCTACCCGCTCGATGGGTGACTCGTCGATTTTCTTCGCAATATCTTCGGTGATCTCATCACCCGCATTTACCAGCACCTCGCCGGTATTGGGGTGTTGCACATCATGTACCGACACGCGGCCCAGTATCCGTTCGTAGAGCGAGGCAATCACCTCGTCGTTGTTCTTGATGGCGGTGGCTACCAGCCCGCGGAGCGTGCCGCAGTCCTCCTCGTTGATGATCACATCCTGTGACACATCCACCAGACGACGGGTGAGATATCCGGCATCGGCTGTCTTGAGGGCGGTGTCGGCAAGACCCTTACGGGCACCGTGGGTGGAGATGAAGTACTCGAGTACCGAGAGTCCCTCCTTGAAGTTGGCAAGAATCGGGTTCTCGATGATCTGCGCTCCTTCGGCACCGCTCTTCTGCGGCTTGGCCATCAATCCGCGCATACCGGAGAGCTGACGGATCTGCTCACGCGACCCACGGGCTCCCGAGTCGAGCATCATGTATACAGAGTTGAACCCCTGGTCATCTTCCGCCAGCTGCTTCATCAGGATGTTGGAGAGCTTGGAGTTGATGTGCGTCCAGGTGTCGATGATCTGGTTGTAACGTTCGTTGTAGGTGATGAACCCCATGTTGTAGTTCTCCATGATCTGTTCCACCTCGGCATAACCATCCTGGATCAGTTTCTCTTTCTCCTCGGGGATAATCACATCCTCCAGGTTGAAGGAGAGGCCTCCCTTGAAGGCAGCAGTGTACCCCAGGTCCTTGATGTCGTCGAGGTACTGCGCCGTGCGGGCCACGCCGCAGGTCTTGATCACCTTGCCGATGATGTCGCGCAGCGATTTCTTGGAGAGCAGTTCGTTGATGTAACCCACCTCTTTGGGAATGGCCTCGTTGGCGATCACCCGTCCCACGGTGGTCTCGTGCATCTTGCGGATGGGATCTCCGTTCTCGTCGATATCGTCGACGATCACCTTGATCAGTGCGTGCAGTGCAATTTTCCGTTCGTTGTAAGCAATAATCGCCTCCTCTTCCCCATAGAAGGTCATTCCTTCCCCTTTGGCGCCGGGGCGGATTTTGGTGATGTAGTAGAGACCCAGCACCATGTCCTGTGAAGGTACGGTAATGGGGGCGCCATTGGCGGGGTTGAGGATGTTGTGTGAAGCCAGCATCAGCAGCTGCGCCTCAAGGATCGCCTCGTTGCCCAGCGGCAGATGCACCGCCATCTGGTCCCCGTCGAAGTCGGCGTTGAAGGCCGTACAGGCGAGAGGGTGCAACTGGATGGCCTTGCCTTCAATCAGCTTGGGCTGGAACGCCTGTATACCCAGACGGTGCAGGGTAGGGGCACGGTTCAGCAGTACCGGGTGTCCCTTCATCACATACTCAAGGATGTCGTACACTACCGGTTCCTTGCGGTCCACAATCTTCTTGGCCGATTTCACCGTCTTGACGATGCCTCTTTCAATCAGCTTACGGATGATAAACGGCTTATAGAGTTCGGCCGCCATATCCTTGGGCAGACCGCATTCGTGCATCTTGAGCTCCGGACCCACCACGATCACCGAGCGGGCGGAGTAGTCGACACGCTTACCAAGCAGGTTTTGACGGAAACGGCCTTGCTTCCCCTTCAGGCTGTCGGAGAGGGATTTGAGCGGGCGATTCGATTCGGTCTTGATGGCGCTCGACTTGCGGGAGTTGTCGAACAGCGAGTCCACAGCCTCCTGGAGCATGCGCTTTTCGTTGCGCAGGATCACGTCGGGAGCCTTGATGTCGATCAGTCGTTTCAACCGGTTGTTGCGGATGATCACCCGGCGGTAGAGGTCATTCAGGTCGGAGGTGGCGAAACGGCCGCCATCGAGCGGCACCAGCGGCCGCAAATCGGGCGGGATCACCGGGATCACCTTCATGATCATCCACTCCGGCTTGTTGATGTTCTTTGAGCCACGGAAGGCTTCCACCACCTGCAATTGTTTCAGCGCTTCGTTCTTGCGCTGTTGCGAGGTGTCGGTGTTGGCGCGGTGACGCAACTGGTTGGCCAGCTTGTCGAGGTTGAGTCGTTCCAGCAGGTCGAGGATCGCCTCGGCACCCATCTTGGCGATGAACTTGTTGGGATCACTCTCTTCCAGCAGCTGGTTCTCACGCGGGAGGGTCTCCAGTAGGTCGAGGTACTCTTCTTCGGTGAGCAGGTCTCTTTCTGTCACCTTCTCTTCCAGTGCTCCCGCCTGGATCACCACATAGCGCTCGTAGTAGATGATGGAGTCGAGCTTCTTGGTGGGGATCCCCAGCAGGTACCCAATTTTGTTGGGCAGTGAACGGAAGTACCAGATGTGTGCGACGGGAACCACCAGGTGGATGTGTCCGGTACGCTCACGGCGTACCTTCTTCTCCGTCACCTCCACGCCACAACGGTCGCAGACGATGCCTTTATAGCGGATACGCTTGTACTTGCCGCAATGACATTCGTAGTCTTTTACCGGTCCGAAGATCCGTTCACAGAACAGACCGTCGCGCTCAGGCTTGTAAGTTCGGTAGTTGATGGTCTCAGGTTTGAGTACCTCACCGAAAGAGTTTTCCAGAATCAATTCCGGAGATGACAGCCCAATCGTGATTTTTGAAAAGCTACTCTTTATCTTGTTGTCTTTTCTAAATGCCATATATCTTCTGTATATAAAGAGTTATCGGAATCTTGTTTGTGTTTCCATATCTGCCCGGAGTGGATGCTGCCAGCAACTTCCTTTCCCCGGGGTGATGCGGAATGAATTAATCCAGACTGAGGTTCAGTCCCAGCCCCTTCAGCTCATGCAGCAACACATTGAGTGATTCGGGAATACCTGCCGAGGGCATCGCCTCCCCTTTCACGATTGCTTCGTAGGCCTTGGAGCGTCCTACCACGTCGTCCGATTTCACCGTCAGGATTTCCTGGAGAATATGGGCAGCACCGAAAGCTTCGAGTGCCCACACCTCCATCTCTCCGAAACGCTGTCCACCGAACTGGGCTTTACCGCCAAGCGGTTGCTGTGTGATGAGCGAGTAGGGGCCGATGGAGCGGGCGTGCATCTTGTCTTCCACCATGTGGCCGAGCTTCAGCATGTAGATGATGCCCACTGTGGCAGGCTGATCGAACCGCTCGCCGGTACCACCGTCGTAGAGATAGGTTTTACCGTATGCCGGTACTCCTGCCTTGCTGGTCCATTCGTTCAGGTCATCGAGCGATGCTCCGTCGAAGATGGGTGTGGCGAACTTGATGTCCAGCTCCTTGCCGGCCCATCCGAGTACGGTCTCGAAGATCTGTCCCAGGTTCATACGGGAGGGTACGCCCAACGGGTTGAGTACGATATCTACCGGTGTTCCGTCGGCAAGGAAAGGCATATCTTCCTGGCGTACAATACGCGAGACGATACCCTTGTTGCCGTGGCGGCCGGCCATCTTGTCACCCACCTGGATCTTCCGTTTCTTGGCCACATAGACCTTTGCGATCTGCATGATACCGGAGGGCAGCTCATCACCAATGGTGAAATCGAACCGTTTGCGCTTCAGTTCAGCATCGAGCTCCTTGTAACGGCGCAGGTAGTTGATCACCGTGGCACGGATCAATTCGTTTTTGTGGCTGTCGGATGTCCATTTGTTGAGCTGTACCGACTGGAAATCAATCTCATTCAGTACCTTGTGGGTGAACTTGGCACCCTTGGGCACGATATCCATGTTGGTGTAATCCTTTACTCCGGCAGATGTCTTTCCTTCGCAAAGGAGCAGCAGCTTTTCAATCAATACTTTTTTGAGCTCTTCCATTTTCTGCTCATACTCCTCATCGAGTTTGGGCAATAGTGCCTTGCTGGAGAGCTTGGTTTTTCCTTTTTTGGATGCCTTGGAAAAGAGGTTGGTGCTGATGACCACTCCTTTCAGTGAGGGGGATGCCTTCAGCGATGCGTCCTTCACATCGCCTGCCTTGTCGCCGAAGATGGCGCGCAACAGTTTTTCCTCGGGTGAGGGGTCTGATTCCCCCTTGGGGGTGATCTTGCCAATCATGATATCACCCGGTTTGATGCGTGCACCCACGCGTACGATACCCCTCTCGTCGAGATCCTTGGTGGCCTCTTCGCTCACGTTGGGGATGTCGGAGGTGAGTTCTTCCAGTCCGCGCTTGGTCTCACGCACTTCCAGGGCGAACTCCTCCACATGCACCGAAGTGAAGACATCGTCGCTCACCATCCGCTCGTTGAGGACGATGGCATCCTCGAAGTTGTACCCCTTCCAGGGCATGAAGGCTACCTTCAGATTCTTACCGATGGCCAGTTCTCCCTTCTCTGTGGCGTACCCTTCGGTGAGGATGTCGCCTGCCTTCACCTTTTGTCCAACTTCACAGATGGGACGCAGGTCGATGGTGGTGTTCTGGTTGGTTTTCCGGAACTTGGGTATGAAATAGCTTTTCACTGCATCGTCGAAGCTGGTGAATTCCTCCTCTTCGCTGCGTTCATATTTGATCTTGATGGTGGTGGCATCTACGTAGATGATCTCCCCATTGCCCTCCGCCATGATCTGTGTGCGTGAGTCGTGAATCAGCTGGCTTTCTATACCGGTACCCACGATGGGGGCTTCGGTACGCATCAGTGGCACTGCCTGGCGCATCATGTTTGATCCCATCAGGGCACGGTTGGCATCATCATGTTCCAGGAAAGGAATGAGGGATGCCGCGATAGAGGCGATCTGCATGGGCGATACATCCATCAGCTCCACCTCTTCGGGTGCGATCACCGGATAGTCGGCATCCTGCCGTGCTTTCACCCGTGGATTGATGAAATTGCCCTTCTCGTCGAGCGGGGCATTGCCTTGTGCAATCAATCTGTCTTCCTCCTCTTCGGCCGCCAGATAGATCACCTCGTCGTTCTTGGTATTCACTTTGCCGCTCTCCACCTTGCGGTAGGGGGTCTCGATGAACCCGAGATCGTTGATCTTGGCGTACACGCAGAGGGAGGAGATGAGTCCGATGTTGGGTCCTTCCGGCGTTTCAATGGGGCAGAGACGACCGTAGTGGGTGAAGTGCACGTCACGCACCTCAAAACCGGCACGTTCACGGGAGAGACCACCGGGACCGAGGGCCGAGAGCCGGCGCTTGTGGGTAATCTCCGCCAGCGGGTTGGTTTGGTCCATGAACTGCGAGAGCGCGTTGGTGCCGAAGAAGGTGTTGATCACCGAGGAGATGGTCTTCGCATTGATCAGATCGATTGGCGTGAAGACCTCGTTGTCACGCACGTTCATCCGCTCGCGGATGATGCGCGCCATGCGGTTGAGTCCCACGCCGAACTGGGTGTAGAGCTGTTCACCCACCGTGCGCACACGGCGGTTGCTGAGGTGGTCGATGTCGTCGACCACCGCCTTGGAGTTGATCAGTTCGATCAGGTATTTGATGATCTCGATGATGTCTTCCTTGGTGAGTACACGGGTATCGACATTGATATCGAGGTTCAGTTTCTTGTTGATGCGGTAACGACCCACATCTCCCAGGTCGTACCGTTTCTCGGAAAAGAAGAGGTTGTTGATTACCTCGCGGGCACTTGAGTCGTCGGCCGGCTCGGCACTGCGCAGTTGCCTGTAGATATGCCTGATGGCATCGATCTCCGAGTTGCTGGGGTCTTTCTGCAGGGTGTTGTAGATGATGGAATAATCGGAGGTGTTGGCGGTTTCCTTGTGCAACAGGATGGAGGAGACACCCGATTCCAGGATGTCGTCCATATGCTCGGGTTCCAGTACCGTCTCGCGTTCAATCACTACTTCGTTGCGTTCGATGGAGGTCACTTCACCGGTGTCTTCATCCACGAAGTCTTCCATCCACGATTTCAGCACGCGGGCTGCCAGCTTGCGTCCGCTTACCTTCTTCAGGTTGGTCTTGTTCACCTTCACCTCTTCTGCCAGGTCGAAGATCTCGAGAATGTCCTTGTCGCTCTCAAAACCGATGGCGCGCAGCAGTGTGGTGACGGGTAATTTCTTTTTGCGGTCGATGTAGGCATACATCACGCTGTTGATGTCGGTGGCAAACTCAATCCATGACCCCTTGAACGGAATAATACGGGCAGAGTAGAGAATGGTGCCATTGGCATGCATGCTCTGTCCGAAGAATACGCCCGGTGAACGGTGCAGCTGCGATACGATGACCCGTTCCGCGCCGTTGATCACGAAGGTACCCTTGTCGGTCATGTAGGGAATAGTGCCCAGGTATACATCCTGGATCACGGGGGTGAAGTCTTCATGGTCGGGATCGGTGCAGTACAAATAGAGCTTGGCCTTCAGTGGCACACTGTAGGTGAGACCTCTGTCGATACACTCATCAATGGTATAGCGCGGGGGATCCACATAGTAATCCAAAAACTCAAGGACAAAGTTGTTACGGGTATCCGCTATGGGGAAGTTCTCTGTAAAAACCTTATACAATCCTTCGTTTTTTCTGCTTTCGGGAGGTGCGTCCAGTTGGAGAAAATCCTGAAACGATTTCAGCTGTACTTCCAGGAAATCGGGGAAGTGGAGTGGATTTTTGATCGACGCAAAATTGATTCTTGGGTTGGCGTTATTTGAAGACATGGATATGCGTTTTTGAACCTAATATATATTGACACAAAAGGTTAAGAATCTTCCGGTAGAAGATTCCTAACCATATTAACCTAATTTAGGGTAATGTTATTTAAGCTCAATTTCTGCTCCAGCCTCTTCAAGTTGTTTTTTCAAAGCATCTGCTTCGTCTTTTGTTACACCTTTTTTCAATTCGCTGGGAGCTCCGTCCACCAAGTCCTTGGCTTCTTTCAGGCCGAGACCGGTAAGTTCCTTCACTGCCTTCACTACGGCCAGCTTGGCGGAACCTGCACTCTTCAGGATCACGTCGAAAGAGGTCTTTTCTTCCACTACTGCCTCAGCAGCTGCAGGACCTGCAGCTACGGCTACAGCGGCAGCAGCCGGTTCGATGCCGTACTCCGTTTTCAGGATTTCAGCCAGTTCGTTTACCTCTTTTACGGTTAAGTTTACTAATTCTTCAGCAAATTTTTTTAAGTCTGCCATTGTTGTATTGGTTTAAATTGATTACTAATTCTGTTTTGTTGATGTTGATTTTGGGGAAGGTGATCTCCACCGTACTGCCGGAGCAGGGGGCATGCGGAAAAAATGGCCGACTGACTGTCAGGCTTCCTCTTTCTCCGACAATGTCTTGAGTACTCCGTGGAGCAGCGTGCCGCCCGACTGGAGTGCGGAGATCACATTCTTTGCAGGTGACTGCAACAGTGCGATCACATCGCCGATCAGCTCTGTCTTGCTCTTGATGCTGATCAGATCCTTCAATGCCCCGGCACCCACAAAGAAGCTCTCCTGAACGTAGGCTCCCTTGAATGCGGGTACTTTGTCGGCCTTGTACCTGTCGATCAGTTTGGCAGGAGCATTCGCCGCGTTGGAGAACATGATGGCCGTGTTACCCTTCAGGATGGGGTAGAGCTCTTCATAATTTCCTTCGAGCGATTCGAAAGCTTTCTGCAGCAAGGTATTCTTCACCACCATCAGCTTGATCTCCTCCTTGGAACATTCTCTTCTCAGCTTGCTGGTTTTTGCCGCGTTAAGCGTAGCGAGATCAGCAAGGTAGAAGTTTTCATATTCCCGGAGATTGGCTGCGATCTGTGCGATTATTTGTTGTTTATCTTCCTTTTTCATAGATTTCTGTTTCGTTCATTAGATTTCTTCTGCCGATTTCGGGTCCACTTTGATACCTGGACTCATCGTACTGGAAAGATAAATACTCTTCACATAGGTACCTTTTGCCGCAGTCGGTTTCAGTTTGATCAACGTCTGAATAAATTCTTTCGCGTTGTCTCGAATCTGTTCCGGCGTAAAAGATACTTTTCCAACCGAGGTGTGAATGATACCGGCTTTGTCTACCTTAAAGTCGATCTTCCCCTGTTTTACCTCCTGCACGGCCTTGGCCACGTCGGGGGTAACAGTGCCGCTCTTGGGGTTAGGCATCAGTCCGCGGGGACCCAAAATACGGCCCAGCGCTCCGATCTTACCCATGATCTGCGGTTGTGTGATGATCACATCCACATCGGTCCAACCTCCTTTAATCTTGTCGATATATTCATCGAGTCCCACGTGGTCTGCGCCCGCTGCTTTCGCATCGGCCTCAGCCTCCGGAGAACACAATACAAGAACTCTTACTTGTTTACCTGTTCCGTGCGGCAAAGAGACAACGCCCCTCACCATCTGGTTAGCTTTGCGCGGATCTACGCCGAGGCGTACATCGATATCTACGGAGGCATCAAATTTGGTGTTGGTGATTTCCTTCACCAGCACCGATGCTTCTTTCAGTGTATAGGTCTTACCCACTTCAATCTTGCTCAAAGCCAACTTTTGGTTTTTTGTCAGTTTACTCATGTCTCAATTGAAGTTTTAATTATGATTCATTTCCGGGAAATCCCCTTTCACTGTGATACCCATGCTTCGAGCCGTTCCCGCTACCATGTGCATTGCGGATTCAATGGTGAAGCAGTTCAAGTCGGTCATCTTCTCTTCGGCAATGGTTTGCACCTGTTCCCAGGTAACCTCAGCAACCTTCTTACGGTTGGGTTCTGCCGAACCGCTCTTGAGCTTCGTGGCTTCTAATAACTGAATCGCAACCGGTGGTGTCTTAACAATAAAATCAAACGACTTGTCGGTATAGTAAGTGATCACCACTGGCAACACTTTACCGGCTTTGTCCTGAGTTCTGGCATTGAATTGCTTGCAAAACTCCATGATGTTGATCCCTTTGGAACCCAGTGCGGGTCCTACCGGGGGGGATGGATTTGCAGCTCCTCCTTTGATTTGTAATTTTAGTTGTCCGGCAACTTCTTTAGCCATTTTCTTGATTTTAATAAATT
>Ga0265294_10010093_pt1 | contig 10785 bp, 13 predicted proteins | sample MunlanPumphouse3_FD_192504 | JGI IMG/M metagenome (GOLD analysis project Ga0265294, IMG submission 192504) | Groundwater microbial communities from a municipal landfill in Southern Ontario, Canada - Pumphouse #3 | ecosystem: Environmental > Aquatic > Deep subsurface > Groundwater | place...
TCTCCGAGAAACTATCCTTGACGATATTCCCCATGTGGAACAGCTGCACCGGGGAAGACGGTTTCTTTATGACTATCTTGATGCCTTCTTTATCGGAAAGGAACGGCACCCCTCGGCAGACAGAGCAAAGGCTCAAAATAAGATCAAGCGCGTCCTGCAGGCTGTCTATGACCACGTCCAGCCGGAACCGCTTCTCGTATCCCCCTTCTCCGTCAGGGACTTTCTCTTCGCAGTATTTGGCTTGTTCCAGAAGATAATTAAGGTCTATATCGCTGGTCTCGATATAGTTGCCTAACCCGTAGTCCTTGTTAGTGATAAGGTCATATATGCACCAGATCGGATTTGCGCTGTATCGGCGGACATACGTCTCACCGTCCCAGGTCAATACCGTGCCGTCAGAAAGCAGACGGAAACATTCGCTATCTGGATCCCAGTAATAATCATCCCATCCGACTTCCGTAGCCCCGTTCATTACCTGCGGGACCAGCACTTTTATCCCGCGGACGAGCATCTCGTAATCAGGAGCGGCCCCGCTTAGCTGGTCGTATGCAAGCGCGCTTACTGCCGCAAGCGCAAGTCCCGGATGCGTCAGGGAATCCGTGTTGATCTCATCTATCTCGTGCAGGTAAAGATCCGCCGTATAATACCCGTCTTCGTCCGTTTCACCGGCGGTCTTTGTCACCCGGATATCATACTGGCCGGCGGTGAGGCCGTCTTTGCGGAACACCGTGTATAGCTTTGAGCGCGACTTGGCGGAAAAAGCGGTTTCCCCGAGGCTTGTATATGTCGGATCGGCGTGGAGTTTGTATTCCACCTTATAAGTTACCGAATAAGAGGCGAGATTGCCATTGCTGTCCTGCTGCCAGAGGCCGGAAGGCAGTTGCAGGCGCACGGAAAAGGCCTCAACATCGGTCTTTACGGTCGTGTGAGTATATGGGGTGTCTTTTATCAACTCGACTCCGACCGATTCCACGCTGTGGACGTCATCAAAATTTGGTATCACTTCCTGGTCCAATGTCCCGAGGCGGGAGTAGAACGTGTATCCGGAATAATTGGCGGCAAGATTGCGGTTTATCCTCCTTAGGGTTATGCTGTCCACCTCTCCCTGGGAGACTACCATAAGGGTGTTTAGATAATTCTTTTCTCCGTCCGTGGTGGTAAACTCATTTATAACGTTTCCACCACTTACCCGGGTGCCATAAATCAACGGTATTGGCCCGCCGGCAGATGATGTCGTATGCACTCCATCCCAGGCGTTTGCGGCCGACTCCTCGTCAATCGATACCCCGGAAGTGTTAAAACTGGGCTTTTTGGCCGTAACTGCGGAATATATGGAATACCCGATCATCGCGATATTGGATATCGCCATTACCCAGGTAAAAATCTGCGCTATCCCGCCGGCTATCTTCGGATAGACTACTATCTCGTCGCCGATAGTCAGCCTGTCGCACATCTTCCCCTTGTTGCCGTTTACGCTTACGGCCATATCTTTATAGTCTATTTTAGCCTTGCGAAGATACTTCCTGACTGTCCAGTCCCGGTCATAAGGCAGAGATATAAGCCTGCGGCCCGCCTTATCCAAGACATTCGGCACATATTGGATAGTAATATCGCTTTTAATGCGGCCGTTACGGAATCTGCGCCTTGCAGGCCGCACAGGCACGCATCTCTGCGAAACTTCCTTTAATAGTGTTTCGTTAATTTTTACCATTAGCCTTTACCTTAAATTCCGCCTCAAACTCCGGTTTTAGCCTGTAAAACCCGGCGAAACGCGCTGCCCACGGGTCCGCCCCTAACCTGTCTACGCTTACCCCTACATGCCGGTGGCAATGGATAAACCTGCCATCACGCAGCACGACCCCGCCATGGTCCGACACTTTTTTGCCGTTAAAGAACAGCACCACGTCCATCAACTGCGGAACCCTAACCGAATCGAAAAACTTGAAGTAATTCTCGATAAAGTAATTTTTTCCTTTATACCCCCAGTGCGGATTATATCCGTGCATATCTGGAAGTCTTATCTTAAGATAGTCTCGATAGAAAAGAAGTATCAGGCCTCCACAGTCAAGCCCGGAGTAATCCCGTCCCTCATGCACATACGGAACCGGCAGAAGTTTGGCAATCAATTCGGTCAGTTTTTTATCCATACGACCTATTCCCTCTTATTCCCGGCTGGGCACCGAACCGGGTCTGATTCCCCAATACCCTGCAGCGCGCCCTGGTATGGTTGCATTCGGTCTCCGCCCCAGCATACCCGCAGCGCGTTCCTTTAAAAAGATGCTGGCACCTGCGGGTGCTGAATATCGTAAGCGGGACCTGAACCCCTATTACGCTTAATTTACTCATCAGCGTAAACACCACATCCCTGACATTCGACGTATAGGAATCTATGTAACGGCTAAACTCGACATAACAGTCCGGGTCGTCCAGAAGGTTGGCATACACCATTTTTATCGTCACCTTCTTGCCTCGCAGGTCATAACTCTGCAAGTATGCCTCGATTAAACGAGAAATATTACTTACCTGCACCGATGTGGACGGCAGTTCTCCGGACGCATTTTCGGATATTTCGTCGTGTGTGATGGGAAATTTCTGATACTCCACACCGTTAAACGTGATGTCCGTATCCCAGCCGGCAAAGTTAAGGTCATTCCCGTCACCGGCCGGGTCTTCTATCGTGTAGAGATATATCGGAGACTTGGCGCGCTTTCGGGATTCGTCGATGAAAGCCTGGTTTGTGTCTATTGTCATCAGAACACCCTGTCGAGATTAAACTCGCATTGAAAGATTCCGCTTACATAAGTTGTCTTAAAACTACCCTTACGAAACCGCACATTATAAGTAATACCGTCGAACGGATTGACGACCGTAAACGATGTCAACGAGCCGTATTTGCCGTTATAAAAACTGATATATTCCTGAAGTTTTGTATAAGTAAGATTTGGACTTTTAACTTTAAATCCCAGCAAAACCCCGGAAGATAATAATCTTGTCTCGCTTGCCTGGTTGTCAAACTTAGATTCTCCGACATTGAAGTCGCGCTCTTCTTCGCAGGATTCACGTGCTAAGGTAAAATCAGCCATTATCCATACCTCTTGTAGGTTTTTCTTGTCATACCATTACGCACGGTATCGGCGTTGATTACATTCACCACGGTATCGGGGTCACTCGCGATTGCAGCATTTATCGCGTCAGTAGTGATGTAATTGGCTATCGTTATATTGCCGGCGGTTTGTTTATTGGCATCGTATTTCGGGACGACTTTCTCGCCTTCGTGAAGTTTATAAACTCCTGATTCAGGGACATAATCAATACCGGTGGCAAAACCGCCAAGACTCAATCCCGATGTATTAAAAGAACTCCCCGCAATATTGGATACTCCTGCCGTTGAACCGCCAAAGAACATACTTCCTATTCCAGTCAAAGCTTTTACCACCATTATTCTTGCCATTGTTTCGGCGAGTATCTTTAAAACCATATCGCCGAACGCAACAAAATAATCCTGCGCTGTTTTTAGTTGTCCTTTCAAAACGTCGTAAAAGAAATCCCCGGTAACGCTTTCCATCGAAGAAATCATATCGCTGGCCGCTTGGGCACCCATTTGCGCCCAATCACGCATATCGGTTAACGACTTGTCGAGGCTTGACTTGAAACCGGATGAGAATTTAGTAAAGAACTGGTCAAACACTCCGGCAGATTCGTTTATTTTTCCCTTGATAGTATCGACAGTGTCCTTAATACCGTCGGCTAAAGCGTTTTTCTTTTGTTCGATGTTAGAGATAATCTCTGCAGCGCGCTGTTCTGACAAATCGGCAGCTTCTTTAAATCCGTCGGATACATCTTTTAACGTTTCAGATACCGCTTTAAATTTACTCCCGATGAAAGGGATTTTCTCTCCCCAGGAGATAAATTTAGCGATACTCTTTACCGCTTCAGCTAAGGCGTAATTGACTCCTGCGGCGAACGACCAAAATAAAGCTTTAAGCTCTTCCCAGTATTTAAAAGCTAACCAGACGGCTGCCGCGGCCGCGGCTATTGCGCCCAAAATAGGTAGAGAAGCTACTAAAACAGGAGCAAGGAGTGAAAACCCCATAACCAAATTAGGCAAAATCAATAACAGCGCCCCGAATGCAGTGGCAACTACCCCTATTACTGCCACCACTCCAAGCAATATAGTTGATAATAATTGATGACTCTGCGCCCATTTCGTCACGTTTATTACAATCTCTCTGATTTTATCTACAATGGGAGTAATGATAGGCAGTAGATTGTTTCCCAGCGTTTCCGCCAAGTCTCCTACGGCATTCTTCAATCTTGTCATCGCTCCGTTAAGAGTCTTTGTGTCCTTCTCCGCCATTCCGCCGAATTTGCTCTTTAACAAATCTAACGCATACGCCGCTTTCTCCGACGACGTCATAAAATCAAGTTGCGCATTATCACCTTGACGAAGCTCGGGAATATATCGCCCTAACATCTCGACGTTACCGGACATAGCCATACCGACATAACGCGAGGCGGTGCTTAAATCAAATACACCGGCAGCGGCTAAATCAACGGCTATTTTTACTCCCTCAAATGACTTTTTTAAGTCGCCGGTATAAGGCAATAGTTCCGTTACAAGCTGGGCTATCTCTTCATCACCATAAGTTGTGGCGTTTTGCATCGCCGCGGCAAAAGCTTTGACCTCTTCCGAAGCACCAGAATATCCATAACCGACATTTTTTAACTGTTGTTCCAGTCGGGAATATATTGTTTGTTCATCTGCCGCCGATTTCACAATTAAACCGGAGACGGCTGTAATCGCCGCTCCGGCAATCGTTAGATTTCTCCCAAGGTTTTTAATACGCTGCTCGTTGTCCTGTATTAACTTTTTCAGGCTGGCAGTATCGGCTTTGACTTTATCTATCGCCAAATCCCAACTGCGAGTATCCAGCGTTAATTTACCTACTATCGCTCCGGCGTCGAACATTTAACCTTTCCTAATGTATTTTAGAGTTTCCCAGTTTTCTTTAATAAGCTCTTCGGCATCGATGTCGGTTTCGCGTATTTGCTGCTGTATCTCTGACATATAGTTACGATAATCCTTGTCTTTTGCCATGGCCACTCTTGCCGCCCGAGTTCTAAGGAGATGCTCTTTTAAAAGCTTCTTCTTCGCTTCTCTCATCCAGAATTCAAGATCACGGATATCAAGGTTGAGCAACTCCTCATAACAAAATTGTCCTGGAAAAGCAGAGGCAATCAGGACTAAGGCTTTGCCTCTGCCTTTAAAGGGTTTTTTGCTTTCGCTCCTTCACTTATCGACGACATTATAAAATTAAGCACTTCCCCGAGAATTCTGATATCTATTCCCTTGAATTCTTCTATGGGAGCGCCTGTTAATATGGATAGCTGCTTTATTGGAGCAGTGTCGTCTTTACTGTCAGCCTCTTTTTTTATTTGGGCAATGGTATCGATGGTAACCCGTTCAACGCGGTATTCCTTGTCCCCGATAATCCCGGCCTCAATAACAATCGGTTCGGAAAGTTGCTTAACATCGTCTTTTTTTAATGTAGGCATTGTGCCCATCCTTTCTTTAGTAAGCCATATTTTATGCTCCCATATACCAGATCAACTTGCTGCTGGCGTCAGGGAACCCTTTAAACACGATTTTATATACCCGCTGATTCTCGGCGTCGAAAACCACCTCTAAATCAGCTTTCGGACAGGCCTTGGGGATTACCAGCCAGTCCTTAGAATCGGACGATGCCACGCCGTTTACAATCGGCTTTAATATCAACTGCTCGGCATTGTCATACATCGACACGCCTACCTTGTTATAGACGCTGAGCTTGTTGAGGCTCACTGTAGCGCCCATAACAGCCGTGCTCAGCGTCGCCAAAGACGACCTTGATAACGGGACTTCCACTTCACACGCCGAAACACCGACGCCAACCTCGTCGACGTTGGTAACCCCTGCCTGGTCTTCATTGACTGGCTTACTCTCCTCCGTGTATCGGAATGTAACTCCTCCTTTAGTTTTCCCTAAGCTCGTCGAGTTGAAATAAACTTCACATGGCCCTAAGTCTTTTATCACTTTGTTCCTCCTTGGTTATGCGTCCTGAGCTCTCAAGACGTAGTTTGTTGATAATACAAACAATCCTTTTTCATCCTGCCCTACGGACTGCGGCAATGTTATTGCCTCGATGACATTGGCGTAAAAACTTCCCAGCGTTATCCCCCTTTTACAATGTAACGCGGCATAAACAACCTCGGCATTAGCCAGCGCGTCGAAATAATCCGCTGACTTGGACAATACCTGTATAGTCTTCTCCTGATAATCCGCGAGATACTGATCCGGGCTTCCTCCGGACTCAATCACGATCACGTGCGTATCTGCTATCCCGGAGGGAGCCGCGCCGGCGAAAAGATAGGTTCCGACGGTTAAGCTCGTATTGGTATCGATGTAATCACAGATTTCTTTCAATAAAGGATTAGTCATTTCTTCACCGCGTCGTTGACTATTTTCATATATAAATTTCTGCGTGATACCATCTTGCTTTCCAAAAACTTCGGCCCGGAACTCGGATCGGTGAATTTATACCCGACGCCTTCGTGCAACCTGTGGGCATACGGGGTGTTAAACCCGACAATAACGGTAATCGCATTGTTTTTCTTACCTCCGGGACTGGAGGTATTCGCTTTCCCGGGTTTGCCGTCTTTGGATACCGCAACGAGTTCATCGTCAACAAACACGCTTCCGGATCCGCGCAACCATCCTTCCTCTATCGGCACCGTCGGAGCAATGTTAACGCAATCACTCATCAGCTGCGTTCCGGCTTGACCCATACCTATTTTCGCACGCTCGAGAATTTCTTTTGTTACCTTCGGGAATTTAATATCAAAGTCTCCGCTCATATCCTAAACCAGGTATAACCACAAAATCACGTTGGAAAAATCCTGCTCTTTACTTATCGCGATAATGCTGCGATCTACTCCGTTAACAGTAAACTTATCGTTATGAGTTACCGTTCTGTTCTCCAGCATTACCTGCATATCAGAAACTACCTGCTCCCCGGATTGGTTACGGACGAGTCTTGTTTTTTCTTCAATCCTGCACCTGACGGTAGTGGACGAAAAAGTCTTCTTGCCCCACTTATCGAGCGTCGCAGTCTTTAAAGTCCCTGTATGGATTAAATAAGCGCTAATCATACCGCCGCCAACTCCTCTTCATAAGCCTTGTGCGAATCGATCTTTATCAATTTACTGTTGGACAACCTCACCAGACTATCTTTGCCGTCTTCTATTGCCTGCTTGGTTATCGGGTAAATATGGCATTTGCAATTAGGGTGTAATGGCGGCTCTTCTTCCAGCTTCGGGAAATCAGGATCATTTCCGCTTATGGAATACACCCTGCCGGCATACTGCTGGCAGATCTCGCAAATCTCGGAGTGCGTGTCCCATTGCACCAGGTCAAGGCCGTAATCCAGAGCGGTGTTCTTCAACCCAATGTTCGACGCCTCGGACATCCTCGTCCTGGCCACAAGCTCGGCGTATTTATCCGGACTGTAACTGCGGCCGTTGATCTCGATAAATTTGCCCTCTCCGAGTTTGTTCTTTAACTCTCCAAGAATCTTATCGGAAACCGTCCGACGTGCCTGACCTTCAATGGCGCCCTCGGCAATCATACGCGTAATCGCCTTATCCTCAAGAACCCTCTGTTGAGTGGTCATCAACAGCCTGTGAAACTCCTTTTGGATACTGTTGTTCGCATACAACAGACTTACAGCCATATCATCTACCAGCGCTTCTGCGGCTCTGGTATGTATTAACGCAAAAACGTCCACCTTGGAAGTAACTCTGTATTTCTTTAACATCTCCGCGGCAATGTCGACGCCGGTGCGGTATGATCCAGGGATTTCTTTCCTTGTCCAGGAATAAGCAGATTTATTTAATCCCTTAACGATGACATCAACCTGCGCCAATATCGCTTTGGCCCTTATCTGCGCCGCTTCGGTAAGGTCTACGCGCGCAAGCTGTGCCAGCAGGTCTGACTTAGCCTTGCTATAAATAGCCTTGAGTATCTTAATCTTGGATTCAAAAAGCAACCGATCGTAACTCAATCGTTATCCTCCGAGATGGTGGTATCGGCATTCTGCTCTTCATCGCGGCGCACGTCACCACAGAACAGGTTATCTTCCACAAGCGCACAATCCTTTATCCAGGCCTGCGCTATGGCGCAAATCGGGATAGTCCCGGCAGAAGAATACTTCTCCTTGACTATTCCCGCCTCGGTGACCCCTTGGGCCTGTAGCGCCATCCTGGCGTCAATATCGGCAGAATAAGCAAGCAGAAACAAAGCCTGCTCAAGCTGGGCGTATTTCATTGTGTCTACGACAACGGTGGGGAAAGAATACTGCCCGGAATTAAGCTGCCGGTAAGCCATAATAAGTGCCTGTATCTTCTGCGTTGCTGTTGCGCCCGTCCAAGATGTCGCGTTAAGACGCGCCTCAAAATACAACTCGGCTTCTGCTACCGTAACCCAGGAATTAGTCCCGACTATTATGCTGGCCGCCATACGTTACTCCTTCTTGAAAACAAACGAATAGATATCTTCTCTTCCGCAATCAATCTCTCCTGCGTTAACTTCTAAACACTTAAATCCGTAATACCGCATAAAATTTATCAACCCATCCTGCGTGAAGTAATAATAGTGCTCGTCCTTGCGAAAATGCCTCGACGCTATTACGTGCGACCCTCCCTTGAATATCGGCATAGAGATAAACACAAAACCTTTTATCTTCTGAAGCAATATCCCCGGGTATCGAATATGTTCCAAACTATCGAAAAAAGTCACCCCTTCGGAGTCAATCTCGTTGTTGTATGGGTCAAAGAACAACCCGTTGTTCCTCAGCCAACCGGTTGCGGCAGGGTTAATGTCATACCCTACTGCATTACCGCGCGCCTTGATAAACGCCCCGCAACCGATACCGATATCCAACACTTTCCCCCGGCAATATTGATTCACCAGGTCAACGCGGAACTTTGTTATCTTCTCTCCCGTTTCCGTGTGCTCATACCTGGAGTATTTGGATAAATACTGCTCGTCGTATGGGTTACCCTTTACCGGATAATATCCAACGCCTTTCTCCGGGGCCCAGACCAGCTCATTCTCCATTATTTGCTTTATTACGGAGTCCATCTGTAATCACTCCAGTTATAACCGTAATACTCTGCAGGGCGCATAGTAAACTTGTGTAGCAACTGCCTGCTTGATAAATCTATTGCGTATTGGTTGCAGATAAACCCGGCATACTGCGACGCTGTTTTCTCGTCTATGTTTAATGATTTTATACGCTCGTATAAATCTCCGACGTCTCCGGTCAGCCTTAGGACGAGCTTATCGTTGTCGCAGAAATGCAACCCGCAGGTTGCGAATTTCTTTCTTCTCAGCACTCCTTCGAATATCGTTGTAGATGAGAAAGAAGTGAAGCAATCAAACGTATTAAATAACGTCTCTACGCTCTCATCTACAACAACCACGTTCTTATACTCGCGCACGAAAGCGGTATCTTGACGGTCTTTGAAGGCTGTTTTATACAACGGATGGTCTTTATAGATAAACGTAACGTCCGGATTGCTGCTTACAACCAAATCGATATAATCCCGGAAATTCTTTATTTTGGGATTGATACTATGCTGAAGAGACATATCAAAAACAGTCTGCCCGAAGATGACAATATGCTTATCATCTTTTTTTAATCCATATTTATGGAACAAGTCCTCGTCGCAGATGGTAGCGGGCTGCGCTTCACGCGTGCTTTCAGGAAGCCATATCTCTCCGTATGAAGTATCGCCCATAAACTTTTTAATCTCATTCTCCGGGCAATACTGTAACCCCGAATAATCAAACAACATCCTGTTCCCAAAGAAAGCCTCCGTCCAGAGATACCGAATATCATATTTTCTGCATATCTCAGCTGCATTTTCAGAAGCCGGGCAAAGTTTCTGCGCGATAACGACGAAGTCCATACCTTTTATGACTTTATCCAGGTCGTCGATACCGTAAGTAAAATTACCTTTGTATCCTCCCTGCAGTTTATATGCTTCCACGTGCCACGAACTGTCGAGAGTATAGACGTCGTAATATTCCGAGATGAACCGGTTATTTAGAATTTTAACCGCGTTTTTAGGCTGCATCCGCACAAGTAGCAGTTTCTTCTTGCGAGCGCGTAATTCCTCAAAGTTCTCGATGACCTTTGCTTCCGGGATTTCTTTGTTACACTGATGAGTGTTGCTTATGCAGTTGCAAAACGGATCAGGCGCGGCCGTCCCGAGTATCTCATCGCCCATACGCTTATCAGACAATAACTCCGGTTTAACACTCCCACCATATACGCAGTAAAACTTTTTCTTTATCGCCATACACAACGGCAGAAAATACGACGGTAATCCAATGACCATATCGGATAAAGCGCACAACCCGAAAGTAGTGAATACGTCGGTTTCGCCGTTGTTTAACGGCAAATCTATCCCGGTTAGCTGTCCGTCAAGCCATTCTTCCCCAGGGCGGACATCAGCTACCGAGATATAAAAATATTCATCTCGGTATTTATCTATTAAAAGCTGTAAATATTCCGATTTCGGGTTGCGCGCCGGGTTGCACCATTCCGCGCGCACGGTAGGGTATTTAATGATACAGATTTTCTTATCGGTCTTTATCCCGGACAGTATAGCTTTTGCTTTATTTACCCAGTCAGGCTTCACCGGCATTGAAAAATCATATTCCTTGACCTTGCCGACTGAATC
>Ga0265294_10010094_pt1 | contig 10782 bp, 11 predicted proteins | sample MunlanPumphouse3_FD_192504 | JGI IMG/M metagenome (GOLD analysis project Ga0265294, IMG submission 192504) | Groundwater microbial communities from a municipal landfill in Southern Ontario, Canada - Pumphouse #3 | ecosystem: Environmental > Aquatic > Deep subsurface > Groundwater | place...
CAGGGGATGAAGAAGGCCGGGACGAAGAACCCGGTCTTCATCCTCGACGAGGTCGACAAACTCGCCGTCTCCTACTCCGGCGACCCGGCGAGCGCCCTCCTCGAGGTCCTCGACCCCGAGCAGAACAGCACGTTCTCGGACCACTACCTTGAGGTCCCCTACGACCTCTCGGACGTGCTCTTCATCGCGACGGCGAACAGCCTCGCGACGATCCCGGCGCCCCTCCTCGACCGTATGGAGCTCATCGAGATCTCGGGCTACACGAAGAACGAGAAGTTCGCGATCGCAAAGGACCACCTGGTCCCGAACACCCTCGCGGAGCACGGGCTTGATTCGGAGAAACTCCGGTTCGAGGACGAGGCCCTTACGGTGATCATCGACCGCTACACCCGCGAGGCGGGAGTCCGGGCGCTCAAGAAGCAGCTCGCCCGGGCCGCACGCTACGTCTCGGCAAAGATCGTCTCGGGCGACGTCGACCTCCCGTACGTCGTGACGGCGGACCTGCTCCCGGAGATCCTCGGGAAAGAGACGGTCCGGCAGGACGTGGCGCGGAAGGAGAACCCGCCCGGCGTCGTCACGGGCCTCGCGTGGACCCCTGTCGGCGGGGACATCCTCTTCATCGAGGGGACGTTCATGCCCGGCAAGGGCAAACTCACCCTGACGGGGCAGCTCGGCGACGTGATGAAGGAGTCGGCGCAGATCTCCTTGAGCCTCATCCGGTCGCGGTTCGCGGCCGTCGCACCGGGCTTTGACTTCTTCGGAAGCGACATCCACATCCACGTCCCGGCGGGAGCGACCCCCAAGGACGGCCCCTCGGCGGGCGTGACGCTCTTTACGGCCCTCGCCTCCCTCATCACGGGAAGAACGGTCGACCCGACGACCGCGATGACCGGCGAGGTGACGCTCTCCGGCGCCGTCCTCCCCGTGGGCGGGATCAAGGAGAAGGTCCTCGCCGCTCACCGGGCGGGGATCCGGAAGGTCATCCTGCCGCAGGAGAACGAGAAGGACCTCGCGGACGTCCCCGAGGACGTCAGGAGCGACCTCGTCTTCGTCCCGGTCCGGACCATCGAGGACGTCCTCCGCGAGGCGCTCGATATCACGCTGCCGGGCCCGGTCATCCACTACGCGGGCGACCGGTTCGTCCCGGCGCACAACCTCTGAGCGGGGGCAACCCCCACCCCCCTCTCCCGGGCATTACTAAGATTGTTCACTTTTCCCCTCTACGGGACGCAAACCTATTTGGGATCGCGGCGTCAGTCGGGGGCCGGGGATGCACCATGCAAGAACCGAAAGGTCTGGACCGGCTCAGGGACCGGTTCGTGGGAGAGTGGGACCTCGACGTGACCCTGCAGATGCCTGACGGCAGCACGATGACCGGGACGGGCACGGCCACGGTCCGGGAGGTTGCCGGCCGGTACGGTATCCAGAGCGATCTCACGTACACCATCGGCGGAGAGTCCTACGAGGAGACGGACCTCTGGACCTACGACCGCGAGAAGGGGACGGTACACATGTTCGGCGCTGGCTCCGACGGGAGCACCCACGACCATACGGGCAGGTGGAAGGACGCGGATACCCTGGAACTGCGCTGGAGCGATCCTGGGGGGGCGGAAGAGACGATCACCGCCTCCTGGGAGGCCGCCGACACCCTCCGCATCCGGTCGGAGACGAGGGTGGGGGGAAAGCCCGGCCCCGTCATGGACTCGGTGGGGAGAAGGCGAAAGGGATGAAAAGAGGTTACATCCCCGCCCGGGAGAGAATGGTATCGGCCACCTGTCCCGGGGTCAGGAAGGGGAAGTCCTCCGGCTTCAAGAGGGTGCCCGCCTCACCGGCGGTCATCTCCACGTCGCCCGCCTTGCACCTGGTCGCCGCTCCCGCCGGGAACGCGGCAAGGAGGTCTTCGGGCGTCTTGATAGGGAACTTCGCGCCGGCGAGGGCGCCGACGATCTGTGCACGGATCTCTTCTTTAACGTTCATTCTTACTCCTCCGTCATTCTGGTGATCTCCCCGGCGGCCTCTGCCGGCGTGCAGTCGCTGCTATGCGCTTCGCAGCCGGAGCAAGCGCCTGCCGGGCCTTCCCGTCCGATACGGACGTTCCGGTGTAACGCCATTCAGGCATTTCTCACCGTTCATCCCGTATGATGGTTATACTAATATAGATGCCCGTCACCAAACTATACCTGATATCCGTGCTACAGTCCCATGACCATACGAGGCCCGGACCGGACCGGTCCGGCAAGGAAGAACCCGTGGCCGACCGGAGGGAAGAGAGTTACAGCAGGGAGATCCGGGAGGTCCAATCCGAGCTTGCGGGCCTCAGGTCCGAACTCCGGCGGTTCATCGAGCATACGAATCGGCAGCACGTCGATGCGGCCCTCAGCGGGATCCGCAGGGAGTATGCGGACGTCTTCATCGAGCAGGCCCTCTCCGACGCCGACCAGAGGCTCCGGGAGCGGATGATCCGGGACTGCCCGATGCGTGAGCGGTGTTACGCCGCGTTCTACGAGTTCCTCAAGGCCTCCGCGGAGCATATCCGGGACGGGGAGGTGAGCGAGGAGGTCGTCCGGTCCTACCGCGACCGGCTCGCGGCGATGCGCAAGGGTGGGAAGCTGGAGACCTGCTCCACCTGTTTTACCGAGACGAACCGCCTCTTCGAGAAGCAGATCGAACTGATGCGCTCGCTCGGGATCTACCGGGAGAGCCGGGAGGCCTCTTCATCCGTCGCAGACCTGCCGGACGAGGTCCTGGTCCGGGATCTCCTCGAACCGCTCGCGAACCGGCACCGGTTCCGGATCGTGCAGTCGCTCGCCGCCGGGACGCAGACGTTCTCGGCCCTCTCGACCCTGACCGATCTCCGGGGAGGGAACCTCCTCTTCCACCTCAGGAAACTCCAGGACGCCGGAATGATCCTGCAGTGGCACGAGCGGGGGGACTACATCATCACCGAGAAGGGATATAAGGCCCTCACGGGCGTCGCCGCCCTCTACGCCGACCTCGAGCCGTAGGGGCCGATGCGTTTCGCGTGCACCGCCGGAGATCCGGATACTTTTTATCCCGCAAAGGTCAGGGTTGGCCGGCGCTCCCCCGCAAGACGGTCCTGGAACTGCCGGAGTCGCGATGGGGGGTGCGGCGAATACAGCATCAGGAGGAGTTGAATGTCGGGTGAACTGATCGGCGAGTCGCGAGGCAAGATCATCGGCACAAGGGTCGTTGAACTGCTCGAGACCAGCCCGAAGATCGAGACGACGGACGAATCGACCGGGAGACTGCTGGGCATCGAGTCCCGGGATCTATCGACCGCCTGGAGCGTGTGGCGCAGTCCGGACACCTTCCACGCCGAGGGCGTCGGCGTGGTCACGTCAAACGACGGCGAGATGGCCATGTACACCGGGATGGGTATGGGAAAAGGAAGCGCATCGGACCCTGAAACCCTCTTTCACGGGCTGCTCTTCTTCCGCTCGTCCACCCCCGTCTGGAGCCGCCTCAACGGGACCGCCGTCATAGTCGAGTACACCGTCGATGCCGAGGGCAACAGCCGCTCAAGGCTCTGGGAGTGGAAGGGAAGACCGGAAGGCGCCTAGGAGCGGCGACCTCTCCTCACCCCTCCCCTCCCCGGGATGCCCGAAGCCTGCCCCTCTCCCCGGCGGGGAGCGTTGAGCGCCGGCACTTAAAAGTCCTCCATAACATATTCAGGGGGGAGCCTCAGATCCCGTCGTAGACATTCTCCCGCTTCCCGACCTTGATCACGTACACAATCATGGCTTTCTTCCTTAAGTCCAGGATGACGCGGTAATTTCCCACTCGCAGTTTGAAGTAGGGGGACCCTCTCAACGGGTGCAGGTAATCGAGGGGACTGTCGCGGATCTTCTCGACGGCTGCAACGATCCTCGCAGCAGTTTCACGGGGGAGTTGTTTCAGGTTTTTAAGGGCTTTTTCGGTCCAGATCACCGTATAGGCCATTCAATCGATCCCCAGTTCCCGCTTCAACTCCTCCGTCGTGTAGACCCTCCCCGCCTTGATGTCCGCAATCGCCTCCTCGATATCACGGATATCTTCATCCGTCAGTTCCCCGGCGGCCTCCTCCAGGGCGTCCCGGGTGAGACGGTCGATCACGTCGCTGTACGTCTCCCGGGGGTAGTTTTTGAGTTTATCCAGCCGCCCCTTCACTTCCGGGGTCACCTTGATCGTTGCTTCCACTCCCATACACCATAATACACCATAGGAGAACATCAACCTTTCCGGCCGGAGCGAAAAACCGGTTCTATAGCAGGGGATGCTCATGACGGGCGGGCGACGCAGCGTGGAGATGTGGTCGGTACCCGTAGAAGTAATGATTGCTGCCCGGCCGGCTCCCGGGCAAAAAAGAGAGGATCAGAAGTATGTCCCGCTCTTCTCGAAGGCTTCCCGCCGCTCGCGCGCCATCTGCTGCAGCCGCTCCTCCACCTCCGGAGTGCCGAGGATGTAGCCCTTCCAGAGATCGGTGTAGGGTTCCTCGGGCACGACGATGATCCCTTTGTGCTCCGCGACCCGGTCAAGGATGAGCGACGCCGCCTTATCGACGGGATACGCGTCGTCGGGGATCCGCAGGTCGCCCCGGGCCTGCCCGTCGATGCCCTTGTTGAAGATCGGGGTGGCGATGTTTGCCGGGCAGATCGTCGAGAAGTGGAGCCCTTTATCCGCATACTCGTACTTCAGGCACTCGGTGAGGCCGGTGACGCCGTACTTCGTCAGGGAGTAGAGCGCCTGGAACGGAGGAGGAACGATCCCGGCTATCGAACTCGTGTTCACGATATGCCCGAACCCCTGCCTGAGCATGATCGGCACGGCCGCATGGACCCCGTAGACGACGCTCCAGATGTTGGTGTCGACGATCGTCTTCCAGTCCTCGAGGGTGGCCTTCTCGAACGGGATGGTCCCCCCGACGCCCGCGTTGTTGAAGAGGAGATCCAGCCTGCCCGCCTCCGCCGCCGTATCCTCGATGCCTTTCTGCACCTCTTCCTGCTTCGTCACGTCCATAACGAGCGGGCGTGCCCGATCATCCCCGTATGCGGCGAGCTGCGCGACGGCCGCGGCAACCTTCTCCCGGCTGCGGCCGGCCATGTAGACGGTTGCTCCCCTCTTTGCGAGTTCTTCGCTGATCGCATACCCGATCCCGGAGTTCGCCCCGGTGACGATGCAGACTTTGCCCGTATAGTAATCCGAATCGACCATGATCCTCGCCTGCCCTTACTCGATCACCCGTGCGCCCATCGCGCGAAGAATGGCTCTTCCCTCGACCAGAACCGACTGCGTCACCCGTTTCACGGGCAGGGCCGCGAGGCTGTTGACGATGTAGTACTGGACCGGATTCTGCATCGGGGTCAGTTCGGTCCACTTCAGGCTGCCCTTTCCGATCTCTGCCGTCTCCACCTCCACGCCCTGGGGGTAGAGGACGAACTGGGAGAGTTCCGCTCCCGGAGCCCCGACTTTCGGGATGTACCGCCACCCGATGGTGTTCATGGAGATGAACTGCGACTTCAGGGCATCGAGGTCCCGCCCGGTTATCGGTCCCGTGGCCTCGAAGTCCATGTTGAGGAAGGTGTTCCCCTCGTAGCTGACGGTCGTCGCGTAGTGAGGCCGGATGATATGCAGGTCCTCGATATCCGCGTATATCTTCGGGATGCCGGTCTGCTCCCGCCCCCCAAGGATAGGCGCGGTCTTGTTCTCCCAGACCACCAGCGTGTAGGCGCCGTCGAGTTCGTCCTTCTTCCCGTGGAACCGGACCGGTGCCGAGACGTTGATCAGGTTGTACTGACCGCCTTGCATCCAGTTGATCTCGGTGAACCTGTTGAACGCCACCTGCACCTCGGGTGCCAGGAGTTCGAATCCCTCCGGGATGTAGTTCTCAAGCAGGTCTCTCTCGGTCTCGAAACTGATGACGAGACCGGTCGCCCTCTGCGTGACCAGCGTCTCCGGGTCGAACTTCCCTCCTCCAAAGTGGACCGGCATCAGGTAGGTAAAATCGTCTTGGGGTCGGAACATAATGTTCTCCAATCTGCTTCATGTCATCCCATAAACGATATATCTTTTGAATATCACCTCACATGCACCCGATTCCAAAAATTCATCATTTTAAACCCCTTTTTCCCGATCAGGAGCAATCTCCGCGACGACGTGCCGGACCGGCGCCGTAAACCGGCAACGGTACCAGGAACAGCAGCACCCAAACACCGGACTCGCAACTCGCACCTGCCAGTGCTCGAACTCCGGCCCATGGGCCCGTCGTTCCTGCGGTGCTCATGCTCCGTTCTTTGTGGAACGTCGCACTTCGCGTTCTTCGCGGCTTCGCATGAGGTCATGGTGGGGAAGAAATGAAGTCTCACGCGAAGGCGCGAAGGCCGCGAAGAGTGAGCGAAACGAGCTTGAGCGCCGCAGGTGTGAGGGAAGTCGATGGGTTGACCTCGTGAAAACTACCTCGGTCATTTTAGCGAAGTACCGGAAATACAAACGTATAAATAATCCCTCAAGGTAGATCATGGTATTCACTCAATCGAGGATATGTATCCATCGATCTCCGGATAGAACCGGGGAGACACAATTATGGAATATTCCAGCCAGCCGGGAGAGGGGAGCAAGCCTGTTGCGAGAGCGGAGTCCGACCTCTCCCTCGAGGTCGTCATCCTGCTCGTCTTCGGCGTCTTCATGTCCCTCTTCGGCCTGCTCCTCTTTCGGATTCAGACGGGAGAACTGCCGTATGCCCCGGACAGCACCTACGGGCTCTTTCTCGTGATCGTATCGTTCCAGATAATCACGATGGGGAGGACCCCGTTCGGCGATCTCCGGCGGTCGTGGGCGGTCATCCTCATCGGGGTCTGCACGGCGGCCGTCGGGATGCTCGCCTGCTTCGTTCCCGGCGCACTGGCTGCACCGGTCCGGATCCTCGTGGGAATCCTCCTCTTTGCCGGCGGTATCGCTCTCCTTCTCCAGTTGTTCTTCTCGGCGGAGAAGGCCAGGACATGGCTGAAGATCCCCGGAATCCTGCGGCACCTGACGGTCGCCTGCATCCTCGTATACGCGCTCTCGATCGTCCTCGGCCTGGTCACGCTCCTGCCCGGCATCACGACCGACTCCGTGACCGCGGTTCTCCTCATCGCCTACGGCATCGGCTTCTTCTACCTCGCCTGGAGCATCCAGACAGTCAGGCGGCTGTATCCACCGGAGGGATCGGCGTGATCTCAAACGACCCCGGGAGAGCCGCCGGCACCGGCCTGTTCCAGGAGGCATCCCTCCCCCTCTCGATTGCCCTGGTCATCCCGGTCGGCGCCCTCCTGATCCTCCTCGGCCTGCTCCTCTTCCCGGTGAACCTCGGACTCATCCCGTTCTCCCCGGACGGCCAGCTCGGCCTGCTGCTCGTCATCATGGCCGTCCAGATGCTGGCCCTGGGCGAGACGCCGGTGGGGCAGTACAGGCGCTCACGGCTCCTGATCGTCATCGGGATCGCATTCGCCGCGATGGGGGTCTTCTCCTGCATCGTTCCGGGCATCCTGACCGACGTGATCCGGCAGCTCCTCGCGGTCCTGAACATCGCCGGGGGCGTGATACTCCTTGCAAAACGGTTCCTCCCGATGCTGCACGGCGGCGCCGAACTGGCGGCCCCTCTCCCGCCCATCCTCAAACGGCTCCTGGTCACCCTGACGGTCTTGAACGTCGTGGCGATCGCGTTCGGCATCAGCATGCTGCTGCCGGGCCTCGTCCCGGCGATGGTCATTGCGGGGATCGTCGTGGTCAACGGCCTGCTCCTCTTCGCCCTGGCATCGATCCTCTTACAGATCGGTTAATCCAGGCAGGATCTTCATTGCCGGCGGCCGGGAAGTCCGGTGAGGAGGGGGCGGGCACCCCCGCCGGACTCCCGGTGATGCACCCGGGATCGCCCGCCGCAAGGCGGAGAAAAGAGTGGCGGGGAACCCCCGCCGCGATAGTCTTCACTCCGGTGATCGCCTGCCGGCCGATCACCACAGTCTTCCCATGTCGACGCCTACCAGCCCGACGACGGCGCCGGTCGAGTCTTTCACGGGAGCATACCCGGAGAGGGTGGTGGCGGTCTCGTTGCCCCACTGCTCGGTGACGAACGCGCTCTCCGCCGAGGCCTCCTTGAACCCGGCGAGCATCGCGGCACCCGTGTCGTTACAGACCTCCCCTATGCCGGGCGTGTCCACGCTGCCATAGTCCGCGTCCACGACGTACTCGACGGTACCATTGACGTTACGCATCGTGTAGACGTAGATGACCCCGGGGTTAGCGTCCCGGAAGGCGGCGAGCCGGTCGCGGATGGCGGTGAACGCCGGCGTCTTCTCGTCGCCTGGTTTGAGCGTCGCTATGGCGTCGCCGTCGATCAGGGCGGCAGCCTCCGTTGCAAGGGCCTTCACCCTCTCCGGCGTGACCAGGCTCTCCGTATCGAGACAGACCACTCCAGTGACGTCACCGCCGGTCGCGCCCTTGATCGGGGCGTACCCGGAGACGGTGATGTAGATCGCAGCCGAAGGTCTCGTGAACCCGTCAAGGAACGCGGTGTCCGAGTCCTGCGGGATGTACTCGATGCCGATCGCGGGTGCGGAATCGTCGCTGCCGTAATCCGCATCCACGACGTACTCGGTGGCGCTCCCGGCTTTCCGCATCGTGTAGATGTAGGCGATCTCGGGGTTGGCCGTCCGGAAGGCATCGAGCCGGTCGCGGATGGCGGTGAACGCCGGCGTGGTCTCATCGCCCGGCTTGAGCGCGGCGTGAGCGTCGCCGTCGATCTGTCCTGCAATCTCAGCTGCAAGGGCCTCCAGGTCCTCCTGGGCGATCGGGCCGTTTACGTAGAGGCAGACCACCCCGGTGACGGCACCGCCGGAGTTCTTGATCGGGGCATACCCGTAGACGGTGGTGTAGGTCCCGGAGGCGGGCTGCGTGAATCCGGCAAGGAGAGCGGGATCCTCCTTTGCAGGGGTGGAGTCGTCACCGATCGCGAACGCGTAGCTGCCGCTGCCGTAGTCCGCGTCAACGACGTACTCGGTGATGTCCCCGGCGTTGCGCATCGTGTAGACGTAGAGGACGCCGGGGTTCACGTTCCGGAAGACATCGAGCCGGTCGCGGATGGCAATGTACGCCGGTGTCTTCTCGTCGCCGGGCTTGAGCGCGGCGTGAGCGTCGCCGTCGATCTGTCCCGCGATCTCCGCCGCAAGCGCCTTCATCTCATCCGGCGTGAATACCTTCTGCGCCGTCTTCGCGATCACCTTCTCGCTCCCGATGTCGACCCCCACCAGCCCGACGATGGTGCCGTTCGAGTCCCTGACCGGGGCGTACCCGGAGATGACGGTGGCGGTGACGTCGTCCCACTCTGCGGTGTAGATCTCGCGTTCGGCGGAAGGTTCCGTAAATCCGGCGAGGAACAGGGCGTCCCCCTCCGTAGGCACGTAGACCTTGCCTATTCCGGCCGCTACTCTGGCTGCATGGATGCTGCTGCTGCCGTAGTCTGCGTCAACGACGTACTCGGTGGCGTTCCCGGCTTTCCGCATCGTGTAGACATAGAGGACCCCCGGATTCGCGTCCCGGAAGGCGCTGAGCCGGTCGTGGACGGCGGTGTACGCCGGGGTGTTCTCGTCGCCCGGTTTGAGCGCGGCGAGAGCGTCGCCGTCGATCTGTCCTGCAATCTCCCCGGCGAGGGCCTTCAGGCTCTCTTCCGTGATCACGCGGCCCACATCGACCCCGAGCATCGCGACGATGGCGCCGCTCGAGTCCCTGACCGGGGCATACCCGGAGATGGCGGTGTAGATGGCGTCGCCCCATTCGTCGACATAAAACCCGGGTTCAGCGGAGGGCCCGGCGAACCCGGCGCGGAACGCAACGTCTGCGTCCGTGAGGTTGCAGGCGTAGCCGATCTGGGCCCCGAAGCCGATGCCGTAATCCGCATCCACGATGTACTCGGCGCCATCTCCGGCTTTCCGCACCGTGTAGATGTAGAGGATGTTCGGGTTGGCTGCCCGGATGGCGTTGAGCTGGTCGTGGACGGCGGTATACGCCGGGGTGTTCTCGTCGCCGGGCTTGAGCGCGGCGAGAGCGTCGCCGTCGATCTGTCCTGCAATCTCCGCGGCGAGGGACTTCATCTGGTCCGGCGTCGGGGCCTCAGGCACCGAGAGCGCGGCTCCGGGCGCCGGTCCCGTTCCGGCCGGTGCAAGTACGACCAGAATCCCTGCAGCAACGATGATCAGGGCTACGATGACGATGATCAGCCCGGTGAGGATGTTCTGCTGTGTCACAAATACACACTCCGTTTAAGAAGTTCCTTGTGGAAGTGATGATTTAAGCGTTTGGAAATTTATCGCGGCCCTATACGCCAGAATTGCGGATTCAGGAGCCTATTATCCAGGTTATTCATAAAAACGGATTTTCCGGGCGTTTTCGGCGCCGCGGATATGCACCCGCCAGATGCAGGACCCTGAGTTGGAGGACGCACCCCTGCGCGCGCCCGGCGGCCGGGTTGCGGGGATGAGGCGTCAGGCGATCGCCGGCACGAGCCGGTAGACCCGGCCCGTCTTCCCGGCCGGCCCCCGGCTTTTTGCGGTCAGGACGTAGAGTTCGCGATCCGCGTCCTCACCGAACGCGAGGAGGTACGCCCCCACGGTCCCGCTCCCGGCCACCTCCATCTCGGTGAAATCCCACTGGCCTCCGGGCCTCTCCGTCGCGACGAAGAGGATCCCATCGCCATCGGCCCCCGCCCGGCTCCACTCCCCGAAGACATAGCGCCCGACGAGCGCGGGAATC
>Ga0265294_10010097_pt1 | contig 10782 bp, 7 predicted proteins | sample MunlanPumphouse3_FD_192504 | JGI IMG/M metagenome (GOLD analysis project Ga0265294, IMG submission 192504) | Groundwater microbial communities from a municipal landfill in Southern Ontario, Canada - Pumphouse #3 | ecosystem: Environmental > Aquatic > Deep subsurface > Groundwater | place...
TTTATAAAAAATATTAGTTTTTGCTACATTAATACCTATTTTGGAGAATATAGAATGTATCGCTTCATAATCAACAGAAGTATCTTTTTCTTTACATTCCGGGCAAATAACTCTTACCAATCGCTGTGCGATAAATGCGTCTACACTTGAAGCAACCAAATATGGTTCTATTCCTATATCTACCAATCTCATTATACCTGTTACCGCATCATTAGTATGTAGCGTAGAAAAAACCAAATGGCCGGTAAGCGCGACTCTTATTGCAATCTCAGCAGTCTCCTTATCCCTTACCTCACCAACCATTATAATATCAGGATCATGCCGCAAAACACTTCGCAAACCTGCAGAGAAAGTCAATCCCACATCCGGATTTACCTGTATCTGAGTAACATTTTCCATCTCATATTCCACAGGATCTTCTATGGTAATAATTTTTCGTTCTTTTTTGTTTACTTTGCTCAAGCACGCATAAAGAGTGGTTGTCTTACCGGCACCGGTAGGTCCTGTAAGGAAAATAATACCGCCTGTCCCTTTAATAAGCTCTTCTATAATTTTTATATCATGTTCCAAAAAACCTAATTTATCAAGATCAAAAGTCATTTTCGTAGATAATATCCGTATAACTACACTTTCGCCATGTGATGTCGGCATGACAGAAACTCTCAAATCTAAAGCCTTCCCCCCGGTTTTTACCACAGCCCTGCCATCCTGAGGCACACGATGCTCTACAATATCCAGATTAGACATGATTTTAATACGTGAAAAAATCGCCGTAGAAAAATTATTCATTTGCGCCGGGACATTCTGATCCTGCAATATCCCGTCGATGCGGAATCTTATTCTAAGTTTACCGCGATAAGGTTCTATATGTATATCTGTCGCACGCTTATTACATCCGTCCAATATTATCTGATTAACAAGCTGAACTACCGAAATATTCTCCGCCTGCTTATCTAAATCCTCTATATCCACTTCAGACAAAGATTTAAAATATCCCGCGTCATTTACATTATCACTAAGTCCGGATAATCTTTCAACGGTATCAGCACCAAGCCCATATTTTGTCCGTAGTATCTTTTCTATTTGTGAACGTAAAGCCAGAACTATTTTTATTTCACATCCCAATGCAAAATGTATCTCATCCTGAACTTTTATTCCTATAGGAGACTTGGAAGCCATTATAAGTTTTTTACCTTCTAACCCTATAGGCATTAGCCCATAATGCAACGCAAGCCTTGCCGGCACTTTCTTAACAACCTCATCTTTAATATTTATGTTTTTTAAATCTATAAAATCCATACCCAAAGCGACAGCGACATATTTAAGTATATCTTGTTCCGGAATATATTTCGATTTGATCAAAGACTCAGTCAAACTTATACCATTAACATCGCTAAACTTAACAGCTTTATCCAATAGTTCAGATGAAACTATATCGTTAGATAGTAAATATTTCAATATATCCTTATCTTCTCCCGTCATAATTATTTAACCTTACCTATCATATAAAAATTTTTAGGCGTTCTTTTATCATATTCACCGTTTATTATCTTGTCACAATCTTCAACAGTATCTTCTATCGGCACATATTCACCTTTAATTCCGGAAAAAACTTCACCTACTGTAAATGGTTGGGTCATATAATACAATATTTTCTCCGCACGTTCATAATCTTTTCTATCCTGTTTGGAAAGCTCTTCTACTCCAATAACCTGTACGATTTTATGCAATTGATTATACTTATTGATCATCATAATAACTTTCTGAGCTACTTCGAAATGTTTTTCGCCTACAATCCTGCTATCAAGGTTAGAACTCGTACTGGCTATAGGGTCTATAGCAGGATAAAAACCTTTCTGGACCAAATCCCTTGATAATTTAATAGACGCATCTAAATAACTGTATATAGTAACTACAGCAGGGTCCGTCATATCGTCAGCAGGAACATAAACCGCCTGCATCGCCGTGATCGACCCGCCGCCTCTTATAGACCTTATCCTTTCCTGCACATACCCCACCTCCGAAGCCATTGTAGGCTGATAGCCCGTTTCCGAAGGGACACGCCCAAGCAAAATAGAAACTTCCTGGCCACCCTGTATGAACCGAAAAATATTATCCATGAACAATAAAACATCTTTGTTCTTACTCTGTATATATTCAGCAAGAGTTATCCCGGTATTTACAATTTCAAACCGAGCGCCGGGCGGCTCATTCATCTGACCAAACGCCATCATTACTTTACCCAACAGATCATGCTCTTCCAATTCATAATATAATTCGTTACCTTCCCGTATCCGCTCACCTATCCCGGTAAAAACACAGGCGCCACTATGTTTAACGACTATGTTATTTATTAATTCAAGAATTATTACCGTCTTGCCGCAACCCGCCCCACCTAAAATCCCGGTTTTACTCCCTTTAACCAAAGGGAACAATAAATCTATCATCTTTATTCCAGTCTCAAGAACCTGCGGCTTTTCTGTAATGTTAGTCGCTAAATCTATGCGAGGCTTCTCTAACGCATGTCTTATAGGCACACGTTTATCAGTCACAACCGGCGGTTTATTATCTAACGGTCTTCCCGAAACATCAACAATACGGCCAAACATTTCGTCACCAACAGATATAGTTATAGACGCTCCCGTCGCATGTGCTAAAGAGTTTTTTTGTAAATTTAAAGTATCCGATAAAGCAATACACCGAACCACGTTCCCGACTAAATGTTCTACTGCTTCAAGATCAACATTACGCCCGTCAAAAGTCTTTGCTTTCAAAACATCATATAAAGCCGGTATATTCTTAGTTGACGGGAACTTAATATCAACCACCGGACCCTGCACGGAAATTATACGGCCGGACGCGGTTATTTTATAATCCTTTTCGTCTGTTTTTACCGTATTTTTCTCAGCTGCTTCGCTATCTGAACTATCGTTCACAATATTCGATACATCATTATCCATTTTATCTTCTGCCTCCGCCCATTATCTTTGAAGTAAAAACCTCTCTTAAACTCTTATCGATATCCGATTTTTTAGCCTTACGAAAGCTCATAACCAAGCCTTTCTGATCTTTTTTCATCCTTTCCAAACTAGACTCCAACTGCTGGCTTTGTGCCGCAAACGCAGCGATAGAACAATCTTCTATCATCTCATCTATACGGCAAGTTATCCATAAATCTGCTAAATAATTAATAATATCATCATAGTTAGACTCAACAATAACTTTTTCTATAGTATCTTTAATTTCCATTTGCTTAGAGCCTAACTCCTCCGACGGCAACAATTTCTGTATATTAGGTTTTATAAACTGTAAACTCTTGGCCCTGGGATAAACAACATAAAAAGTCCCGACCTCTCCTTTCAAAACCCGCTCTATAACCCGATCTTTAATAGCTAACGCTGCCTTATATGCCCCTAATTCCACTACATTCTCTACAACAAAAATAGGCTTATCTGTCAGGGTAGCTAATTTCTCAGCACCTTTCTGACCCAAAACAAGATATTCGACAACATTCATTTTTTCCCCCTCACCAAGCGCAGTTTTAATGACCTTAGCGTTCAAATCCGCCATAAAACCACCTTCCCATGTGATAGCCAGAATAGCAACTTTATCAATATCATTCTTAACTAATGGACTAACCGCTTCCGACAAACTAACCATTCTAAAAAATTCAGTAAAAGCTAACGCAAACTCCTCAAATTTAGCTTTACGTTTTGCCGCACCATAAAATGAATTAGACGCAACATCTTTTAAAATTTGGATTATTTCAACTAAAGATGTCATATCATCTAAATCAGATTTTATGCGACCGGATTTAGACATTAGCCTGCTCCTCTATCTCTTTGCGTACCTCTAAAGATTTCTCTTTTATTTTACCGGCGACACTGCCGTCGAGTATAAGTGATCCGAATTTAATTTGTACACCACCGACTATCGATTCATCTTCAGAATTTTTATATGCCAACTCACGCCCAATACGCTGTTTGATCCTTTCGACTATATCTCTGGAGACATCCTCGCTAACAGGAGTTGGTGTAACTATTTCTATCTCTTCTACATTCGGCGGAATATGCTCCATATCTATCGTCTTTAATTCTTCCAAAAAATCCGAGATCAGTATAGCATTCATCTTTTCACGCACAATTCCGCTAAAAACTCTCACTAATATCTCTTCGCACGCATCTACAGACCGGAGTTTTTCCTCTTTTAATATCTGTTCGCGAATCTTGTCTTTCATTCCAACAGCTTCAACGACCATCCGCTCACTATCTTCATGAGCTTTCTTTATCACCGCGTCTCTCTTTTCATACATTTCTTTTTCTGCTTCATCTTTGATTTTAGAGGCAACTTCATCCGCTTCCTTTTTACGCATTTCATATTCTTCCTGAGCCTGTCTTATCTTTTCGGCCAATTCTTCTTTTTTCTTAGATATTTCTTCATACGCATCGTTCAACCGTCGCATGGCAGTTTCTGTATCTCCGGCCATAATTTTTTTTAAATAAAAAATAAGAAAACTAAAAACAAGTAAAACGCCTATTGCTATAAAAATAGACATTTTCCATATCGAGACTTTAACTATATCCATCACATACCTCCCTAAACATTGCTAAATAACTGAAATATAACTAACATAGCCGTTATTGAAATAACCTCAACAAAAACAAGCAGCAAGACTGTTCCCATAAAGATCTTAGAAGCAGCCGACGGGTTACGTCCAAGCGCTTTAATAGTCGCAAACCCCAAAAATCCTATAACCGCCGACGGCCCAATAACTACAACAAACATTACCAGCAAAATAATAATTGTTCCCATATATTACTCCGACATTTCAACTAAAATTACACAATCGTTCTTGAAAAACCTAAGAATGCCCTTCTTTATTGATATAGAATACTTCCAATCAATTATAATCTGGCCTTCTCTAAGAAGCCCTAACACAGGATAATGATAAGGCTGTATCTCATATTCTCCGTTATCTCCCTGCAAAAATAAACTCTCTATTTCACCATCAAATATATTCTTATCCGGGTCCATAACAGAAAGTTTGAATTTTCCAACACCCATAATTATTCTTCGCTATTAGCTGCTTGTGCGGCGAGCGCTTTTTCCTGTTCTATTTTTTCTCTTTCACATTTTTTTACATACTCTTTATAAACTTTTGTAAAAGCTTCCTCTATATCATCCGTTAAATCATGTGTTTCATCTAATTTATCAAGCGCTTCCTGACAGCGTTCTTTAGCATAATCATAGATCTCTGTTTTCATTTTTTTTATTTGTTCATTATCTAAATCATATACTAATTTTTTTGCCAGCCCAAAAAACAAAAGGACCTCTTCTACCATATTAATTGGAGCATCTTTCCCCTGCTTAAGAAGTTCAGACAAGATTTCACCGCCTTTTTGCTGCTCCACCGCTTCTTCTGACTTAGCACCGCTGGCTTTCAGCCTGGATATTTTAAGCATTTCTCTAAACTGCAAATATTCAAGACGTAACGATTTACTAAGTTTTTTCATCGCTTTCCACTGCACCTTACTTCCTATCCTCGAAACAGATAACCCTATATCAATAGCCGGCTTAAACCCTTCGCCAAACAACGCAGTACTTAAATAAATCTGCCCATCTGTCATTGAAACCAAATTCGTAGAAACATATCCCGTAAGATCTCCTTCCAAAAGCTCTATTATCGGGAAAAAAGTCATAGACCCGCCGCCTAACTCCTTAGAATACTTAGCCGCCCGCTCTATCATTCTCGAATGTAAATAAAAAATATCACCAGGATAAGATTCACGACCCGGAGGACGATCCAAAAGAAGGGATATCTCTCTATAAGCCCAGGCATGTTTAGTAAAATCATCAAAAACTACTATAACATTCCCACCCCGATGAACAAAATACTCGCCGATTGAACATGATATATATGGCGCCAAATATTGCTGCCCCGGTGACGTGCCCGCCATAGCCGCAACTATCGTAGTATATTCAAAAGCCCCTCTTTCTTTAAAAAGACTCACAACCCTGTCTAATGCAGCTTTACCTTTACCTATACAGCAGTATATACATTTAACATCTTTCCCCTTTTGGTTAAGTATAATATCCGTACCTACGGCAGTTTTTCCCGTCATCTTATCCCCTAAAATTAACTGTCGCTGGCCCCGTCCTATAGGTATCATCGTATCCAATATCTTTATCCCTGTCTCAACCGTATCCTTAACTATCTCTCTTTCCAAAACAGACGGAGATTTACCAAAAATAGGGTAATATTCTTTATGTATCAACGGTTCCAGATTATCTAAAGGTTCACCTAAAACATTAACAACTCGTCCTATGAAATTTTCGCCTACCGGAGTATTAAACGGCTCTAAAGTCATAGTTGCTTTATCTCCGGTTTTTAACGAACCTTTTTCTTTTACTAAAAGTATCTGCGTCTCTTCTTCGTCAAAACCAATAATAACCCCTTCTGTACCATATCCAAACCGCACCAACTGGCCATTTATACAATTATCCAAACCCACTAGAGCTACTATGCATCCCTTAATTTTAGTTACAACACCATGTTCTTTATATTGAATTGCCATTATCTGCCCCTACTATAATATTCTATTATATCATAACGATTTTCTATTCCTGCTTACCAATATCTTTTATCTCTGTTTTCTCTTCCTTTCTCAATCTTAAAAACCATATAGTATAGAAAAAAGTAGTTAAACTTATCAAGAAAATCACCATAACAAAAATTATACGCCAAACACCTATTTTTTTTATTTTTTGGATAAGTTTTTGAGCGATATCTTTCATTTTTATAGTCGTAATATTATCCATCTTCTGAAAAGCCTGATTAACCTGACGATTAACTGCATCGCTTTGACTTTCTACCGCCAAGATCTTTAATTTTTCTAAATCATCTTTTATCTGTTCCTCATCCCTTAGATTTTTTCTATACGCTGCTATATATTCTTTAACCGTTTTAGCCTGATTTTGGCTCTTTTTTATTTTCTCGACATTAGCAACTATTTCGTCATACAATGCCTGCCCTATCATCTCACTATCAGACCCCTTGATCTTTTGGTTCAACTCCTCTGCCTCTGTTAAATACATCTCGAGATCTTTTTCGCCAATAGCCCATATTTTTTTTATAGAGACGTTATATCTTTTCTTTTCCTGCGCTTTGAATTTTTCATCTTTGCTAAGAAAGAACTGTGCCCGGTCGGGATCATAATTCACTTCCAACCCGCCTGAATCCAATATATACTCAGATGTTATCTCTTCGGGTAAATAATATTTGACATCAGCTTCCATTGGCTTATCCAATATATTCTCGGCTTCAACAACCAAAGTTACCGTATCTTGTTCTCCCTCCGTTATAGAATATTTAACTAAATTCTCAAACGAAAATATTTCATCTCTGATTTTCTTAAGTTCATTATAATTTGTAGCATACGCCTGCATTTTTTTTTCTATATCGTCTTTATTAATCTCCTGTACACTTAATATTTTACTTAACCTGAGTTTTATTCCGTCCGCTACAACTTGCGCTGCGCTCTTATCTTCAGCAGACGCATTAGCCACTTTTTTATCGACTATCGCAGACAATTGTTCTATCTGGTCGGTCATAATATTCCAAACATCTTTAAGCACAACCCTGTATTTCATACTTTCTTTAGGTGCTAATTTAGGCTTACCATACAAGAAATACTTAGCTTCATGAACATCATAATCTATATCAAGTCCGTTTGAATCAATAATATCTTCTTTTGTTATTTCGGCCGGCAAATACTGTTTAACCGGTATAGTTTTTTCCTCATCACCAGACGGATTAACAACAACTATATTGATCGTAACAGCAGGAAAAACCGTAATACAAAAAAACAATAAAACTAAACCAACAATAAATTTCTTTGCCATAAACTGCCCTCTAATCAGATTCAAACCACGACGTAACAACTACCCCATCACCATCTTTAGACCTTGCTATAATATCCAGCATTTCTTTAACTTCCCGCATTTTGTTCTTTAAAAGCTCATTATCGCCCAAATCTTCTTCCTGCAAAGCTTTAACAGTTTCTATTTTCAATCCTAACGATTTTGCCGATTCATTAACGGCATTAACCATAGAATCAACTATTTGTTTTGTCATATCTTCGGCATTATCTTTAGTAAACATAATCTCTTCTGTAGTATTCTTCAATCCATCAATAATATCATTCATTTTAGCGATATATTCATATATGCTGAATTCACCGTTTTCCGCGCCTATATCATCCCGTACCTCCTGTATAAGTGAATAGGCGTCATTTGCATATGTTTTAGCTGAATTTATCTTCCCAAATAACGTATCGCTTGACCCGGTATCACTAGCTTGCCCTATCCTTCCAAAAAGGGTACCGGCATCATCCGTATCGCTTATACTGCCTATTAACGAAACATAACTTTCAATATCATTAATTGTACCAAACAACGTTCCGCTATCAGATAAATCACCGGACGCCCCTATAACTTCTTCCAAAGTATCAAGCGTATCAAGCATGCCCGCTATAGCCTTAAATTGTCCAAAGACTGTTTCAGCTGTCTCTACATCGTCTATTGAACCAATCACATCAGCTATAGCCTGTACTTCCTCGGAAGTACTAGTCAACGCCATAGTTTCTCTCATCTCCTGAAAACGACCGAACAATGTATCTTCAGATGCAAAATCATTAGTTTCACCTATTAAACCCCTTATGCCGTTAATCGCATTTGTTAAAGTTGTAACATTTAAATTCTCTAAAGTATTTGCTATAGTCTGTATCTGTCCAGCAACCGTAATCATAGTACTTGCCGCCTCAGTTATAGCATCAGCGTCCAACCCTTCGACCAAAGTTTCTACATTAGAGATCATGCCATACAACGTACCTTCCACATTCTCAGAATCACCTACAGCATCCATAAGATCATCAAGAACACCTCGTATATACGGTATATCTTCAACTATTTTATCTATATTCTGACTTAACACAGCCATACCTTCCCAATTGACCCCGCTTGAGCTCATAGCAGCGAAATCTGTCCAATTTATTCCTGCGATTGTCTGCCCCTGAACATCTGTCCAGTTAATACCTACTCCACTCATATATGCCAAATCTCGCCAATTTACTCCGGTCTCTGTCATAACCTGCATGTCATCCCAGTTAATTCCGGCATCACTTAATTTCTCTATATCCATCCAGTTAATACCCATATCGCTCATAACCTGTATATCCTGCCAGTTAACTCCGCTAGCAGTCAAGACTCTTAAATCAAGCCAATTGACCCCAACATCCGTCATAACCTGTATGTCCTGCCAGTTTATTCCTGTATCACTCATTATCTGTATATCAGCCCAATTAACTCCGTTACCGGATAAACTGGCTATATCCTTCCAATTGACTCCGGCTTCAGTCATAAACTGTAAATCCCCCCAATTGATACCCGCTCTGGTCAACTCCAAAACATCGCCCCAATTTATACCTTGCTTAGTAAATATTTCTATATCCCCCCAATTGATACCCTTATCCGTTAATACCTGCATATCCTGCCAATTTATCCCTGCCTGGCTCATTATCTGCATATCAGACCAGTTAACGCCCGCGTCACTCATTACCTGCAAACTATTCCAATTTATATTTGCTTCAGCAAAAACAGCTAAATCACCCCAATTAACTCCGGCCTCACTCATTATAGTTATATCGTTCCAGTTGACACCCTTTTCAGTCATAACCTGTATATCCTGCCAATTAACACCGGCATCTGTTAAGATCATAAGATCTACCCAATTAACCCCCGCTTCGCTCAGAATAGTAAAATCTGACCAATTAATCCCTGTTGAAGTTAAAACATCCAAGTCATCCCAATTAACACCGGCCTCACTTAAAATTGCAAAGTCTGACCAGTTTATTCCTGCCTGACTCATTATCTGCATATCGTCCCAGTTGACGCCCGCTTCGGTTAAAATAGTGATATCCCCCCAGTTGAGACCCGCATCGCTCATTATCTGTATATCATTCCAATTAACCCCTGCGTCCGCCAATATACCAATATCAGACCAATTAATACCCCCTTCAGAAAGCACATAAACATCTTCCCAGTTGATACCCGTTTTAGTTAAAACTTCTATGTCTTCCCAATTAATCCCCTTTATTGTTAATACTCCGATATCTGACCAATTAATTCCAACTTCGGTCATGACCTGTATGTCCTGCCAGTTAACGCCTATCTCACTCATAACTGTCATGTCTGACCAGTTCATTCCCGCCTGACTCATTATCTGCATATCATCCCAATTGACTCCCGCCTCGCCCATTATCGTTATATCAGCCCAGTTCATTCCCGCATCACTCATCAACTGCAAATCCTGCCAGTTTATCCCCGCTTTAGTCAATACATTCATATCTTCCCAATTTAACCCTATTTCGCTCATAACAGTCAAATCGCTCCAGTTCAATCCCGCCTCTGTCATGACCTGCATATCCTGCCAATTCAATCCTGCTTCTGTCAATACACCCATATCTATCCAATTGATCCCCGCCTCAGTCATTATCTGAAGATCACCCCAATTAACGCCCGCTTTAGTTAACGGATTAAGATCCGACCAGTTTATTCCTGCCTGGGTCATTATCTGCATATCATCCCAGTTGACTCCAGCTTCACTCATTATCGTTATATCAGCCCAGTTCATTCCCGCATCACTCATCAACTGCAAATCCTGCCAGTTTATCCCCGCTTTAGTCAATACATTCATATCTTCCCAATTTAACCCTATTTCGATCA
>Ga0265294_10010099_pt1 | contig 10781 bp, 7 predicted proteins | sample MunlanPumphouse3_FD_192504 | JGI IMG/M metagenome (GOLD analysis project Ga0265294, IMG submission 192504) | Groundwater microbial communities from a municipal landfill in Southern Ontario, Canada - Pumphouse #3 | ecosystem: Environmental > Aquatic > Deep subsurface > Groundwater | place...
TTGCAGGATTTGCACCTAACTCCTGCGTGGACTACCCTAAAAACATTGCAGCCGTAGTATTTTTACCCGGCTGCAATTTTGATTGTTGGTATTGTCATAATAGAGACATTATAGAAGGTAGCTTTACGCCCATTGATGAAAAAGAGGTGCTAGAAAAAATAGAGAAAAGGAAAGGGTTTTTAGATGGTGTTGTTATTACTGGCGGAGAACCACTTCTTACCTCTTTGAATGAATTAAAAGTATTTATCGAAAAGATTAAAGCTATGGGGTTACTCGTTAAATTAGATACAAATGGAACTTTTCCCGAAAAGTTAGAAGAACTATTGCCTATGCTAGATTATGTAGCAATGGATATTAAGGCTCCAATTTCTCAATACAAAATTGTTACTCCTATGAGAGAAGGGCAGGAAGAAAATATTAGAAAAAGTATAAAGTTGCTAATGAATAGTAGTATTGATTATGAATTTAGAACAACATTTGACCCCAACCTTACAAAAATTGACATTAAAGAAATTGCAGAGATGATAGCTGGAGCAAAAGCTTATTCTCTTCAACAAATAAATATTCCTAAAGGATACGAAGATAAATTTACTCGTTCTTCAGAATATTTAACGGAATGTGCGGAAATCGCTTCCCAATATGTACCTACAAAAGTAAAAAATATTTAGTTATTATTTCTACATAATTCATCAACCAAATTGTCGGTTAAAGAGAATAGCATTTCCTGCTTCTGCAGTTAAAAACCCTTGGCTTTTATCCCAAGGGTTTTTTGTAAATACTAATCTGATAATAACAAGATTATTCTTGAGCTGGTAATTCAAAATCTGCATCAGTAATCACGTAATCAAATGCGAAAATCGGATAAGCAGTAACTGTTTTTGTTACAATTGAAGGTTCAGCTTGGGATACCGTTTCATAATACATCATTGCAAGCATAGGAGTAATTTGTTTTTTGAAATTGACAGTCATTCTTTCCCCATATTCGTTTGCTGTTCCAGTCAGGTCTTGCTCGGAAGAGAACTCTATGTCCCAATAGAGGAACTGAATGGTTTCTTCTGAGCTACCTTCAAAATTAGTAATAGATACATCTTCAGTTTTTGATTGGCAAGCCCATTTAACCCTGTCTTGTTCATCTTCAAATTCAACAACTCCATACTCCATTGCATTAGCTACTGCAAGTGCGATAATAATAAAAGTGGCGTTTGGCGATTCCGAATAAGTTCCCGCATTTTCGTCTATGTAGTAAGTTTCTTCGCCAATTCTCAATGTTGAATAAACATCACTATCTTTAACATAAGTGAATTTTTCTTTATCAATCGCTCCACTTTTATCTGAATAGTATGTAACGGTATATGAAGAAGATGGAAGAGGGCCTGCGCCATCTGAATCCAATATTATCTTGCATCCATATTTTCCTTTGTAATCATCCGCCATAATAGCTTCAAAATTTAGCTGTATTTCATCATCAGCTTCTTCTTCAAAGGGCCAAACCGCACCACTGAGATCAAGGTTAAACCCATCGCAGGCGATTAAAAATGTTCCAGTAAAAACTAACAATAGAACCGTCGAAATAATTAAAATGACTTTTTTCATAACAAAAATCCCCTTATATTATCATTACATTTATGTTATCATTCGGTATAGTATCAGTCAATATGCCTGTTTTTAATTATATTAGAGACTCGGAAAAGATTTTGTTCTCTAAACAGCAAAGTTTTCTCAAATTGACTTTAATTTAAATTACAAATATAATTTTTGTATTAAGCACTATACTGGGGGATTAAAAGGATGAAAATAAGAAAAGTAATATCTATTATTTTATTGATTTCTTTGTTAGTTGGATTATTTAGTTTCACCCTAGTTTCTTGTAAGGATAAAGATCCGGAACCCTTGAAGAAGGCTGTCATTATGGTGCCAGGTTTTGGAGGAAGCATTTTCCGAGATCCCGATTTAAACGAAAGCATTGCTTTGGTTAACGACAAGAACGGAAATATGAATATTGAAAGAATTTTTAATGTTTTGAATTCGGATAAAATTAAGGGTATGGGTTTACCAGCTTATGCTGAATGGGTCTTGGGGTGTGATGAAAATGGCAACGTTATTAATGAACTTCCAGTATGCAATATGAATTCTCATCCGGATGAAATTGATTCCATGCTAAGTATATTTAGACCAATAAGAAAATATTTAGAAGAGGAATATAGTGATTATTATGATAGTATCGTTTGGCAATTCGATTATAGGAAGAGTATGGAAATCACTTCTTTACAACTTGAGGAATTTATAAACTCAAACGGATACGATAAGGTTATTTTCATAACTCATTCCATGGGTGGCCCGCTAGTTGCAAACTATTTATGTAAAGAAGAGAATAGGGAGAAAGTGGAATTATTTATTCCAGTTGCGGCACCATTTTTTGGTACTTATGGAGCCGAAGGATATGTTTTGTTCCCTTTAAATAGCTTTTCTTACCCTGAACTTAGTTTAAATGTTGAGGTAGATGTTACCGCAATATTAAGCAACATGCCGAGTATATATGAGATGCTTCCGAGTAAAGGTTATGATTACACTAATAATCATTATTATTCTTTAGATGATAAAAGAATCACAGCTGACCAAGCCCATGCCTACCTGACTATGAAAAGGGATTGGTTTTGGAAACAAGATATAGAAGGCAATAGAATTGAACCAAAGCCTATGATGGATAAACTTGTAGCATATTCAGAAAAGTTCTGGATAGAAAATGAGGGAGTTAAAACATTTGTTTCCGACTTAGTCCCAGTAGAATATGTTGCTATGACGGGTTTTCAAACAACAGTTGGGGTAAAATTTACTTCTTCTGGGGGAATATCTCTTGTCCGATCATATGATGGGGATTCAACAGTTGATATTGTAAGTGCAACCGCAGGTCACGGAGCTGAAGCAGAAAATGTTCATATTGTTGAGGGTGTAAGTCATGTAAATATCTATGAGGAAGGAGTTGTTTCTGTACTTAAATCAATCGTAGATGAATATATTCCTGGGTTGAACGCAGGATTGGGAGAATAAGATCTTAAAACTTTAATTCAAAGAATTTAGGATGATTAAATAGTACCAGTTGAATATTGTAGTAATTATAGAAGAGTTTCAAATAAGAGAACTAATCTATAAGATGAGAAGATAAAATTTTATAGAAAGTTGAGGGGGAATAAATGAAAAGTTTTTTTAAAAAAATCTATGCATTAAGATGGAAGATATTAAATTATGCCATTATCTTAATCTTTATTTATCAAGTTATTTATAGCATTTATGTTTTTATGCAAGTTGTTCCTCCCGGCTGGCCTCCCACTATGTCCCTTGGGGCAAGAGTAAATGATCCCGCTGTAACTATGGATATTCTTACAAAAAGAAGAATGTATGCTATTGAGCTTTGGGTTTCAGCCGGTGCACTCATAGTATACGTGGGAATTGTTTATGGGAAAAAACTTGGGGAAAGGATTTCAGAAGCATTGAAAAATGAAAAAGAAGCGCTAGTTAAAGAAATCGATAAGAGAGATTAGCTCTTATTCCCATTTAATTTTTTTGCAGTAATAGTTAATCTATCCCGAAATTATTCCTATTTATCCCACATTTTCTATAAAAACAAGGAAGAAATGAATAAACAAGGAAGAAATGAATAAAATATTAGAAGTAAAAATTAAAATTTCAGCATTCAAAGTTCTGAAAAAAGAAGTAAATTTTAAGGAACTTATTCAGGTTTTGAAAGAAATGGAGAGAAGCAAAAAAAGGGGAGAACCCTGGTTAAAATTCCCAGAATGTGAGACAGAGAAAGATCTAGAATCAAGAGAGTTGATTGGTGATGCTATTTTGCTATATAGGGCCCTGAAGAATATAAGAGAAATCAAGGAAGCGGAGAGAATTGTTAGAGAAGTAATAATTCGTTCTGCGGTAACACAACTTAATTTTTTGATTCCTTTGATAAAAAGAGAAAAGCTCCTGAAAATGGGGGAAGAGGATAGATCAGCGTTTTTTGAGGGAATTATTGATAAATTCCCAAATGCTGACTACGAATTAGTAGAAGAAAATAGTAAAAGATATAAATTTGATATAGTAAGGTGCAGATTGGTTGATTTAATAATTAAAGCAGGCCATCCTGAATTAATGGATGCATTTTGTGCGGGAGATGGGATATATTTTTCCATGTGTCAACCGGAGGTGCTTTTCTCTAGACAGCAAATGATTGGAAAGGGCGCGGAAAAATGCGATTTTGAATTTAGAATCAAGGATTAGCATTATAAGGTATTTTTTAGGAAACTGTGGTTGATTTGAGTCGAAAAATTTCTTAAGAGTTAAATGGACTTTTTTGAAATAAGCCTTTTTGCTGGAAAAGAGCATCCCTTTTAAAAGAGAATGCTTATTGATAAGTATAACTTATGTATGTTAATATCTTTAGTATAGCGAATGTTCGCAATTTAGGCTTTAGAGGTTTTTATGAAGGGAAAGAGTATTATTGAAAAAGCTATTGGTTTAATAGCTGCAGTTTTATTTACAGTACTAATTTGTTACCTGGCATTGGAATTTTTTATGCCAGCTGAAGAAAACCCGACCCAGCAGTTTTCAGTTGGAGACAAACCCCCATCTCTTGCACTATCTTTATCTATTCCAGAGGAAGAAGATGATATGGAGGATAAAATAGAGTTTGCCGTTATGTTGTATGATCAAGCAAATGCTTTGTATAAAAACACAGAAGATGTAGCACTGATGGTTGCTTCTTCGACATCTATGTTTGGAGGCCTGGTTAAGGTTCCTGGATATAGATATATAGTTAAAAACTCTGACGAGTACTATTACCTTGAATATTCTTTTATTCCACCTTCTAATGATGCCATTTCTGGGCTATTCTCGGGGCTCGCAGGAGCGATAGCGAAAGAAAGCACTCAGTTTGCGTTAAGAAAATATTATGATTCATCCATGGATAGTATTCGTGTTCAGAGAGTAATTAATCCGACCCCATCAATGGTTTTCGATGAAGAAACGGGCAAGAATATTTATACTGTTGACTGGACTGAGGTTGTTGATGAAGAGGAAGACATTCCAATTTTCTACAGCGGACAATCGGTGCCATATGTTCAGACAGAACAGATTATCAATGAGGACACCGTGACTTCAGCAGAAGTATCATATAACGCAGAAGAGGGATATTATACTTTGGTTCTTGAGCTAGATACGACTCTAGCAACTACACTTACACAGGCTAGGCTGAGAGAAAATTCGGACAACGATCAGGCATTTTATACTCGTTTAATTCAGACAATTGAGATTTGGGATAATGGTTATTTTAGGTATTTTAGAGCTCAAGACGATTGGGAGGGTCCTGGGGCAATTACAATGACCTCAGAAATTGACTTTAGAACATACTTTTACTACGATGAGTTTTGGACTAACCCCGAGAATTATCAGCACATGGCAGAACTGAAAGAAGTTTTGGGAAATTAAGTACAAGGAGTGAGATAAATGGAAAAAGGAAAAATTAAAGAGATAATAGGACAACTTACCTTAAAAGAGAAGGCAGGATTATGTTCGGGAAGATCTTTTTGGCATACTAAGGAAGTAGCTAGGTTGGGAATTCCATCTATGATGGTTGCAGATGGCCCTCACGGCCTGAGAAAACAAGCTAGTAAGTCAGATATGCTAGGAATTAATAAATCGATTGTTGCAACTTGTTTTCCAACAGGGGTGGGAATCGCAGCCTCATTTGACAGGGCAGTGGCAAAAAGACTCGGAGAGGCTCTAGGGGATGAGGCGCTCGATGAAAATCTAGGAGTTGTATTAGGCCCCGCAATCAATATAAAAAGATCTCCATTATGTGGGAGAAATTTTGAATATATGTCTGAAGACCCTTATTTAGCAGGAGAAATGTCTGCCGAATACGTTAACGGGGTTCAGTCTAGGGGAGTGGGGGTAAGCGTTAAACATTTTGCGGTCAACAGCCAAGAGAAGTTCCGGATGTCTATATCTGCTGAAGTCGATGAAAGGACTTTAAGGGAAATATATTTCCCTGCGTTTGAAAACACTGTTAAAAAGGCAAAGCCTTGGACTGTCATGTGTGCTTATAATAAGATTAATGGAGAATATTGTTCTGAAAACAAATGGCTTCTGACAGATGTGCTTAGAAAAGAATGGGGCTTTAACGGTTTTGTGGTCAGTGATTGGGGAGCTGTTAACGACAGAGTAAAAGGTGTTGCAGCCGGGCTTGAGCTGGAAATGCCTGGGACTGGTGGAAGAAATGACAGAAAGATAGTGGAAGCTGTAGAGGCAGGTAAGCTGGATGAGAAAATTCTAGATAAAGCCTGTGAAAGGGTATTAGGCGTGGTATTTGACAGTATAGAGAAGAAGCAGTCTGCCCCGAAATACGATAGAGAAAAGGAACACTTGCTTGCAAGAACTCTTGCCCGTGAAACTATGGTTCTATTAAAAAATGAGGGAAATATTCTTCCTCTAAAAAAAGATAAGAAGTATGCATTTATAGGAGCGTTTGCAAAAACACCAAGATACCAGGGAGGAGGATCTTCTCATATCAACTCATATAAGGTTGTGGGTGCCTGGGATGCCGCAACAGATATACAAAAGGAGTATGCAAGGGGATATCAGGATGGAATTACAGAAGACCAGAAACTGATATCAGAAGCTGTTGAAACAGCAAAAAATGCAGATATTGCTATTGTTTTTGCAGGACTTCCCGAAGTTTACGAGAGTGAGGGTTTTGATCGCAGACATATGAATATGCCAAAATCACATTTGGATCTTATAGAAGCAGTCTCAAAAGTGAACCCTAATACTGTTGTAGTTTTACATAATGGGTCACCAGTGGAAATGCCCTGGATTAAGGACGTAAAAGCTGTTTTAGAAGCGTATTTAGGCGGCGAGGCAGTTGGAGAAGCAACTTACGATATACTTTTCGGAGATGTGAATCCCTCAGGAAAGTTGGCAGAGACCTTCCCAATTTACTTAAATGATGTTGCCTCAAGTGAATACTACCCTGGGTTTACTAAAACTGTTGAATATCGTGAAGGATTGTATGTGGGATACAGATACTTTGATAAAAAGAAAAAGAAAGTACTATTCCCCTTCGGATATGGTCTTTCTTATACAGACTTTGAATATAGTGACATTAAGATGGACAAACAATCTCTAAAAGACCCTTACGAATTGAGGGTATCTTTCAAAATCAAGAACACTGGAGAAAGAGAAGGGAAAGAAATATGTCAGTTGTATGTGAAAGATATAATAAGTACCGTTTACAGACCTGAGAAGGAACTAAAAGGATTTGAGAAAATATCTTTAAAGGCTGGAGAAGAAAAGGAAGTTGAAATAAAACTAGATAAGAGATCATTTGCTTTTTACAATACCATCACTCATAACTGGGAAGTAGAGAGTGGAGAGTATGAGATTCTGGTGGGTGCTTCATCAGCAGATATCAGATTATCGACCAAGATTGAAATAGAGGGCGATGCTAAAGAGATGAGTGATGATAAAATGCTTTTTCCTTCTTACTATAGCGGAGACGTTGAGGATGTAAAGGATGAGGAATTTAGCGCCCTGATTGGCAGAGCATTATCCGATAGGGAGTTTCCAGAGGGATATAAGTTTACTGTCAATAATAATCTATATGATGCAAGGCATACAAAATGGGGAAGAAGAATTGCAAAACTTGCTATGTTAGCTACGAAAGGAAAAGATGATCTGGGTGACCCAGAAATTATGGCTCAGATTGCTCTGCAAACTCCAATGGAGGCTATGTGTAATTTTTCCAAAGGAGTATTATCAGAAAAAATGTTATATTCACTTTTAGACCTTTTGAATGGAGATAGGCCGACCAGAGCTTTTTGGAAATTAATTGGAGGGGTGTTCAAAATTCCTTATTATATGAGAAAAGCTAAGAAACACGATTTATAATATTGTAGACTACGAAAGCACCTCACCAAAAAGTGAGGTGCTTTTAAAAAACAAGCTTAAACCCAGTTTAATAATTTGATACTAACTACATTTTTTCAGCTTTAAGTATTTTAAAAAGCTTAATTATAACCGGAATGTTAATAAGCATTATTCCACTAGCTAGAAGGAACATATAGGGGGAGTAGTTATATATGTTTTGACCAAATTGGTCAATTCCTACAGCGGTACTAGTTCTGGTGATGATTGCCGTAAGCATTGGTCCTATTACCATTGGAAGAAGAACCCAGAAAAACATCCTTACTCCTTGAAAAAGTCCGACTTTGTCTTTGGGTGTCCAGTCCCTTACGGTTGCAGTAAAGATAGATCCGATTCCAAGGTGAGAACCCATCAAAACGAACCCTGCTATAGCAAAGATCCAAAGAGGAGTTGCCTCATTTTTAAAAACAAGAGGACTAGCAACCATCATTAAACCTGCTCCTACAAAATAGGAAATAAAAATTGGGATTAGAAAGTTTCTTCTACCAAATTTGTCATATAGTATTCCAATAATGACACTAAAAGCTCCAGCCAATCCTCCCACAATTCCTATAGCTACAATATAGTTTGCAATTTGCAATGTTCTATCAATATATATTATGAGATAGGGCATGTATGTATTGTTTGAGATACCAACTATAGCCATTGCAAGATATGCAAGATAGAGGTTTTTGTTTGCCTTAATTACTTCGGGCTTAAATCCATAGATTATATCTTTGTAATTTGATTTTTCGTTTTTTACTAATCTTGGGCTGTCTTTAACAAGGAACAAGCCTGCAATACCTATGGCAGTGACTAATCCACCTAATATCAAAAAGAATAAAAGCCAGTTACCGTGAGATACCAACGTTGCCCCCTCTCTCCACGAAGAGCCCAAGGTGTTATCAGTGTATCGCCATGTATCTTGAGTCATCCAATCAAAACCCCCAAAGACAACTCCAACAGCAAGAAGAGGCATAATAGCTAGTACTCCTTCTGCCTTTCCTCGGTTTGTTTCATCGGTTACATCGGTAACCCATGCGTTAAAAGCAGCGTCATTTGAAAAGGATCCAAAAGCACTCATGACGCAGTCCATTATTACAATTATCGCAACTGTAAAACCAATCGCGACCGTTTCACTCATATTAAACAGCTTTATAGTATTCTCAACGGAGATTACCGAAAAAAGCATAACAGTAAGCCCCCAGATAAAGTATCCCCAGCTAATCATATGCCTTCGGTTTCCTTTTCGATCGCTAAATATTCCAGCAAGAAGGGTTGTAAGGGTTGCAATTACTGCGGATGCAGCTACCATTACACTGACGGCAAAAGGATTGCTTGTGACAGTTCTGTCCATAAAGACATTGAAATACATGTTTTCGATTACCCAAGCAACTTGGCCGAATAAACCGAAAATTACAATTGATGACCAGGCTTTCCCCCCCAACCGTGTGCTTGTTATTGGGTTATCGGCCGATAATTTACTCTCTACCATAAATTGTCTCCCATACTATTATTGATTGATTATACCACCTTTCTTGTTTGTAAAAAAGATAGATAGTTAGTTAACATTTGTATTAAATGCAGAGGCATAACGTAACATTTGTCTAAATTTCTATAAAGGGTTTCGCGCTGGTTCCTTAAATAGTGCCTTATTTTCTTTAAAAAGATATAGTTAATCCTATTTCTCTCATAAGCGCATCTAATCCATGTATCTTATTTTTAGTTGCTATAAGAAGTAAACATTCATTTATTTTCATTCATTATTCTTAAGTTTGGTATCATAAAAGTAATTTGATATTGACACAATATTTACTCGGTGATAATATTCATAACAATATAGGTTGTTTCCAGATTTTTAGGCTCTTTTTATGTTTCGCGGAAGAAAGGAGAAAAACATGAAAAAGTCGGTTTTTTAGTGATTTTGACAATTTCGATTATTTGTTCAATAGCTTTAATTGGATGTACTCCAGAGGAACTAGAGAATCTTGATAATTTAACTGGAGGTGAAGGTATTGACACTCCATTTGAAGCATACAATTATTTTATCAACAGTATTGAAAAATTGCTTCTTTCAGCCGAAACAGTTGAGTTAAACGGAACATATTATGACCATGATGAAGAGGATGGCAGCGAGATTATGTTCCAGAAAAATGCAGGGGTTTGTTATTCCCCCATATCTTATACTTCCCCTAAAGCATATTACGATGGAAAAATGTACTTTAGAGACAACTTTACTTCCTTTGCTACCACCACCTTGAATCAGTTTATAGCTATTTCATTTTTTGCAAATTATAACTATGAGGTTGAGCATTTCTTATTTGCTGATACTATTAATTTTACGGAGCAAGAAGGGGGGAATAAGCTTGAAGTAATTATTAATCTAGGTTTTCACCTTTACACTTATGAGCTAATTACCGATGAAAACGATTCATTTGTAAGTGCAAAATTTTCAAATATAAATGAATGGATTGATCGTGAGACAAGACTAGTAAGCAGATCTTTAACCGGAGCTGTTCCAAGTTCTGAGATGTTGACTGGGAACACAGATGAAACAATCCTTTGGCAAAATGCATCCATTCTTTCTAGTGCTGTATACAATTTTAGCCAAAGTTCCGAGATCAAAAAACAAACTTATGTTTCTCAAGATGGAAACGGATACAGTATTGCGCCAATTGCAACATATAATATAAATGAAACCCAGGTTCTTTTCACCGACGACAAAGGGGGATACGGTTATTATTTAAATGGCAATTTCTATACTTATGATACCGAGGCGGATACAACATATAACGAGAAAACTTATACGGAAGGAGTAGGAATCTATTCTT
>Ga0265294_10010100_pt1 | contig 10781 bp, 10 predicted proteins | sample MunlanPumphouse3_FD_192504 | JGI IMG/M metagenome (GOLD analysis project Ga0265294, IMG submission 192504) | Groundwater microbial communities from a municipal landfill in Southern Ontario, Canada - Pumphouse #3 | ecosystem: Environmental > Aquatic > Deep subsurface > Groundwater | place...
ATACTGCGCCCCAAAGTGTACGAGTTAATGCGGATCACAGAAACGGATTTGAAAGGCTTTAATTCTGTTGGCTAGGGTGTGAACAGTAACATCTTGCACTCTGGCGAAGAACAAAGGATTGTCCAAAAACAAATAAGCCATTTTCAGAAACAAAATTGAAACATTGATATGCAATAATGCTTGCATGAACAGCAAAAGACGATTGGCAAAAGCACTCAAATACCTGGGATCAACATGGACATTGCGCATTGCGGGAGCATCATTGCTCATCAACATGGCAATAGGAATCGGAAAGATCGTTCTTTCAATAATCTCAAGCTCATTCTTCATTGCAGTCAGTGCATTCTACACATTCGCACTTGTGCTTGCACGCATCTTCGCACTTCTTGGATCGGAAAGCAACAAGGAAAGGTGCAGCTGCAGGATCTGCGCCTTGATCCTCATAGGTGCAAGCATCCTCTATATCATTTATTCCATCCGGCAAATTATACATGCATGATGGCCTTCTCTTGTTGCAGGAGAATTTGAAGAATGTTTCAGTTATGTTAATTAAGAGAAATGATGGAAAAGTTTCCCGAAAGCTTTCTAAGCTAGTTGGAATCAAACATTTTTCTATTCTGATAGTTAATTGCATATGCAGCAGGTTTTGCTATATAATTCAAATCAGGGAAAGAAATGAGTACTATTGGTGATGTTGCAAAAATTGCAGGCGTCTCGGCAATGACTGTTTCCCGCGTCATCAATGACAGCGGTTATGTCAAGCAGGATACCAGAGAAAAAATTCAGAAAGCAATCATGCAACTTGATTACCGCCCAAATATGGTTGCGAAAAGCCTTGTAACCAGGAGAACAAACATCCTTGCCTACATAGTTTCAGACATTTCAGACCCTTTCTACAACAAAGTCAGCAAAGGCATTGCTGAAACCTGCTTGAAGCACAACTTTTCTTTCATCATCTGCGATGCAACAAATCAGCAGATCCTGAACAGCCAGATCAGAATGATCGGCGACAGGCAGATTGATGGCGTAATCTTCCATGATCTTGATATAAAGCAGGAAGAAGTCGACAACCTCCTTTCTCTTGGCATGAAAATCGTCATGCTAGAAAATGAAACCGATCTGGAAAGAGTCTTCTCAATCCGAGGAAATGATAGGAAAGGAGCCAAGCTTGCAACAAGCCATCTCATTTCAAAAGGACATAAGAGAATTGCATGCTTGAAAGGACCTACGTACAAAAACAACAGCATGAAGAACCTATCTTTTCAGGACTCATTCAAGCGTAGAACCTGGATTGATCGAACAATGGGCTACGAAGATGCACTTGATGAATCTGGAATTGCTTACAAAATGTTCTTTGATGGATGCGTTGAATCTTCAATGGGATTCAGCCTTGCCCAGGATTTCGTACGTCATTGGCAGACAATACCGATTGAAGAAAGACCTACTGCTGTTTATTGCGAATCTGATATTCTGGCTTTGGGAGTTCTCAGCAAAGCATTGCAGTTCGGAATTGAAATTCCTGAAGAACTTGCAATTGCCGGTCACGATGGACTGGATATGACTTCGATGATCTATCCCCAGATAACCACAATCAAGCAGCAGAGATACATCATGGGACAGCTTTCAGCGGAAATGCTCATTGATTTCATTGAACATGGGCAGAAAGAAGGCAGCAAGGTTCTTGATGTAGAATTCGCACAGGGACAGACTACTTGATTCTCTGAATTACAAAACGGGTCTGCCTAAACAGACCCGAATAAAACCCTATCTAGTTTTTTACAGCTTCTAGAACTCCAGTTCGTAAAGCTTTCCGATCTCAGGCGACATCACCTGGCATCCATCCTTCGTAACTGCAATTCCCTTTTCCCAGCGGCATCCGAATGTATCGCCGGAGATGAAAGTATCCACGTTGAACGTCATGTTTGGCTGCAGAGGGTAATTCGATGAAGTCTCGCACCATGGAGACTCTACCTCGATCATTCCTGTCCCATGAAGCGGCCCATAGACATAATTGTCCTTGTATCCGTTGTCGCAGAAGTACTTGTAGAAGTTCTTTGCAATGTCGCATGCCATCACTCCGGCCTTCACCTGCTTCTCTGACCAGAAATGAGCATCCCTGCAGAACAGAACCACATCCCTTCTCTTGCCTTCCAGCTTTCCAAGAATGATCGGATACCCGAGAGCTGCGCTATAGCCATCGATCTTCGCTGAAAGATTCAACTGAACAATATCGCCCTTCTGGAACTGCCTATAACTTGATCTAGAAATAGCATGGCGAGTCGAAGCTTCGCTGAAAACGTACATCGGGAGACCTTCGTATTCCGCACCGTTCTCATAGACCACACGCTGGGCAACGCCGACCATCTGGAGCTCAGTCATGCCAGGCTTGATCTCTTTGATGACCTGCTGGGTTGCAAGCTCTGCAATCCTGTAGCCTTCCCTGAGACAGGCAAGCTCGTTCTCGCTCTTGATCTGCCGCATCTCTACCATTATCGGATTTGCCTTCACGATCTCGGCTTCAGGGAAAGCTGCCTTGATGCCTTCATACTCTGTTAGTGTCGTGTCCAGAGTGCTTGCAATTCCGATTCTGATCTTCTTTCCATGAACGCCGATTGCTTTGAACACATCGTTGAATGAACTTGCATTCAGCTCCGGATAAGCAGGATCTGCGCCTTCGCGGTAATCCTTCAGCACGAATACCTTTTCGATTTTGCTCCTGTCAGCACCGTACTTAGCGCTTTCCGGACCGACCATCAGAGCAGCATCGCCGACTGCTGAAATCGCAACTCCGGCACGCTCGAAAAGCGGCCAGTAATCAGAGAAGTATCTGACATTAGCATAATCAGCCTCTCCCGAATTGACAATCAAAGCATCAAGCTTTTCCCTTCTGAGTATCGCTGCTGCCTTCTGAACTCTTTCCTTGAATTCAGAATCTGGAATCCTAATCTCTCCAAACATATTGCTCCTCCTATAGAACAATTACTTAATCGAAATGGAATATTTCATCCATATCTTCATAAAATGAACCCTTATCAAAACCTTCAAAACAAGGCTTAGTATGCTTCCACCATTCAATAGTGACCGGATCATTGCCCATTTTCACCATATCAAGGTCATAATCAGTTCCTGTATATTCAAAATATGCAAATACCTGATTTCCCTTGATATAGATTGAGTAATTCCTCAAATTGCATTCATTAATGGTCTTCAGCACACCTGGCCAGACTGCCGAATGCAGTTTAGTATACTCTGCAATTTTATCTTCCTTCAAAGTGCCTACCTGTCCGAATCTTCTTATCTTCATTTCTAATCCCGCTTTGTATTCGAATCGATGACTACAACTATGATAAGAATGATTCCCTTCACTACCCACTGCCAATAGGTGTTGATAGAAAGAAGAACCATGATATTTGAAATCACCTGAAGGAACAGAGCTCCAATGATTACTCCAACAATCTTTCCTCTTCCTCCAGCGAGAGAAGTTCCGCCAAGAACAACAATCGTCATGACATCGAACAGCAAGTTTTCTCCGATCATGACGTTTCCGCTTAGAGTCTTTGCAGTCAGTCCAAGAGCACCAAGAGAAGAAAGCCAAGCACAGATAACGAATGCAAGGACTCCGACGAACTTGACATTAACACCAGAAAGCTTTGCCGCTTCCATGTTTCCGCCTATTGCATAGAAGGAGCGTCCCAACGGAGTATGTTGAGTAAGGAAATACAAGATGACACCTACAATAATCATCAGGATCACTGGGAATGGGATGAATCCAACATATCCAGCACCGAAGAAATTGAAGCTGTCAGGAAGTCCTGAGATCGGTAATCCCTTTGAATAAATGAAATAAATTCCCTTCATGATATTCATTACTACAAGCGTAGAAATGAAAGAAGGAACTTTACCATAAACAGTCAGCACTCCATTGATTGCTCCCATAAGCGTTGAAATTGCAAAAACAATTACAATTGCAAGCCACATCGGCATTCCATTGTTCACTACAAAACCTGAGAAGAAGATCGATGTCATTCCTATAGTCGAAGTAATGGACATATCCATGTTTCCTGTTAGAATGACGAAGAACTCGCCCATAGCTATGATTGAAATGAATGAAGCCTGACGCAGAACGTTCATTATATTATTGGTCGTCCTGAATTTAGGTGAACAGATACAGCAAATAATCACCAAGAAGATAAAGAGGAATAAGATCATCCACTCACTGAAGAATGACTTGAAACCACCTCTGAAACGTTTGTTTTTTTCATCAAATCCACTCATTTTATTTTTCTCCTAATAGATTCGTAATAATTGTTTCCTGATTGATGTCCTTGCCCAGCACCATTCCCATCATCTTCCCTTCGAACATGATGTACACGCGGTTGCAAAGCCCGATCAATTCATCCAATTCAGGCGAAACAAGGACAACAGCCTTGGCTTGCTCAGCAAGGTTATGAATAAGGGTATAGATTTCAAACTTGGCTCCAATATCTATGCCTCTTGTAGGTTCATCAAGAAGAAATACGTCGCAGTTTCTGAGCATCCATTTGGCAACAACAATTTTCTGCTGGTTGCCTCCAGAAAGCTTCTTCACCGAATCCCAGAGAGATGTGTACTTCAGATTGAGCTTTTCATTCTCTTCAAAAGCGGCTTTGGCTGCTTTCTCATGATCAATGAAGATTGTATTCTTAGTGAAATTGTCAATTGAAGGAAGCGTAGTATTGTCCTTGATATCGAACTGCATGTTCAATCCAAGCATCCTTCGCTCATCCGGTACGATTCCAAAACCAAGCCTCACTGCCTCACGTGGATTCCTGATATGAACTTCTTTCCCCTTGTAGATGATCTGGCCGGAATCTATCTTATGGTTGCCCATGATAGCATGAAGGAGTTCCGTCTTGCCTGCTCCAAGCAATCCGGCGATTCCAACCACTTCTCCAGCCTTGACATCGAATGAAATGTCATTGAAGGCCTTTGGCGCAGTCAGATGCTTTACTTCAAGAATAGTTTCACCAAGTTTCGTTTCCTTTGGGGGATAAACATTCTTTAGTTCTCTTCCGATGATCATCTTGATCAGTTCGTTCTTGTCAATATCCTTTACAAGACCGCTGCTTATGTATTTTCCATCGCAGAGAACTGTATATGAATCACAGCATTGGAAAATCTCATCCAAACGATGGGAAATATAGATGATTCCCATTCCTTTTCCCTTTAGGAGTTTGATGATACGGAATATGTTCTTGATATCACGCTCCTGTAGAACAGCAGTAAGCTCATCAAGTATCAAGACTTTTGGATTATCCAGGATTGCTTTTGCAAGCTGAACAATCTGCTTTTCAGCAGTTCTCAGTCTCTTAACTGGAATGCTCAGATCGATATCGCACTCAAGGAACTCCATGATCTCCTTGCCACGTTTCTCAAGCGCTTTCCAATCTACAAACAATCCTTTTGTTTCGTATCTGCCGATGAAAATATTCTCAAGACCTGAAAGATCATTCATAAGCTGGAATTCCTGATGAACAATAGCAATTCCAAGCTTCTGAGATTCCCTGACAGAATAACTTGGGATATTTATCTTTTTGCCTAGGACAAACAATTCTCCTTCGGTCATATGATTGTCGCCGATTATGCACTTTGAAAGCGTAGATTTTCCAGCACCATTCTCACCTACCAGACCATGACATTCACCTGAAATCAAAGTGAAATCAACATGATCGAGAGCTCTGACGCCCGGGAAATCCATTGTGCATTTCTTCAATTCTATTAATTTTTCTGCACTCATCTCCATCTCCTGTTTTTGTTACAACCAAAGCCATCCTAATGCTTCAACACCGGAACAGATAACATCTTTATCGGGTTTATCCGGATGCCTCAAATTGTAAATCTCCCTTTTAATCTCATGGTAAGGGAACATGCAGCTTCTAACTCCAGTTTCCCCCACAGGATTCACATCAAAAAACATCTCCTTTGCAATATCAAAATCTTTTTCATTGTAATAAAGAATTTCCTTTAGGATCATGGCCTTCTTGACAGGATCGTTTTCATCCTCATACCTCAAGGAAGCCAGCACCATGTCATAGATCACATCATTGCGTCTTTCTGCATTTGCAATCTTATCAAAATGAGGAAGCCAGCAACGCATGCTTTCATCGTCATAGCAGCGCTTACGGATTTTTTCGATCAATTCCATCATGTGCGGATGATTGGCCTTTGCAGCCTCTATCGCAGGAATATCCGAATCCTTGATCTTGTTTTTCTGAAATGGGAAAGGAACCTGATAGAAAGGCATCTGGCTTTCATGAATCGTAAGGATGTTCTTGATTACATAAAGAACATCATCTCCGAGATCACCGAAGTTCAGGTCACAAGCACGCTTGAAAAAGACCTCAGGATCCATTTTCGAACCCCATCCGTAATTACCATGAGCAAATTCATGCATGAAAAGACCGAACCATTCAAACATGAATCCATTGATTCCATGAACATGCATGTCAACGCTTCCCATGTGCTGTCTTATGTCTGTTTCAATTACCTGCTCATTAGGTTCATCTTCATAGCGGATCATATTCGACTTGAAAGTCCTGAAAAGCCTTCCCATCGTGGAAGTAATCGAATTTGATTCTGTATCTCTTCCCCAGATATGATCCTTTCCAAACGCTTTAACCCATTTAGCAAATTCATTTTCTGGAACATAAAGGCCAGGCGCCCAGAAGAGATTCACTCCCTCGGGCATTGTCTTGACGCATTCTTCCAGGAATGCCGGATCCTTTTCCAATGGAGGCTGCCTGAAAGCTCTGATTCCAAGCACGAGGTTCGGATTGATCTTCTTTACAGCAGTCCATATCAGATTCAATAGCCAGATGTTTGCAGCATGCTTTGCTTCAACTGGAGTCTTTCCTTGATGCCATCTTTTCTTGCATTCATCACATTCGCAGAACCAGAACCCCTCTTCGCTCTCCTCCAGTGTATAACCATCGAAACCGAGTTCGGCAATTTTCTCCATCGATTTGATGATATAAGCAACATTCTCCTTGTTGCTAAGGCAAAGAGAATCAAAATCATTAAGGAACTTCCCTGACTTAGGAGGCTTCATCCTTGCTTCTGGATGCTTTATTGAATAGGCACCATTATAGGAATTCAATCCAACATAAGCAAAGAAATGGAAATTCTGTTCATGCCCTATGGCAATGAGCTTGTCAAGATAAGGCTTTTCAATATTCGGATGGGTATAATGAACGGTAAGCCATCGTCTGTTCTCTGCATTCCAGATCTGAATCGGCACATTCCTGAATACTGTTTCCGGGTATTCTTCAAGCTCAAACGGCCAATACCCATACATGACCATATTGAACTGGTTGATTTTATTGTCAAGGCTAATGTTCATGAACTGGACCCACTCTTCCAGTCCCCATAGCTGACTATCGAATCCAAACCGGCCATAGCCTGCATACCATGAAAAAGTCGGAGCAACCGCTCTGACCTCTAAAGCCGGCCAATCTGTAATGCAGCAAAGCGGCAGATGATAAGCATCACAGTTTTTCTGAAGAAGCATCTTCAATGAAGTTAGACCATTTATCAGACCTGATTTCTCATCGTAAGTGATTGTAGAAGAATCATTATCGATCTTCAATGAATAACCCTGTTTTCGGAAAAGATCAGGTTGATTCGATTCATCCAGATCAAGGCCTTTTCTTACTTCAACCTTATATGCATCTGAGGCATCTGTAAGAATTTCTGGATAATTCCAGAATCTGAGTTCTGCAAGATGCCTGATCTCACTGCTGTCGGAATCAATCCGTATTTTTGAGAATTCTCTTGAAGAGCCATTCATGTCGATGCATTTCTTGGGCTCCGGCAACAAATTAATCATATACTACCTAATAATCCACTCAAAAGCTGCCAGGTCTGAAACAGACCTGGCAAAATTCATTTCAAATACTCTACAGCCAGGACCAGGTCTGCCAGTCATACTCAGTTACATTTGCCGGTGTGATAGCTTCTGGTTCAGGAAGATTCCATACCTTCGGAAGTTCTTTCTTCTCGACATAAGTCTCATAGATTGCTTCTGTTGCCTGGTATCCAAGATCAACTGGATTCTGAAGAACTTCGCCAAGCCACATTGCATTTCCATTGGTAACATATCCAAGAACATCCTTGTCTCCAGCGATTCCAATGAATTTGATCTCATTCCTGTTGGCGGCAACTGCGGCATTGTACGCACCAACTACTTCGGCATCGTTATGTCCGCATACCACATCGATGACAGACTCTCTCTGAAGCACGTTTTCCATCAGAGTCTGTGAAGAATCTCTTGATCCTGCCCCTACATCGCCTTCCTCAATGATCTTTGCTTTCGGGAAAGCTGCAAGAATAGTGTCTCTGAAACCTTCGAATCTATCAACGGAAACTTGCCCTGAAGTCGGTCTGCTTATGAACAAGCAAACAGGAGCAGTCTTTCCTGTTGTCTTCAGATAATCAACAGCAACAGCACCGGCTTTTTCGCCAAGAGCTCTCATGTTATGTCCTACGAATGTAGACCAGACGATGTCCGCATCGCTTTTCGTTGTCTGGGCATAATCGCCGATGACAAATGGAATTCCCTGCTTCACATACTGCTTCATTGTTGGAATTGCAGAAGAAGCATCAGCTGGGAAGAGAATTATTGCCTTTGCTCCCCAGGTCACCAATGAATCGATGTTGTTGAGCATCGTCGATACATCAGATCTCGAATCCTCAAACTGGAAAACAAAACCGGCATCCGGATGATCAGCAGCCCACTGTTTGCATCCATCCTCTACTCCTAAGTACCATGTATAAGCAGAAAGCTCCATGATGCTTACTCCAATCTTTGTTTCCTTTGTGTTCACAGCTTCTGTTGTTCCATTTGCAAATACAGAACCGGCAACGAGCCCAAGAATGAGCACTACTGCTACAAACTTTTTCATTTTCTACTCCTTTTTTCCAGCAACGCTGGATCTTTATGTTATTTGTGTTAACGTTAACACAAATTGCATTCAAATATAAAAGGTTCTATGCAAACCGCCCCACCATTGATTAACTTTTCTGAAAAGCAACTAATACGATGATAGAAACTGCAATGCATAAACAATCCTTTACTTAATTTGATCTCTCAGCCATTCCAATGTACACTCAACCATATGCTTTCCATTGGCAACTGTAGCTTCCTTTGCACTTTGAGCAAACCATTCAGTATTCCTATTGCAACGGGAAAGATCAACATTCTCAGGATAAGTACCAAGCATCAAAGATGTTTCCCATTTTCCAGCATGATCAAAACCGCCGCACTTATGCTGTGCATCCTTGCCGATCAATGGAATCACCTTGACATACGAGAATGGATCATCACCGCTTCCAAGGTTTGAATAATAATCCTTGTAGCTGTCACTTCCCCACCATCCTTTGCCCCTGGTGTCTTCCATGAATTCCATGGTAACTTTCTTCGCTGCCTTATGGCAGGCGATGGTCATTGGCATGAGACCTGCTTCTTCAGTCTGATGATGAGGAATCAGATAAAGATTCTTTACACCACCATATATCAAGGATTTAACGATGCAATAAATATAGTTGCCATATGAATCTTCATCAACCTGAATTGTCCCGGTCTCCGGGCCGCCGACAGCATAAGAAGCAACACCATACCAAACAGGCGGACAGACAATGATTTCCTTCTCCTTCTCAAGTTCTCTGAGGCAGCCCATTACAACCATTGTGTCAGTTCCGCATGACATGTGATGCGCATGATATTCTATTGTCCCGATTGGGATGATAAAAGGGACTTTTCTCTTCTTGGCATCTTCTATCTCATCAAAAAACATATCAATCAACTGCATTGAAAACCTCCTTTTCAAAAAACAATCACTCACAGTATCCTGGTGTAGTATAGAAATTGACTTCTCTAGGTTCTGCCCTTCCATACTGAGCAACTACTGGAACATCGCTTTCAAGCATAATCGCATACTGCTCGCCTATTTCAGGAATATTATCTCCGAAATCCTTTTTCTGATTCGTTCTCAGGCATCGAACCCTTTGGGCTCCAACTTCGGAAAAGAATGAAACAGGCTCTTTTTCAGTGAAGAACAAAGTCACTTTGATTTTTGCTTTTGTCATTCCTGTATTTGTAATGATGATGGATTCGTGTCCAGGGATTAGATTGACCCCTTTAGGCGGAAGCTCTGCATCGGGGAATACCCAAACTTTCTTACCATAAGCCATAAACACCTCCAAAGTATGTTACCGTTATCACATTGCCATTAAAAAAACTTAAAACAACTTATAATTAAGGCTAGCATCGGTTTTTTCAGCTGTCAAGCAATTTCGTAAGGATTATGCAGACCACATTTGATTTGGTGTTCAGGCGAGGAATTTAGAATGGTACATAATCGAAGTTTTTGGAAATATTTCTATTCAAAGGCATGAAATAGCTTTCAGTTCATCTCTTTTGCAAGGGTTTCAGCCATCACTGTCTGTGGTGCTTTGATGCCCGTCCAGAGCTCAAAGGCTAGTACTCCCTGGCATACAAGCATTCCAAGTCCATTGACGCATACAGCTCCTCTTTCACGGGTTGCCTTGAGAAACAGCGAATCTGCTGGACAGAAAACGACATCAGAGACAACCATCCCCTTCTTGATCGAATCAAAATCAATGTCAGGACGCTTGTCCGAAGCGGGTGCAAGGCCAATAGAAGTGGCATTGATCAGGATGTCTGTATCTTGGGGAATGACAAGACCTGAAGTGAAGCGAATTGCATGTGCCCTGCAATCGGTATT
>Ga0265294_10010105_pt1 | contig 10779 bp, 9 predicted proteins | sample MunlanPumphouse3_FD_192504 | JGI IMG/M metagenome (GOLD analysis project Ga0265294, IMG submission 192504) | Groundwater microbial communities from a municipal landfill in Southern Ontario, Canada - Pumphouse #3 | ecosystem: Environmental > Aquatic > Deep subsurface > Groundwater | place...
CTAAGATAGGTGCCAAATCGATGCTCTCGGTAGGGATAAACGTTTCGCATCTATCGGAGATATCGCTTACCGCATTGGCGATTTTTTCGTCTGTGAAGAGCACTTCGTCTACTTTAGCGAGTTTTGCGATGAAGGGGATCATCATCTCTTTGTCTGCATCGCTAAGCCCTTCGACTTTGACGAATGCTTTTTCTATTCTTTGGTTTGCCAGATCGACAAGCACTTTCGCGCGGCGGATCGAGACGATCGCATCCATGATGATCTCGAATTTTTGCTCCTCTTTCTCCCGTTTTTTGGTTTTGAAAGGGTATTTTTTGACCATGATCGATTCGCTATCTTCAAGCTTCGTGCCGCTGAGTTCGTGGTAGAGATACTCGGTGATAAACGGCATAAACGGATGCAGCAGCTTCATAGCCTCTTTAAACACCGCACCCAGTTCTACAATCGCCGTTTTGTCCGCTTTGCTCAGCTCGATCCCCCAGTCGCAGAACTCGTTCCATAAAAAGCGATAAAGCACCGTCGCCGCGTCGTTGAATCGGTATTCGTCCATATAGGCGCGCACCTCTTTGGTAGCGAGGTTTAAGCGCGACATCATGTAGCGTCCAAGTTCTGTTTCGACGCAGAAACCGCTTAGATCGGGGAAGGTTGCCACGTTCATCTGCAAGAATTTCGCCGCATTGTAGAGTTTGTTGGTGAAGTTGCGGTTGAGTTCTAGTTTCTCTTGGCTCATACGGATATCGCGCCCCTGTGCCGCGGAGATGGCAAGGGTGAAGCGAAGAATATCGGCGCTGTATTTTTCGATCATATCGAGCGGGTCGATCACGTTGCCGCGAGATTTGGACATTTTGTTTCCGTGTTCGTCGCGAACGAGCGCGTGGAGATAGATATGGTTAAACGGCAGCTGCCCCATAAAACTCTCCCCCATCATCATCATACGCGCAACCCAGAAGAAAAGGATATCAAACCCCGTAATAAGCAGCGAATTGGGGTAGAACTCTTTAAGATCGTCCGATTTATAAAGTTGATCCATCGCAACGTCGCCGTTGCCCCATCCAAGCGTTGAAAACGGCCAAAGCGCCGAAGAGAACCATGTATCGAGTACGTCGGGGTCTTGCGAGATATTTTTGGAAGCACACTTAGGACACTCGTGTTCGGCATCTTTGAGGCTTGCCCATTCGTGGTCGCAGTCGCCGCAGTAAAATACGGGAATCTGATGCCCCCACCAAAGCTGGCGCGATATACACCAGTCGCGCAGATCGCCCATCCATGAGTTGTAAGAGTTGATCCAGTGCGGCGGGAAGAATTTCGCTTCCCCCGCGTTTGTTTTCTCGATCGATTTTTTGGCTACTTCGCTTCTGACGAACCATTGTTTGGAGATGTAAGGCTCTACGATGTTTTTACAACGGTAGCAGTGTCCTACTTGGTGTTTGTGTTCCTCGATTTTAACGATGAAACCCTCTTCGTCAAGGCGTTTTACGATCACGTCGCGCGCTTGGAGGCGCTCTAGCCCTTTAAACTCCCCTGCATAGTCGTTCAATATTCCTTTTTCGTCAAACACCGTGATAAACTCCAGATCGTGGCGTTTGCCCACTTCGTAGTCGTTGGTGTCGTGTGCGGGGGTTACCTTTACAACACCCGTTCCAAACTCCATATCTACGTGCTCGTCGGCGATAATGGTAACTTCGCGATCGGTAAGCGGGAGTTTTACTTTTTTGCCGATGAGGTGTTTGTAGCGTGCATCTTCGGGGTGTACCATCACCGCCGTATCGCCGAAATAGGTTTCGGGTCTTGTGGTTGCTACCTCTACCTCTCCGCTACCGTCTGCGAAAGGGTAGCGAATATGGTAGAACTTGCCGTCGTGCTCTTCGTGCTCTACCTCGATATCGCTGAGGGCGCCGTCGTGCGTACACCAGTTGACCATATAGTTGCCGCGCACGATTAGCCCTTGGTTATACAGATGTACAAACGCCTCTTTAACCGACTTTTGCAGCCCCTCATCCATCGTAAAACGCTCACGCTTCCATGCGGGAGAAACCCCCATTTTGCGAAGCTGATTGGTCATGGTGCCTGCGGAGAGCTCTTTCCATTTCCATGCGCGTTCCAAAAACTTCTCGCGTCCTAGCTCCTCTTTGGTCGTTCCCTCGGCTAGAAGCTGTTTTTCGACGACGTTTTGGGTCGCGATCCCCGCGTGGTCGGTTCCGGGCTGCCAAAGGGTTTTGTAGCCGTCCATACGTTTGTAGCGGGTGATGATATCTTGGAGGGTGAAGGTGAGCGCATGCCCTATATGAAGGCTTCCCGTGACGTTTGGCGGGGGCATCATAATGGCGAAGTTTTTCCCCTCTTCTTGGATTGTTTTGTTTCCGTCGGTTTCGAAATAGCCTCGCTCTTCCCAAATTTTATAAAAGTTGTTCTCTACTTGCTGCGGTTCGTAGCTGTTTGACATAGGTACCCTTGATAGTGTGGAGTTTAAAAATTTCGCGATTATATCCAAACTGCGGTGATGGTTTGCTTAGAGGGTTTTTGCCTCTTTGCATCATGATAGTTTAATCCAAAAGAGAGTATCATACATCCCATTTATATTTTTTAAAAAAAGAGCTTGAAATGATACGCATTTTAGATACCAAAGAGTTTTCCCATTTTTTACGCGTACACAGAAACGAGATCATCAAACGATGGCTCAACAAAAACGAAGTACAACATATTTTACATAAACACTCTTTGCCCGTGATCGATAAAAACAGCCATATTCTTTACGAGTTTTGCGACTGCTACATCAGCGTGATCCAATGGGGTGCGACTATCTCGGAGTGCCACGTAAAGCTGCAGTTTTTGGAACTTCTGCGCAATTACAATATCGCTACGCACGAGCTTTATACACTTCTTGCACGATTAAAAACCGCCATCGAGCGAATTATTTTTGAAAACGGCAACCTCTCGTTCGCGCTTCAAGAGGAGATCGAATCGCTTACGCTAGAGATGGCAAACGATCTTATAGGTACTTTCGAGGCGATGCGCGAAGGGAAAACGGATTATAAAAGCGAAAACACCAACCTTCTCAACGAGTACAAAAAAGCGGTCGATCTAAGCAACATCGTCTCTAAAACCAACCCCAAAGGGATCATCACCTACGTCAATGAAAAGTTTTGCGAGATTTCGGGCTATACCAAAGACGAACTTATCGGCAAACCCCATAATATCATCCGTCATCCCGACATGAGCCGCGAAGCGTTTAAAGAGCTTTGGGATACCATCAAAACCAAAAAAAGCTGGCATGGGGTGGTAAAAAACATGAAAAAAGACGGGGGGCAGTATATCGTCGATACCACCGTTATCCCCATCTTAGACGTAGACGGAGACGTGACCGAATATATAGCGATCCGCCACGATATAACCGAACTTGAAGAGACAAAAGAGCAGCTTCGCAACATCAATAAGGCTATGAAAAGCAAGGTGGACGAACTCTACTCAATGACCCATACGCTTGAGGAAAAAGCCAACCGCGACAACCTCACGGGGATCCATAACCGTGACAGTTTCGAGAATATGTTTAGCGAAGAGATTAAATATGCAAAAAGCAACCGCTTGCCGCTGAGTCTTATGCTTTTTGATATCGACTTTTTTAAAGAGATCAACGACACTTTCGGGCACCAAGCGGGGGACAATATTCTTATCGAGATCGCTTCGCTGATATCGCAAAACATCAAAGCAAGCGACATCTTCGCACGTTGGGGCGGCGAAGAGTTTGTGATCTTGCTGCCTAATACGCCGCTAGAGGGAGCGTACACTTTTGCTAAAAAGCTTCGCGAAATTATCGCCGAACATATGTTTAGCTACAAAGAGACCATCACCGCGAGTTTCGGCGTTGTCCAGCTTGACGATCACGACGACAAAGCAACCCTTTTTCACAAAGCCGACAAAGCACTCTACGCCGCAAAAGCAAACGGGCGCAACCGCGTCGAAAAAGCACTTTTTGAGTGCAAGGGGTAATCCCCTTTTTAACGATGCACCGCTCCCGATCTTCGGTTTCTTTCCTTCGTTTATTTCTTAGCGTTTCCATTTTTTGCAAGCAACATGCCAAGCGCATGTTCTTGATACCCTGCACGGTAGTTACTATCATGGCATGTATTTAATTGATAATACCTCATAAAGGAAAAAAATTATCAATAACTAATAATTATCTAAATTATAATTTTTAATATGCAAACTTCATTGCATTTGTAATCTTTCTCATGTACAATGGTGCCATCCTAAAACATAAGGAGTTAGATTATGGGATGTGCTACAGGTGTAAAACTGCGTAAAACAGTCAAGTCTGATGGAAACATCGAAGCAAATACACAACAACAGGAGAATAAAACAATGGTAGGAACAATGGTTAGAAGAGAGATGCCCGAATTTGAGATGGATGCGTACAACGCGGCAACAGGTCACTATACGACGGTAAAATCAAAACAAATGAAAACAAATGGGTCAGGTGATACTTATACCTCTTGCTTTTTTTATGATTCTATTTATTTGTGCTTGAGACAATTGCAAGCTCTGGGCGATGGCATGTTGCGAGTACCCCGCTTCATACGCTTGAAATATTTTCTGATCTCTATCTGCTTGATTCTTTACCTGTCGAAAGCTCTGTTTTAAGCTCTTAACATCAAGTGTTTTCTTTTTTATAGACGTCACAACAAGCTTGGATGCTTTTTGAATCTCTTCTAGTACTCTCTCATCAACACTACTTTCAAAGAACTCCACTCGCTCTTGTTGAGTTATAAACTTTTCAAACATAAAGGAATTTTTTAAACACTCAATAGGCTCTTGCTGCCCGATAAATGATAAGTATGAACTATATTCATATTCCCCTAATGCCTTTACCATCTTTGCCTTAAGAGGGTTGTTTTCTATATAATTTATCAAAGTGTACAAATAAGCCTCATCTGTCACATACCAAGACTTAAAACGTCCTTGCCAGAGATGTCCTGAACGTTGATATTTTTTATTGAAATAGATAGCGTAAGAAGCATTTAAATGTTTCATAAATTTTGAAAGATTTTCTTTTTTTGTCTCTATGAGTAGATGGTAATGGTTACTCATCAGTACATACCCATGTAACGCTACATCATAAAGCAAACACCCGCTACAGAGTAAGTTTAAAAACATTGTAAAGTCTTCTTTATCTTTATAGACGATGCGTTGCTCCACGCCTCTGTTGACAATATGATAGTATCCAACCATATCAATCCTAGGTCGTCTTGGCATGTTCGCTCCTCTTTCTGTTTTTATTTTACTAATTTTTGCATGGTATAAGTATCACCTGACCCCTATTTTTATTTTTAGGGAAAAAATCTGCCATTAATTTTTCAAATTTTTTTAATCCATTCTCATTATTCATCTAAACTTCTTCCTTTATCCACTTTAAATTCATTTCCTCTTCAATAACTTTTTTTGACCAAAATCTACCAATCATTGAAATAGGATGTTCGTTTAATTCTTTACTATAATTAGCTTTTGTATTTTGCAGTTCAATTAAGTTTATCTCATTATCTTCATAATAATATGTTTCAGCCTTATCATGTAGACATTTATATTTATCAGCTAATTGTCTATAAGTATTTATTTTTTCATATTCATTTTGATTTTTAATAACCATAAATGTAAAAACTAATGAAACTACTGCAATAACTTTTAATGTGAAACTACCAAAATAATCATCAAACCCCAAAACAATAATACTAAAAACAATTGGTAGTGTTAAATAAATCTTGTATTCGATATTTAACCAGTCAGCAGTTTTATGCAATCCTTTAAAAGTATAAGCAGTATCTTCACCTATTCTTTGTAAAACTTTTTTTTGACTCATCTATTCAAGCTCCTACTTTTGGAAATTCATCACCAAAAATTTCATAACAAAATTTAGCAAAATCAATATCAGAAAAATTTTCTATGTCATGATGAGTATAATTATTATGTGTCCAATTATAAACTCTTAATAATTGCTCAATACCATCTCTATAATTATGTATAAAGTGTAATTTATCTATTGCTATTTGTTCCATTTCAAAAGATTGTATATTTTGTATATTGTTATGAACCTTGCACTTTTTCATCATTTTAATTAATGGTACTAGTTGATAGCTAAGGTTTGAATTTGCTTTTGATAATTTTTGTTCTAATATTCTTGGATTGTCTATTTGTATCCATTGATTTGTATTAGAAGTATTTGGCATATAAAAGTCTGGAGTATTGTCAAATCCTAATGCTAATTGTAAACTATTGTCTATCTGTATTACAGGAGTTAATTCAAAAGCTATGTGATTAAATTCTAAAACTACACAAGGTCTATTTTGTTTAATTTTAGTTTGAGTATATTTACCTTTCAAATCATTTTCTAACTTGTCTAAAATAGTATTGGGTTTTATTGAATATTGATCGTATCCTTTTAAAACTACAAACATATCAACATCATTACCTATTTGATTTATTATGGTACTTTTTTTGTATGAACCAGTTAGAAATGTTTTTTCAACATAATCAAATTTATCTAAATATGATTTTCTTAACCACTGATGAGAGTTTTGTATTTTTTCTTTTTGTTTATCTGTTAATTCAATTTTCTTTTGAAAATATTTTATACGATTTGATAAACTTACTTCAAGTTTTTGATTTATCATATTAGTAGCAACCTGAAATACTTGAAACTATTTGTCCCATATATGGAAAATTTATAGTAACCCTACCATATATCAAGTTACCTGTATGACTTAATCCTCCGTCAGGTTCACCTAATATCTGTTTTACTTCGGTTCTGGTCATTCCAGGTCTTATATAACAAGCTTTCTTACTATTATTCTCTATTCTTTGCATTGCTTGATTTACTTTCTGTTGAATTTGTCCAAGTTCACCTTGCAGTCTTTGCTCTTCAATTTCATATTTTTGAAGTTTCCTTTGAGCATGTTGCAGTTGAACTTGTATAGTCTTAAGCTCCTCCTCTTTTGCCATATTCAAAAACTCTTGATTTGTTATCTTTTTTTGTAAAGCGATAGTCTCTTGACTTCTCATATCGATTTCATTTTCTTTTGATTCTAAAAGGGCATTGAGCTTTTTTATCTCACTTTGATTAGCTTTTATTTTAAGTATTTCAGATATTCCCTCACTTACACTATCTGGATCAACTAAAACACTGGCTTTTACATAATATTGTTTGCCATTGTATTTTTCATCTAAAATTTTTGTTTTAATTATTCCTGCTGTTAAGTTTTTAATCTCTTGTTTGAATTGTTTGTGGTATTTTTCATCAGTTACAATTTTATTTAGTTCAAGATAGCTTTCTACAAATACCCCTATCTCTTCTAATATGATAACTTTTACTTGATTGAGTGCTTTTTCTCTTGCACTGTTTTTGCTATCATCATCACTTACATTGTATTGATACTCTTTAACAATCTCTTTTATTCTTTGGTTCTCTTTTTTCTTTGTGTTGATGTCATTGATTTTGGTAATAATATCTTGATAAGAAATGGTTCTTTCAAACTCTTCCGATTTTTCTATTGAAGCTTTTGGCTCGTCTTTGGGTGTTGTTTGTGTGACATTTGGCTGAGGAGTGCATCCTCCAAAAATAAAAATAAAACTTACAAACGATAATAATTTTTTCACGATAATTCCTAATATATTTTTATTGATTTTATCTAAAAAGCGCTAAATTTTAAAATAACATATTTATTTGATATTGTTAATCATCCCTAAAACCTCTTTATAGATAGGGTTTTGATTATATTTGCCTTCTAGCTGAATATCCATCCCATTTGTAGAGATAAATCTTTGTTTATAAAGCGATTTATACTTATCATCTAAAACAGCTTTGACCATATTTTTGCCAAATTTATCGCAAAGAGTTTTTATATCATTGTGGTTTAGGGTACTAAGATAATTTGAGATGATAGAGTAAACCTTTTGATGGCTTCTTTGATTTGTTTGCCAAAAAAGATTTACCGAAAACTCTGATGGCTCAAACTCTATGCTATCAGATAAATCAACAACACCAGCTTTAGCTTTTACTTCATCATATTCAAGATGACTTAAAAGTGTATAAAGACGACTTCTGCTACTTTTCCAGTCTCTGAGTGTTCGCTCAGGCAAGTCTAAAAGCTTACTCATTTGTTGTTGAGTCATCTGTGGTTTCTCCTATATTTTTTATAATTATAGGCGAATACCGCCTAAATGTCAATTAGACTTTTCATCCCATTTTATAGTATTGCTGATATTCTTTTCCATAGCTGCATCAAAAATTATTTTTGCAAACTCTTTATAAAGCTTTTTAATACGCTTTGGTGCTTTCTCTTTTTGAAATGCTTTTTTTACTTCACCTTGTACCATAGCTTTAACCACTGGTAATGGATAAAATGCTCTTAAGCAATGCATTGTACTGTAGAATATTGTTTTAGAAGATGACTTTGGATTGCTATTTGCAAAATAAATTACCACATACTCTTTTTCATTTTTTGTGAATTCTTCACCAGTTTTCTCTTTAAACATATCTTTAAATTTATCGAATAAAAATGCCATTTATTGCTTTACATCATTTTTTATCATAAAAATAAATACTACTCAAATTTAAAATAAAATATAATTAAACAAAAGATACTTTCCTCATTTACTACTTGTGTTTAAAAAATCTTGGCATGTAATCGTGCAAAAATGTTTTTTTATACTAGCGAAATATTCTTGGCATGTCGATGAAATTTTATGCTTGTTTGTGTTGTTTCCTTCAGATGTGATGCAGTCGTTTGTTCGGTTGTATATCGTGTGTCTTGAAGTGCCATGTTTTTGAAGGGTTTTATAAAAATTTCGCGCATCCAAAAAACCTCTCCATGCCATAAACTTTCCCCTGCTGCCATAGAGCAAAAAAGTCCCTCCAAAGCTTCTTTTTGTATAATTACGCTCTTCATTTTTAAAGGAATTTTTTTGCCGCTCTCACGTCTTAACGAAGAACAGTATCTTGCCGCTACATCGACCGACCGCCAAAACCTTATTATCGCTTCTGCGGGGACGGGGAAAACCTCGACTATCGTCGGGCGGATTGGGTTTTTGCTGGGGCAGGGGATCAAACCCAGCGAGATACTTTTGCTTACTTTTACCAACAAAGCCGCCGCCGAGATGATCGAACGGGTCGCGGCGTTTTTCGGTAAAGAGGTCGCTTCTAAAATCGACGCGGGGACGTTTCACGCGGTGAGCTACAGGTGGCTGAAAAAGCAAGATAAAAAAGTGGTTTTAAAACAGCAGCGCGAGCTAAAAACCCTCTTTCGCAGCGTATTTGAAAAACGCTCTTTTATGCACATAAGTGCGGAAGTAAGCCCTTACGGGGGTAACTACCTTTACGATCTGTATTCTTTGTATCAAAACACCGAACTCAGCCTTGATTTTGAGGCATGGGTAAAAGAGAAATACCCCGAGCACGAGCTTTTTGCCATGATCTACGCCGATATCGTCGACGAGTTTGAGGAGCTAAAAAAAGAGTACGGTTTTTTAAATTTTAACGACCTGCTGCTGCACTTTCGCAAGATGTGCGCCGAGGTGGAACTAGGCTACAAAGAGGTACTTGTCGATGAGTACCAAGATACCAACGCGCTTCAAGGCACACTCATAGATGCGATGCAGCCGCCGTCTCTTTTTTGCGTGGGGGATTACGACCAGAGCATCTACGCGTTTAACGGTGCCGATATCTCGATTATCGGTTCTTTTACCCAAAAATACCCGCATGCCAAGGTGCATACGCTCACGAAAAACTACCGCTCCAGTATGCCGATACTTTCGCTTGCAACACGGGTGATCGAACACAACGAGCGTATCTACCCGAAAAACCTTGAAGTGACCCGCACCTACGACGCGCAGCCGCCCAAACTTTTGGCGTATGATGAGCTATTCGATCAGTACCACGGCGTGGCGGCGATGATCCGTGATACGATGACGCCGCGTGAAGAGATAGCGGTGATTTTTCGCAACAACTCCTCGGCGGACGGGATCGAAGTGGGGCTGCGCGAGCTTGATATCCCCTGCAAGCGCAAGGGGGGGACGAGCTTTTTCGATGCCCAAGAGGTCAAAGCGGTTTTAGACCTCTATACTTTGCTGGTCAACGAGTTTGACATGATGGCGTTTATCCACCTTTTTGAGTTTGCCCGCGGGATCGGGAGTGCGATGGCAAAAGAGCTTTATTTGGGGCTTAAAACCCTCGGACACGGCAGCATATTTTACGGGCTTTATGCGCCCGACATCACGATAAACAACCCGTTTGAAAAGCGCAAGCTCAACCACCAGCTCGGGCTTTTTGACGACTTTTTGGAACTCGGCGCGGTGGGGAAATTCGCCAAACTGGGGTTTGAAGAGAAGTTTATGAAAAACCCTATCTTAAAACACCCCAAACTCGCACGGGAAGGGGCGATATTTCTGCACGATTTTTACCTGCTTTACCGTGACCTCAAAGGGGTAAAACAGCCTCAAACCATCGTGCGCAAGATCGCTGCTTCGGCACTTTTTAAAAATATCGCCGACATCTTGGCGACCAAACGTGCAACCTTAAAAGGCGGCAGTATCGACGAGAAACAAAAAACCGAAGCGCTTGAGCGGATTATGCGCAAAAGTATTTTGCTTGAAGACCTCTCTAAGCCCTACAGCGAACACGAGAGGTTTTTAAACGCGATGATTTTGGGCTCTTCCGACCTCACGCAAGGGGAGGGGGTGAATCTGCTGAGTGTTCATGCCTCCAAGGGATTAGAGTATAAAGAGGTGTACGTG
>Ga0265294_10010107_pt1 | contig 10778 bp, 11 predicted proteins | sample MunlanPumphouse3_FD_192504 | JGI IMG/M metagenome (GOLD analysis project Ga0265294, IMG submission 192504) | Groundwater microbial communities from a municipal landfill in Southern Ontario, Canada - Pumphouse #3 | ecosystem: Environmental > Aquatic > Deep subsurface > Groundwater | place...
TGCAGACCGGTTGGAGAGGGGGCGTAACGTACTCTAACTTCCATCAGGATATACTCCTCTCAATGGTACTGTTGTACCGCAAATAACAGATTATAGCAACAATAACGAAGGAGAGACTACACGACAATTGCCATAATGAGATAAGCGCATCCATGCCTTTTACATTGAGCAAGAATACAAATTGCAAAGTCGATATATTTCATGTACGCCTGTCCTGCAAAAACAGAAAAAAACCATAGGACAAACTACACTGAAAGCGACCATTTCCGATCAATTTAGACAGATGTCTATTTCTTTCATTTAAATATACTTATGTTGAATATTTTTTATATAAAAAGGAGGTCGCACCCCTTGAAACAAACATACCATTTTCGCTAGGCTTCAAACAATTGATCCAAGGAGGATTCCCCTGACAAAGCCATCCACTGTCCGTGAATTTGAAAATCTTGTGCAAAAACAGTTGCGATTACTTTTTCACCTGTCCGCACTCTTGTTCTTTTTCACTCTGCGTTTTGGTACCCTTCCAACTACGATGCCCATATCGAACAACTCCATGCCTTTTCATCTCATCCTGGTCTCCTTGGTGAGCTTGACGTTTGGAATCCATTTTTTCAGAAACCACTCTTTTACATCTTCAAAACCATATCGAGAAGAGTTTCTCATGCTTACCAATGATATTCTCTTCCATGAAGAATTCAGCAAACTCAAAAACTACCACCATCATGCAAATCATATTTACGACCATGTAGTAAGGGTCGCTTACATTTCGTATGCAATTTCAAAAGTACTAGGATTCGACTATGTATCTGCAGCAAGGGGTGGACTTCTTCATGATTTCTTTTTGTATGACTGGAGGGAGCGTAAAGCCAATGACACCTCCAGATCGCTACACGGAAAGGAACACCCCTATATAGCTCTAGAAAATGCCCGCAAATACTTTGATATCAGCGCATTGGAAGAAGACATCATCGTCAAGCACATGTTTCCAAAGACACATGCGATGCCGCGTTACAAAGAGAGCCTCGTGGTTTCTTTGAGCGACAAGCTTTCTGCAATCTTTGAATACCTACAACAAAGCACCTTGATGATTTCCATCCTCCTCAGAAGGCGAAGAACCATCCAGGTTATTTGATCAGCCCTTGAGAAACCAATCCACGACTGCTTTCATCGCTTCATCTTGTGCTGATCGGTCCTTGTCGTAAGGCATCAGATGTGAAGCTGCGGGAATGTGTATGTGTTTATTCGTTCCCAAAGGCCTCTGCGTTGCAATGGTGCTGGCCTGCTGGGGAACCGTCTTATCCAACCCTCCGCTGATCGACAAGGTATCTGCCTTCAAATGATCCAAACACGCCACAGCCTGCCTTCGTACCCGTTCAAGCTCCCATACAGTCTTGGGATAGATGAACGACCAATACTCACTTCCTAGAAATGCATCATCACCTTCATCCCCTTCATAATAAAAGGTGAAGGTAGGGTCCTGCACCCAAGAAGTCTTTTGCCTCGTCACAAAGTGTCTAAGCAGTCTCAACTTACCGACAGGGATGGAAGGAAGGACAAGAGCAGGGGCCAAGAGGGCAAGACGTTTTACATCAAAGGCATCGGCAATGATGGTGGCTATCGCCCCTCCCATGGAATGCCCTACCAAGTAGATCGTTTCATAGTGCTTCTGCAAGTAAGAAAAAGCATCATAGACTGTTCCAATCCAATCTTCAGCCCTACTTTTCAAAAAATCAGCTCCAGAAGTGCCATGACCTGGATAGCGAGGCGCAAAGACATCAAAGCCAACTTCATAGAGGTCTGTACCTGGCCGTATCAACTCTCCTGGATAGCCTGAATACCCATGACAAAGCAACACGGCCTTTGAAGATTTTTGGTCATGTTGCATCGAATAAGCACGAGCGCACTTGCGTACTGGGGCAACATCCTGATAATGATTGAGTGTCCAGTCAGGGACATCATATGAGATATGCATGGTTCCTCCTTACCAAGATTGTTTGAGAAGATTGAGCAAGTCAATTCTACTACGCACCTTGGTCTTGGAAAAGATATTGGCTACATGATTGTTCACTGTATTGGCGCTGATTCCCAATTGCGAGGCTATCTCCTTGTTGGTAAGCCCATTGCTAATCAGCTGAATGACGGCAAACTCCCGCTCGGTGATATGATAGGCTTCCAAATCAACGAGCTTCAGTTCCTTCTCCTTGACAATGCCTTCCCGTCCTATCCTTACGAACTCCATGAAAAGGAATGTCATGACGGTAATGGAAAAAGAAAGAAAATAGATCCCGTACATCAAAGGCTTGAGAGAGGGAAAAACCATGGCAAGCAGGATGGCGGGGAGCATGGCCGCACTGACAATGATGATGGAAATGCAAGAAGCCCTGGCGGTTTTATTCTCAATGGAGTTGAGGTTCTTGAGCATGATGATCAAACAAAACCCAAGGACAAAGACAAATAACAAAAGCATCAAATCGGCAAGAATTGGTAATTTCAGAAAAGCATTTGCAATCCCCATGGCGAGATACACACCACCTAAGGAATAGAAAAGTGCCTTATAGGGATTTCTCCAGGGATGAGCGATAACCCATGTGGTGAAATACGGTATGAATACCGTCAAGAACGTCACATCAGCGATGAACACAGCACCAATGATGTAACTCACCACCAAAGAAACCGTCCCGATGAGAAACAGTTGGGAGATAAGTTGGAGGGCCAACAACATCATACATCCCAAAAGGGATGCATGACAGACAATGAAATACTTGGTCCAGGGATGAGAACTATGCATGCTGTACACGATTGCCAAGGCCAAGGTCATACACCCCAGAGCAAAGGAAATCATGTACACCAGCAGGTATATTCCGCTCACATTCACCTACCCTTTCTTCATGCCGAGTTGTTTCTGGTTATGAGTCAAATCGGCCAAACCACAAATATCGGTGATTTCATTGAGCATGGATACGATGTTAGTGGCAGGAAGCCCCAACCTGTCTTCGACCAGATTATTGTAGGTGTTCGCATTGATTGCAGCCTTGGACTTCGCAGGATAGAGCTTCAGATGCAAGTACATTCCTTCAGTCAACAAGTAAGAAGCATCAGAAGAAAAACCTCCCAAAGGCTTACCCAACACACTTTCGATCATCTTTGGATCATCCACGAATCCTCGAGGAACCTGCAGATGCAAGAGATACCAGAGAGGCAGGCAGGGGTTCGTCCAAGCCAATTGGACTTTCTTTTGCTTGGCATGGGCAAGCATCTGCTTGACCTGTTGTGCAGAAACGCCCAAATCGGCAAACCCAAAGAGAACCCATACGACACTATACTTTCCACTGTTGCGGTAACGCGAAGCTAGGGTGATGAGATTTTCCAAGTCCTTGAAATTCTCCTCCCATACAACAGTCATGTTGGAGAACCTACAGTCTTTTCGCATTTGGGAAAAATAGAGGGCTTCCGCCTCTGTTGCGGTCACAATCAGGATAGTCCTATGCGGCTGTTCAGAAATTCGTTTGCGTGCCATGGTCAGACCTCCTTGTCCTTGTTTGCATCAACGAAGCAAAACTCTGAGAGAATGGGAAGAGCTCCGAAAGCCCCGCTCATGTATTGATTCTGGGTACGGTCTTTGCTCTTGGAATACTTGAAGTTTGCCAGGCTGAAATAGACAGTCGCACTCTCACTGTTTTTCTCTGCAAAATAGATGCCGTCACGCCGCATCAGACCAGGTTTAAGAAGGGATGGATTGCAATCAACAGCCAACATCTGCGATCCATATCCTGTATTGCTGGCCTCAAAAATTTCAACAACATGCGACAAAACATCGGGATGCAACAGCATGCCAAAGTCATCGATGATCAACGTACGGCTCTTGATGAAGCTTTCAAAAAAGGCAACTCCCATCAAGCACAGTCTTCTCAAACTCAGGCTCTCTGCCGTAAAGAATGAAGCATAATGCTGGGTTACGTTGGTGTGAATGAATATCACCCGATCATCTTTGATTCTGATATCCCTGATATCGGTGATATCGACACTCCAGAGAAAATTGATCAGCTGTTGGACCCAGTCAGGATGCTCCGTCAATTGGGTAATGAGGTATTTCTCGCTGATGTTGGAAACCCCCATGGGCAACAGGTGCAAGCTCTCGTTGATCCAGTTGTATAGAGGAGTGGTGGTCTCACTACCCTTGGATGTAGCGGCACTCAAATACGAATGCTTTTCATCAACCTTATTCACCAAGCGTTTCTTTTCACCCCGATACATCTTGCCCCAACGATACTTGTAGGTAAGCTTGACATCATCCAGTAACAAGCACGCTTCATCGAGTTTCCGTTCAAACATCAGTTTCTTTGAACGTCCAAGAATATAAAAGAGTGATTCCTCGAAAATCTTCTCTCTGTCGGCTACCAAAGTATATTGCGCAATGGTGGCTTCCTGCGTAGCATCTCCACGATCGATGAGCACTCTGATGATGATGGTTGCAGGCACTCCCTTTTCTTCCGAATAGGCAAAGGAAGTTCCACTGAGTATGAGCAACGGATTTTCTGTTTCCTCGGTTGCCAGTACGATACCTTTCAGAACTTCAAGGGCTCGGACGAAGGTACTCTTTCCTGCTCCATTAGGTCCCACAATGGCAGCTGTCTTGATAAGCTTGAGCTTATCATTGACCTTCACCACCTTCGATTCAGGGAACCTATTGTCTTTTATAGCCTCAAACGAAATCGTCTGGGGGGACTTTACGGACTTAAAGTTCGCAACAGTCATATCAAGTAGCATACGCCACCTCCTTACTCACCCAAGCGGGTGGAAATCACAATATCATCTCATTCATCTTCGTATAGATCTCAGGCCAATCCCCAAGGACGGCAAGCAACCTTCCAGGCAACGTTTGATCACCATGATTGTCTGTTGCAATGAGATCCACCAGCCCCTCTTTCAAATAGGGTAAGGCTGAGCCATCTTCCACGGACTCAACGTTCACCTGTACCAAGGAACCGATCGAACGCAACCTTTCCATAAGGGGGCTATCGGGAGTCAGCCACCGGAACCGTTCTATATGGGCTAGTATGGGAACCAAACCCTCACTCGCCAATTGCTCCACTCGTGGAATCAGATTATAAGGCGGAAGAGAAAGTCCAAACTCCATCAGAGCATATTTTCCAGCTATAGGAACACACTTGAGTACTTCCTGATCGCCTACAAACAACTCACTTCCTAAAAAAGTAGACAATCCCATCTCTTTGGCATGCTCAGATGCCCAAGCATAGGTTTCTCGTAAACGAGAAATATTTGTCTTCACAAAGGGATTGTAGATATGGGGGGTAAAGGCTATGGAATCAATTCCACTCTCCTTATATAACCGCAACATTGTGTCAAAACCCTCAACAGAAACATACCCGTCATCAATTTCTGGTAGAAGATGGCAATGGAAATCACAAAGGCCCATGTATAAGCTCCTGTTTGTGATTATACCCAGAATATGAAATTTGTGAAAGGAAAAACATAAGAGAGTTCAATTTTAGGCTATCATTTACTCGCAATAGCCTAAAACTCTATCATCGGGGCTGCTTTTGCCCCCTCCTTGGACAAATGGTGCTTAACTTCTTGGATATCGCTCACCACATCAGCAATGCCGATCAAGGATGCAGGAGCCTCTCGTCCAGTGATGACCAAATGAGGAAAACCTTCTTTACCCTTGTGGTCTTCGATCCATGTACAGACCTGTTCAGTATCAAGATAGCCATAGGCAAGTGCATAGGTAAATTCATCCAAAACGATGAGATCGAAGGCTGTGGTGGAAATCCATCGCTTCACCTGCTCCCATCCCTTCTTTGCAAGCTGTGCATTTGTTGCAGCGTTGTCGCCGACCCACGTAAAGCCACTGCCAAAATGCTTCCAGGTGATACCCAGCTGAAGAGCCGTTTTATACTCACCGCTGTCAAGGACAGCAGGATCGCCTTTGATGAATTGAGCTACAGCACATTTGGCCCCATGGCCAAAAGCGCGCATCACCTGTCCCATGGCAGCACTGGTCTTCCCTTTCCCTGAACCCGTATAGACGATGAGCCTCGATGTATTGGTACCTTTCATACTCACTCCACGGTATAGAACTGGGTCATGACCATAAACTCATCTCCACTGGATACATCTCCAGAAAACTGCTTTTCTGCTTTTATCTGATCGGAGAGAGCCTTTTGCATGCGTAAAAATTGAGACCGGGCCTTGGAGTTCCCACTGAAGTTGTACACCTCGTTCATCAAGTCGACAGCTTCTTCCAAGTCTCCTTGAGCTTCCAAGAGAAGAGCAGCATTATACCCACTGGGAACATGTCCGCTCTGATTCCATTGTCCCAAGAACAGTGAGTAGGCTTTCTGAAGCGAACCCGCCTTGGACAGTTCATAGGCCTGCTTCACAGCATCAACCTTAGGTTTGTTGGACATGAGGGAAACAGAGAACGTCTGCCAGGAAGGGGCGAGCTGATGGGAAATCTCATTCTGGAAACCATCCAGCATCCTGTCAAAAAGGGATACAAACGAAGGAGCAAATCCACTTGCATAGATGCGTTCGTCGCTAAATCGGGAACTCGACCCCTCTTGATCTTCATAGGTCCTTCGGCCTATGAGCGTCTCCCTGTCCCTCTGATCGGTAAAGGATTTGGTGGTGACGATTTTCCCTGTCTCGATATCCATCAACGTATAGGTGAAAGTCACGGTTGCTTTCTGCAAAAGGTAGTAATCCCTTCCTGTGACCTTTTCATAGGAAGTCAATACAGTTGGCTTTAAAGGATCAAGACTCTCGCTCACCCAGGTCTTCTTGTCTCTTCCATAAATGGATTCGTCACATCCCATGTATGTTATTGAACTTCTTAGGATTGCCTGTACTCCTTTTGCCTTCAACAAGGAAAGCGAATCCTCCCCACTTGAAGAAAGGGTAAGATAGGCATCGGTAAGATCAGGTCCTAAAATCGTAAAATAATCAGTATCCATGAGTGTTTGCGTAAGATACCGACTGCCCAGATCAGCTACCTGGTTGGAAAGATCATTGGCATATCCGCTGGTCAAACTGAATGAAGTCTCGTTCAGACCCCGGATCCAAGGACTCACCGGCCTACCAAAGGGGAACCGATAGGAGTCAGTCGAAGCAACGGCAATCGTCCTATACCCACTGAGATTCACCTCAGAAGGAATCAGATGGCGAACCTGCACCGTGGTTGCACAGGAAGATAAAAACAGCAGGCCTGCTACGACTAAACCCAACGTAACTCGTTTCATATTCATTGATACATGTCCCCTTTGGCAAGATACTCTGATGCGACAAGAACGGCTCGCACCATTCCTTGGCTGTCGGCAACACCCTTTCCGGCTATATCGAAAGCCGTTCCATGATCTACACTCGTCCGCAAGAAAGGAAGATTCCAGGTAATGGAAATGGTCTGATTGAAATCAAGCGTTTTTGCTGCAATATGACCTTGGTCGTGATACAGGGAGATCACCGCCCTATACTTGCCCATCCTCGTCTGATAAAAGACAGAGTCAGCACCTACAGGACCAACGACTTCAACCCCCAGCCTTCTCGCCTCAAAAACGGCAGGTTCAATGGCTGTCTGCTCTTCGTCGCCAAAAAGCCCATGTTCCCCACAATGGGGATTGAGCCCGGCAACCACAAGGGGAAGCTGCATATCAAACGCTTGGGAACTCTTCGTTATGGCATCACAGGAAAGAATGGTCTTGAGCAGACTTTCCTTGGTAACCGCTTTGCAAGCATCACGAAGTGAAAGATGCCTAGTATGAAAGAAAATCTTCAACCCCAAGGTATCGAACATCGTAACGGCGTTCTTGGTAGAACTCAAATCTGAAAGGATTTCCGTATACCCGATATGGGATATGTTTGCAGCCTTGAGTGCTTCCTTATGTAAAGGAGGAGTCACTACTGCCTTGCACATACCTTTTTCCACAAGTTCGACACAGAGTTTCACTGCATCAAAGGCTGCCTTTCCACACATGGCGCTTATCGCTCCGTATGCAAAACAGGAGAGATCAACTGTGTGCATGTCATAGAGGATACAACGCTTCCCTTCTTCTTTTGCTTCAAGAAGGTCCGCCTCGTTTTCAACGACGGCATCGAAAGTGAAAGGAAGGTAAAGATCACTCGATGTTTTCCTAAAAAGAGAAGCATCGCCGACAACAACCAAAGCAACTGAAAAGGGAGTAGCATGGGAATCAATCATCTTGAGTATGATCTCAGGACCAATACCTGCGGGATCGCCCATGGGAAGTGCCAAATAGATAGGTTCTTCTTTCATAGTGGTTATCATAGCAGTGGTAAACAAGGCTGTCCAGAGCGTTTCCAAACAGCTTAAAACACACCAAAACCAATTGACAAGTGGATAAGCTTCTCTTATGTTGTAGACATAGGGAAGAGACGTTTTTAAGGAGTACCGGCATGGCAAAATTCCGTGAGGAAGACGAAGACCTCGATGATGAAGAAGATCGTTATTTCAGCGAACTGGAAGATGAAGAAGATGCTTTATTAGCTGACATATACGATGCTCCGGAAGTAATTGAATTCAGCGACGACGACGATGAAATCATCGAAGACGATGAAGAGGATGATGAACTTCTTGATGATGGATTCATGGTCGAAGGCGACGAATCGTTCGAAGACGAGTTCTTTGATGACGATGAATTCGATGACTTGGACGAAGACTTGTAAGCACTTGTCACAAGCAGTACAAAGCCTCCTTTTTTGGGGGCTTTTTTCATACCCAAATAAATGAAAAAAAATCATGTTTCTTTAGATAGATACTTGCACATCCTTTACGTTTCTGTTTATAGTAACGTCATCACAAGGAGATCCCCTATGAAAAAGATTTGCATCCTCACGTTGTTGTTGCTTCCTGCCCTATTGTTCGCCCAACCTGCAAAAGAAACAAACCCAGAAACCGTATCCATCGGAATATCCAAAATGGTGGCTCACCCCGCTTTGGATGCAATCGAACAGGGGATCATCGATTATCTCGATTCCACCGGTATCAAAGCAACCTATGACTTGCAGAATTGTAATGCCGAAATAGCAACGGCAATCGCCATAGCCCAGAAATTCAAGAGCGACGACAAGGACATCGTAATAGGGATTGCGACTCCTCCAGCACAAGCCCTTGCACAGGTCATCACCACAAAACCTGTGGTATTCGGTGCCATCACCGACCCCTTGGCGGCAGGACTGCTAGCCAATTATGACAAAACAGAAGATACCAACATTGCAGGCATTTCCGATTTGAATCCAATTGAGCTTCAGCTTGAAACCTATTTTTCCATCATCAAGCCCAAAAGCCTGGGAATGATCTACACCAGCAGTGAAGCCAATGGAGTGGCCATGATGGAACTTGCAAGAGAAATCTGCAAGAAAAACGGGGTTGAGTTTGTCGCCGCAGCCATCAGCAACTCCAGTGAAGTGAAAATGGCCGCCCAGTCCATCATCAATCGAGTCGACGGAATGTATGTGGCAATCGACAATACGGTGGTTAGTGCCATCACCAGCGTCAGTGAAGTATGCGATAAAGCAGGAATTCCCCTCTTCAACACCGACACCACCAGCAGCGAAGGCATTGATTTCTTGATGAGCTGGGGCTTCAACTACTATACGGTAGGCATTGAGACCGGTAAAGTCGTAGAAAGAATCCTCAAAGGGGAAAAGCCCAAGGATATCGGCGCCATTTTCTTCAACGACCCCTCCCAGTTTGAACTATGGTTCAATCTTGATTCTGCAAAGAAACTGGGCATCACCATTGACGAAGATCTGTTGCAGGCTGCTTCAGTCCTCGTAGAACATGGAGAAAAGCGGGTGATCAAACAGTAATAACGATACAACTCCTTGTATTGGTTCAGGCTGCCTCAAAATTAAGTTTTGAGGCAGCCTTTTTATTCCTTTACAAAGGTAAGGAAACAGGAACCCTGCCTCTGGCGCTCGCATAAATTGCTTCGATGATTTCCACCGGCTTCCTCGCTTCCTTGCCAGAAATTGTCGGATCCCGATTTTCTCGCAAAGCCTGCACAAAATCTTCAAAGACCCCCTGATGTCCTGCAAAATCCAACCCGCTGGATTGGGTGGCGTCCACCTTGGAACCATGTTCCTTGGAGAACTGTGTGCGGATCAGCTCATCTTCTATTCTCTCCTCCCTGAATTTCCAGGTAAGGAGGCTGTCTTCTTCCAGAATTGCACTTCCTTGGCTCCCACACACCTCAATGCGCTTAAGAAAACCAGGATAGGTTCCTGTCGTCCCTTCAATGACTCCCAAAGCCCCGTTTGCAAACCTCAAGGTTGCCACCGCAGTATCCTCAACTTCGATTCGTTCATGTGTAAGCGTTGCAGTCGCACCATATATTTCAGAAACGGGACCTCCAAACCACTGTAAAAGGTCAATTGCGTGGATACCTTGGTTCATCAGAATACCACCCCCGTCATATTGCCAGGTCCCTCTCCAAGCTGCACTATCATAATAGGCTTGGCTTCGATACCACTTTATCTGCGCATCAAGAAGGGTGAGCTGTCCAAACCTTCCCTCTTCAAGGGCCTTCTTGATTGCTTTTGCCGCGCCATATGAGCGTGATTGGAAAATACTACCAAGCACCACCTGTTCTCTCTGTGATGCAGAGATGAGTTGGTCGCATCGTTCAACGGTCACTTCCAAGGGTTTTTCTATCAGAACATGCTTTTTGTGGGCAATGGAAGCAAGAGCACTCTCAAGATGAGACCCCGATGGGGTGGCAATCAATACGACATCCAGT
>Ga0265294_10010108_pt1 | contig 10777 bp, 13 predicted proteins | sample MunlanPumphouse3_FD_192504 | JGI IMG/M metagenome (GOLD analysis project Ga0265294, IMG submission 192504) | Groundwater microbial communities from a municipal landfill in Southern Ontario, Canada - Pumphouse #3 | ecosystem: Environmental > Aquatic > Deep subsurface > Groundwater | place...
AGAAGGGAAGCAATTAGAAGGGCTCTTCAATTAAAAGAAGATAATGACGTTGTGGTTATAACAGGCAAGGGGTGTGAACCATGGATATGTGTTGCTCACGGCAAAAAAATACCATGGGATGATAGGTCGGTTATTAGGGAGTGTATTGACAATTAAATGATATATATACAATATTCTCTGGTTCTCTGCGAGCTTAAAGAAGTCTTGGATTTATTAGCTAAAAATAAAAATCATCAATTAAAAGGACCCTTTGTTGATTGTTTTGATTGTTATATTAGGCCAGATGTTATTTTGATTTATAAAAAAGAAGACAAAATAATTTATTTATTAAGGATAGAATCTCACTCTAAGATTTTCTAGTTTTTCTTGACAGTTCTCTATTTATAAGTAGAATGAAGATGTCCTATGGATATACACACGCCCCCGTTATTCGGGGAAACATTTTTTAGTTTTTTAGGAATTGACTTTACTAATACCTTTATATTGGCTATATTTTGCGCACTCTTGTTGATGGCGCTTTTTTTAATTGGGTTCAAGAAGAAAGAAATCATTCCCGGAAAAACCCAAAACTTTTTTGAGTTTATTTTAGAGTCGTTATTTAGCTTGTTTGATAGTATGTCGGGTGATAGAAAAAAAACAGAAGAAATTTTTCCTTTGGTTGCAACTTTGTTCATTTTTATATTAATTAATAATTTATTAGAAATACTTCCGGGCGTGGGGGTATTTCCTTTTTTAAGGGCTCCTAGTTCAGATCTTCATTTTACATTAGCTCTAGCGATATTTTCAATGGGATTTATTCATTTTTCAGCAATAAAGAAATTAGGGGGAGGCAATTATCTTAAAAAGTTTATAATTCTAGACAGTCCGATTATGTTTTTTGTTGGAATATTAGAGGGAATAGGAGAAATTACAAAAACAGCATCATTAGGAATTAGGCTTTTTGGAAACCTTTTTGCAGGAGAGATTTTATTGGTAGTTATTAGTTTTATGATTCCATTTATAGCTCCTTTGCCATTTTTAGGTTTAGAGATATTTGTAGGATTTATTCAGGCATTAGTATTTTCATCATTAATTACAGTTTTTTATGTCTTTACCACCGCAGAAGAACACTAGCATTGGATATGTTTTAGGAATGGGCAGCGGATTGGGCTTTGTTCTTGCCGCTCCATTAGCTATAGCGATATTTTTAGGAGTGATGATTGATAAGAAGCTAGAAACATTTCCAATAGCATTAATAATATCAATTTTGATTGGAATAGGGTTAACGATAGTCAATTTATATAAGATAATAATTCCGTTTTTAGAAAAAAGGTCGAAAAAATAATAAATTAAATTAATAAAATAAAAAATATATGGAAACATTAAATACAATCGCAGCAGCATCAGCAATTGCTATCGGAGCAATTGGTCCAGCTATTGCTATCGGAATGATTGGATCAAAAGGATCTGAATCAATCGGAAGAAATCCTGAAGCAGCATCAAAAGTTCAAACAGGTATGATTTTATCAATTGCCTTCGCAGAAGCTATCGCTATTTATGCATTAGTAGTAGCATTAATTATATTGTTTGTTTAATAATTTTATATAATGAACGGTTTAGAATTTGATTGGAAAATATTAGTAGGACAAATAGTTAATTTTGCTATTTTGTTCTTTATTCTTAAGCTTTTAATATACAAGCCATTTTTGAATTTACTTAAAACTAGAAGGGAGAAAATAGAAGAAGGAATAAATAAATCAATAGAAGCAGAGGGCAAGCTAGGAGAATTAAGGGACTTAAAGGATAAAATGGAAAGGGAAAACGATGAGAAAAAGAAAGAGATCTTATTAAAAGCACAAGAAGAAGCAAAGAAAAGAAGCGAAGAATCTGCCAAAAAAGCGGAAGAAGAAAAAGAAACGCTTTTGTTAAAAGCAAAAAAAGAAGCAGAAGAAATTAAAGAAAAAGAAAAAGAAGCAACAAAAAAGAAGACAATTGAAAATGCTTTTATTCTTACAGAGAAGCTTCTCAAAGAAAGTATTGACGAAAAGAAGGGAAAAGAAATTTCGGAAGATTTTTTAAGCAAAATTAAATCATGAAAACTGAGAAAGAAATATTTTATTGGAGTCGTACCCTTTATCTGTCATTAGAAAAGAATCCAGAAAAGTCTGAGGCAATTTTTACCAACCTTAAATCTTCACTAGGAAAGAAAATAGCTTACTTGCCTTCCATTATTAAAAAAGCAGAGATGATATATAACAAGGAAAAGAAAGCAAAGCTATATCTTTCTCATAGATTTGATAACGCAGATATTATTAAAAAGATAAAAGAAGAGTTCAAGGGAATTGATAAGATTGAAGACGAAATAGACGAAAATCTTTTAGCAGGCTTTCGCTTAAAAACAAAAGATCTTTTAATTAAGGCATCCTTAAAAGATACTTTAATTAAATTAAAAAACAAAATATATGGATATAATTGAACAATTTAAAAAACAGCTTGAAGGAGTTCAAATATCTCCCGAGATTGAAGAAGTGGGAGAGGTTGTTGAAATAAAAGATGGAGTTGCTAGAATATCCGGTCTTAGAAGCGTTGAAAACTTTGAAATGATTGAGTTTGATGGCGCAGAAGTTCAAGGTCTTGTTTTAAACCTTGAAGAGTATGAGGTTGGAGCAATTATTCTAGGTAGTGATAAAAAAGTAAAAGAAGGAACAGTAGTTAAAAGAACCAAAAAGGTTTTCTCCGTGCCGGTGGGTGAGGGCCTTTTAGGTCGTGTTGTTGATCCACTAGGAAGGCCATTAGACGGTAAGGGGGAAATTATTTCAAAAGAATCACTTCCTCTTGAAAGAAAGGGTCCTTCTGTGATTGAAAGACAGCCAGTGACAAAACCATTGCACACAGGAATTAAAATGGTTGATGCTTTAATTCCAATCGGCAGAGGTCAAAGAGAGTTAATTATTGGAGACAGAGGACTAGGAAAAACTGCTGTTGCTCTTGATGCAATAATTAATCAAAAAGATGAAAAGAATAGACCAAAATGTATATATGTCGCTTGTGGACAAAAGAAGAGTAAGGTTAAGAGAATTATTGCCACATTAGAAAAAGCAGGGGCAATGGAATATACAACAGTTGTTTGTGCTTTTCCAGACGATCCAGCCGGATTTATTTACCTGGCCCCATTTGCAGGAGCATCAATTGGTGAATATTTTAGAGATAATAAGCAAGATGCTTTGATTGTTTATGATGATTTAACTAGACAAGCATGGGCATGGAGAGAAATATCTTTAATTCTAAGACGTCCACCAGGCAGAGAAGCATATCCAGGAGATGTATTCTTTCTTCATTCAAGATTATTAGAAAGGGCAGCGATGCTTTCTGATGAGATGGGTGGTGGCTCACTAACTGCTTTACCAATTATTGAGACACAAGCAGGAGATATTTCAGGATATATTCCTACAAACGTGATTTCTATTACAGATGGGCAAATCTTTTTGGACGCAACCTTATTTAAGAAAGAACAAAAACCGGCTATTAACGTAGGAACATCTGTTTCAAGAGTTGGATCATCAGCTCAAATTAAAGCAACAAAGAAAGTTGCTGGTAGATTAAAACTTGATTTAGCACAATTCCAAGAGTTAGAAAGGTTCTCTGAGTTTACAGAAGAACTTGATACTCAAACAAAAAAGACAATTGAAAGGGGAAAAAGAATGACCCTTCTTCTAAGGCAGAATGATTTAGAGCCAATGCCAATTGAAAAAGAAGTTATCGTTATTTTCACCGGAGTAAATAGCGATATTGAAGAAGTGGCAATTGATAGAATTAAGGACTTTGAAAAAGATGTTTTAAGTGCTGTTGAATTAGAGAAGCCAGAGATATTAAAAGAGATAAGAGACACAGGAGATATGTCTGATAAGAGTAAAGAAGTGCTTTTGGAAATAATCAAAAAAGTTAAGTTAAACTATGGAACTTAAAGAAGTAAAAGCAAAAATTGGTTCAGTTAAAAATATTTCAGACATTACGGGCGCTCTGGAAACTTTTTCTGCTCTTAAAATGAAAAAAACTCAAAAGAGATTTTCAGAGTCAAAACCTTTTACTGAAGAAATGGCAAAAATGTTAAAGAATATGAAAAAAGCTCTAAGAGAAGGAAAGTCAGTATTCTTAGAAAAAAGGCCTGTTAAAGATATATTGGTTTGTGTTATTGCTTCTGATAGAGGATTTTGTGGGTCTTTTAACTCTAGTGTTTTAAAACTTGCAGATAAGGAAATAGCAGAATTAAGAAAAGAAGGGGTTGTTGAAATCTTGCCAGTCGGTAAAAAATCTGTAAAACATTATCTAAAAAAAGAAAAAATTAGATACAGCTTTTCTGGTGTTGGTGATTATTGGGAATTTAAACAAACAAAAGAGATTTCTGATTTTTTAATCAATTCATTTTTGAATGATAAATATCAAAAAATATATATTGTTTATACTCACTTCTATTCATCTTTTATTCAAAAACCAAAAGTAGTTCAATTATTTCCAGCAAGAACTAAAACAATAGAAGGTTTTTTACAAGAAAAAACTTGCGGAGAAGTAGACAAAAACTATATCTTAGAGCCATCACCCAAAGTAATATTAGATGAAGTGATTCCTGTTTTTGTTCAATATTTGATATATCAGTTTATTCTTTCAGCAAATACATCAGAACATTCTGCGAGAATGATGGCAATGAGAAATGCATCTGATAACGCAAAGGGATTATTAGAAGATTTAAGATTAGTTTATAATAAAGCAAGACAAGCACAAATTACTTCTGAAGTTTCTGAGATATCATCAACTAAAGAAGCGATGGGATAATAATATAATTATATGGCAAAAATAACACAAATAATTGGGCCGGTAATAGACGTAGAGTTTGAAGAAGGGAAAGCTCCGTTTCTTTATAATGCCCTAAAAGTAAAAGATAAAAATTTAGTTCTAGAAGTTGAGCAGGGACTTGGGGAAAATAAAGTAAGATGTCTTGCAATGGGACCAACAGAAGGACTTAAAAGAGGTGACGAAGTAGAAGATACAGGTAGGCCAATTGAAGTTCCAGTAGGCAAAGAAGCACTAGGAAGAATTCTAAATGTTTTAGGTGAGCCGATTGACAATCAGGGTGAAATTAAAACACAAAAAAGAGACGGTATTCATAAAAAAGGGCCAGAACTTAAAGATCAAAAAGGTGAAACAGAGATATTAGAGACAGGAATTAAAGCAATTGATTTATTATGCCCGCTTCCTAAAGGAGGTAAGGTGGGTTTATTTGGTGGTGCTGGAGTAGGAAAAACTGTTTTGATGCAAGAGCTAATTACGAATATTGCTAAATTCCATCAAGGATATTCTATTTTTGCTGGTATTGGAGAAAGATCAAGAGAGGGTAATGATATTTTTAGAGAAATGAAAGAATCAGATACTCTTAAAAATACTTGTCTTGTTTTTGGTCAAATGAATGAAACTCCAGGTGCAAGATTAAGAGTTCCTTTTACAGCGATGACTATTGCGGAGCACTTTAGAGATGAAGAAAAAAAAGATGTTCTATTATTTATGGACAACATTTTTCGTTTTGTTTTAGCTGGTTCAGAGGTTTCAGCACTACTGGGAAGAATTCCATCTCAAACGGGATATCAACCAACACTAGCTTCAGAAGTTGGATCTCTTCAAGAAAGAATTACCTCAACAAACGATGGTTCAATTACTTCTGTGCAAGCAATTTATGTTCCTGCTGATGATTTGACTGACCCTGCGATTGTTTCAACTTTTTCACATCTTGATTCATCTCTAGTGTTGTCTCGTGCCATTGCATCACTTGGTATTTTCCCAGCCGTTGATCCACTAGAATCAACATCATCTCTATTAAATCCAAGAATAATTGGAGAAAGGCATTATGCAGCAGCGATAGCAGTTAAAAAAATACTTCAAAGATACAAGGAGCTGCAAGATATTATTGCTATTTTAGGAATTGAAGAATTGGCTGAAGAAGATAAAATAGTTGTATCAAGGGCTAGAAAAATACAAAAATATTTATCTCAACCATTCTCAGTCGCTGAAGTTTTCTCAGGTATTCCTGGAGTATATGTTAAAATAGAAGAAACAATAGAAGGATTTGAAAAAATTATATCTGGAGAATTAGATGACAGGTCAGAAGATGAATTCTATATGAAGGGGAATATTAATCAAGTAATTGGTCAATGAAAACAAGAATATTAACACCAGAAAAGAAAATATTTGAAGGAGAAGTAGAGGTAGCAACAATACCTACTCGTTTAGGTTATATTTCTATTTTAAGCAATCACTCTGCTTTAGTTTCAGCTATTTCTCCAGGGGAAATAAAAATAAAAACAAAAGAGGGAGAAAAATTATTTATCAATGAAGGGGGAGTAGTTCAGACAATTAATAACGAAACAAATATACTTCTTGTTAAGTGTAGTGAAAAATAGCAATATAAGTTCTTCTTATACAAAATACTGTTGATTATTGACATATTTTAAATGATTTGATATCATATTAATTAATATGATACATTCATTTTCTTGTCATAATTTTTATTCATTTAAAGACCTAACAAAGGTTGATTTTGTGGTTAATAAAAAGGCACCAATAAACAATTCTTATTTCATTACTGAAACAGGTAGTCGTTTATCAAAAATAGAAACAGTGATTGGTCCCAACGCTTCAGGAAAAACAAACCTATTAAAGGTCATTCCTTTTTTGAGGTGGTTTATTGTTCATTCTTTTGAAATAGATATCGAAAAGAACCTCCCTGTAAAATCTTTTTTTTATGGTGATTCTGAAAAAAAACCAACATATTTTGCTGTTGTCTTTCAGATAGAAAATAAAATATATGAATATTCAGTAATTCTTGATAGTAAAATAATTAAAAAAGAAGAACTTAAGGTTAGGGTAAAAAACATAAAAAAAACATCTACAAAAAAATTGTTTACTAGGGAGTGGGATCCTATAAACAAAAAATATAAATTAAGTGCAAGAAATTTTAATTTGCCCAAAGTTGTGGATGCTTCTCAATTGCAAAATAAGGCAAGCTTAATTTGCACTGCGGCTCGTAGCAATCACAAAGAAAGTCAAGAAATAATTAATTTTTGGAGAAAAATAGAAACCAATGTAATTGAAATAGGATGGCTGGGGGACAGTTATTCAAAAGACAAAGGGACTCAATTTTATAGGGCCGTAAATTTTTATAATAATCCTCAAAATAAAATAATAAAAGAAAGAGTAGAAGAATTGCTTTCTCAATTTGATTTAGGATTAAATTCATTTAATATTGAGAAAGACGAAAAAGAAGGAGAAGCTTTTCTTCGCCTGAATTTTAACCATTCTTTTGGCGGAGAAATAAAGTTGCTTCCATTTATTTATGAGTCTTCCGGAACAAAGCAGTTGTTTATTATACTAAAAAGTATTTTAAGTGTTTTAAATAACGGAGGAATTATTGTTTTAGATGAATTTGATGCGAGCTTACATCCATCTATAGTTTTAAAAATATTTGAATTATTTATTCATCCAGAAACTAATCCCAACAATGCTCAAATTATTTTTAGTACTCATAATCATCAAATTTTAAATTCTTTAGACAAATATCAAATCATTTTGGTTGAAAAAAACAATGAAGGAGTAAGTGAGGCATGGCGATTAGATGAAATGGGTAGTGAAGTTCGAATAGATGATAATTTTTATGCTAAATATATAGCTGGTACATATGGTGGCATACCAAAGATATAAGAAAAAAATAATAAAAAAGACAACTCTTTTTTTCGGAGAAGGTCTTTTAGATTCTTTGTTTTTAGAGTATTTAAAATCAATATACTCATCAAAAAAGATTCATATAACAATACGACGCGGTCGAGGAGGAGACGCCAAAAAAATCGTCAAAGATTGTATAAAAGTTTTTGGTGATTTTAAAAAAAGAGCTGTTCTTTTAGATAATGATAAGCCAGCAAAAGAAGTTTTAGATGCACGAAAGATTGCTAAAGAAAACAATATTATTGTTATAGAAAATACACCATGCTTAGAAGCACTTTTTTTATCTATTCTTGATAAAGATTATGAAAATAAGAATACCAAGTGGTACAAGAAAGAATTTGAAAAACATCATAAAAAAGAAATTCAATCTTTTTATGATTTTAATAAAATCTTTCCAAAAGAAATAATTGAAGAAAAAAGAGAAAAGATTAGTAATCTTAAATTAATAATAGAGACATTAACAAAATAGACAAATTTATTTTTTTAGAGTAATATATCACTATGAAAATACAAGAGATTTTTGATTTAGCAATAAAGATGGGAATAAATTCCGACTTAAGGGGTTCTGCAAAAGTAGAGAAGTTTTTGAGTAGAAAAAAGAAAAAATATGATGAATTAAGCGAAGGCAAAAAAGAAGAGTTTGATATTGAGGCACTAACTAATCCTTACTTAGATTCAAGAATTCACAACATTGCAGAAGATAAGGAGATAAAAAAGGTCTTGTCTGGTATTGATGCTGACACAGCGGAGCTATTACTAGCAAAACAGCTGGGAGTAGATTTAGTTATTAGTCATCATCCTGTTGGAAAAGGATTGTCTTGCCTGGGGGATGTTATGGAGATGCAGGCCGATATTTACAATCAATATGGAGTTCCAATTAATGTTGCAGAAGCACTAAATAACCCTAAGATTGGAGAAGTTACAAGAAGCGTTACTTCTTCAAATCATCAAAAAAGTGTTGACGCAGCAAAAATTTTGGGGGTTAATTTTATAAATATTCATACCCCAGCAGATAATTTAGTAGCAAATTTTCTTAAGAACTTAGTTGAAAGCAAGGAATTAGAAACAGTTGAGGAGTTAATTAATTTATTAAAAGAAATTCCTGAGTACAGAGAGGCGATTAAAAATGGTTCTGGTCCTAAAATTATTACAGGCAAGGGAGACAACAGGTGTGGCAAAATTGCAATTACAGAAATAACAGGAGGAACAGAAGCATCTTCAAAATTAATGGAAGCTCTTTCTCAGGCAGGAGTTGGTACTGTTGTTGCTATGCACGCCTCGGAAGATCACAGAAAAAAAGCAGAGGCCTCTCATATTAATATTGTTATTGCTGGCCATATTTCTTCTGACTCTTTAGGGATGAATTTATTTTTAGATGAACTAGAAAAAAAGGGAATAGAAATTATTCCTTTTAGTGGATTAACTAGAGTTAAAAGGTCTTAATCATATAGGTTTTTGAAAGGCGATATCCTAATTTTTTCCTATAATAATCTCTTACGCCAACACCTGAAATTACAGCAATTCTTTTTTTATTTGCTATTTTTTCTGCTTCTTTAACCATTAGCATTCCTAGCCCTTTGTGTTGGGATCCTTTTTTTGATATTTGTGTCGCTTGACCATAAACGTGAACTTCTCTAATTAAGGCAGTGTCACTATTAGTAATTCTTAATCTTAAAATAGAATATATATTTTTTCTATTTTTGTCTTCGAAACTTAAAAATATTTCTTTCCCATCTGATGCCTCATACTCTTCTTTAAAAAGAAAAACTTCTTCGTTTTTTATATCTTTAATTTCTCTGCATCTTATGCATTTGCATATTTTTTGAGAATCAATAAATTGTCTTAAGTTTGATGATTTAGCTCCTCCCTCAACAATTAATGGAGAAGGAATATCTCTAATAATTCTTTCAATTCGAACATAGATTGGAATGTACTTTTTTATTTCATTAATTGTTTCAATTAAAATCTCTCTATTATATGGCTTATATTCTCCTTTGAGATAAAGATTATATAATGGAGCTTCTTTTACGAGCGCACAAGGATATATTTTTAAATAATCGGGCTTAAAAGAAGGATTACTAAACAATTCTTTAAACATTTCAATATCTTTTTGAGGATTAGATCCTGGAAGATTTAACATCATTTGATAGGCAACTTTAAAACCAGCATTTTTCAATAGCTTCGTTGCTTTTATTGTTTCTTTAACTCCGTGGCCTCTTTTATTCATAGTTAAAACATTATCATATAGTGACTGAACTCCTATCTCTATTTTTGTAGCGCCCAATAGAAGCATTTCGTCAATTTCTTTTTGGTTAATAAAATCGGGCCTTGTTTCAAAAGAAATTCCCACGATTCTATGCTTTGCTTTCTCATTCCTTCTTTGGGAAAGCTTCAATGTTCTATCTTTTTTATCATTGCAGGCCTCAAAGCATCTTTTAACAAACCACTCTTTGTATTTTTTAGTATAACTAGACCAGTTCCCTCCAATTAGACGGAGCTCTATTTTATCAGTTGGATGTCCTCCTAATTCTAATGATTCAATACGATTTTTGACTTGCAAATAGGGATCATACTTTAATTTTTTAGCTCTTTCAACCGCCGGTTCACCCGATAGGTAGCTTTTGGGAATATTTGTCTCTTTAGGGCAATAAATACACTCTCCAGGGCAATCATATGGCTTGGTTAAGACAGAAACATTAACTACACCTGATAAAGACCTCACAGGCCTAGTGATTAATAGTTTTTCTATTTCGCTATTTTTTTTAATTCTTTTTTTATTAACTAAACTATGATATTCTCTAAGCAGAGCAATGTTACTTGGGCAATCAATTTTATTCTCTTTAGCAAAGCTTCTTTTAACAGAAGCCAGCTCTTTAGAAGAGGTAACATTTTTATCTAAAAGATCTCTAATTATTAATTCGTTGTAATTCATGGAAAATAATAAAGCTAAAAATATAATAAGGGAAACTATTGAGGATTATAACAGCATTTCCCAAAAATACTCAAGCGTTAGAAGTAAGCCATGGAAAGA
>Ga0265294_10010111_pt1 | contig 10776 bp, 7 predicted proteins | sample MunlanPumphouse3_FD_192504 | JGI IMG/M metagenome (GOLD analysis project Ga0265294, IMG submission 192504) | Groundwater microbial communities from a municipal landfill in Southern Ontario, Canada - Pumphouse #3 | ecosystem: Environmental > Aquatic > Deep subsurface > Groundwater | place...
CTTCTGGGTCCGTATATGGTGGATTTTCCGATTTGAACCCCGGTTTCTCAGGATCACACATCGTTTGGTTTCCGGGGCCTTCACCATATGTACCATAGAGTCTTATGGACGAAATATCCTTATTTTCCTCGACATATAAACCGGAGCAATCTATACCATCATACCAGAACTTGACACGTTCGCCTTGCCACGCTTCAATTGGTTCTGTGTTGTCTCCATCCCAAATGTGAATACAGGCTTCTGGAGCATACCAGGAAAGGGTGACTAGGTAAAGCTCTCCCTTGGGCAGTACAAACTCTGTGTACTGGTTAGGATAGGTATAGAACCATTCAAGTACCCAGCTTTCTATTTCCTCGCTGTTTTCGAAATATTCCTTATATATTTCCTTCAGTTCACCTGAGTACCTCTCTTCTACAGACTCTTCCACATATTTGATTTCTAATGGCGGTCTTTCCTCTATAGGTCCAATCTTATCTTTCCAACTTTCAGGTACTGTTTGACTCTTCTGCACATCCACTAAGACGTCATGATCCATATTGAAAGGCGGCATTTCTGGCAGGATCTCTCCTTCTCCCCAGACCTCTAGGTGTTTTCCGTAGATCTTTATTGGCACTTTTGGCAATTTCTGCCTGAATGCTATGTACTTAAAGCAGTCTTCTTTTGCCTTTATGGCTGCTACGTTGTAAAAGACCTCATCCACAATGAAGGCTTTCTGATTCCAGTTTGGATTTTTAGCAATGTTTGCTCCAACCTGGCCAAACATCCTTCCTACTTTTATAGTAGCCCTTTCATTTGAGAGAGCCACTACTTCTATAAAGAAGGGGCCTTGTGTTGGCTTATTTGAGTTTTCGATCCCTCTTGAGAAGAATTTTCTACCCTTCAGTGGAATTATAACCGATCTTGTTTCCTGTTTTGCTCCCCCTCCTTCGTTATCACAGACCGTGAAAGTTGCACTTGGAGTCTGGCCAAGATTATTGACCTGCTCCAAGGTCACTTTATTGTCAAAGAACTGAAGCTCACCCTCTTCCTTAAGAAGTTTATTCTCAAGTACGAGGACTATACTCTCATCAGCACTGAGTTCGACTCCGTCGTTATCCATGGATTCTAGGACTCCATCTCCATCGATATCGAATCCAAGAGTCTTTTCACTCTCTATTGTAACAATGTCTTTTAGTCCATCCCCATCCGCATCAAAACTGTTAAGACCTCGATAAGAGTTAGTGGCATCGTGAGCCATTGGGATAAAAATTCTGCTGCCCGCTTTAACCATTACTGGCTGGGTGTTACTGTCTGTCATCATGTATACAAATTCCTGATTTATTGAGGGGCCGTAAATATCAGCATCTTTTTCCCCATCAACTTCAGGATTGTTGGATTCAATAATTCTGTACCCTAGTGAGAGCCACTTATGGAGTTCGTCTTTATCATTGACATCGACTACAACTGTCTCCGGGCAATCTTCATCTTCCACTTTATCTGTTTTTTCAAGGACAATATCCCACACCCCGTTTTCGGTATAATCCTTAAACCACTCTTTTTCATACCACATTCTCTTAAAGACCTTTTCTTTTGGAGTCTGGATCGTAGCCCCTCCATCACAAGGATAAAAGAGCAATTCGTTCCAACCTCGGTTGTGGTCCATGAGAGCCGGGTTAAAGGTTACAAAGTCCTTTCTAGGCGCTTGCTCTGCCTGTGGATAAAAGGGCGCTTCTGGGTCCGTATATGGTGGATTTTCCGATTTGAACCCCGGTTTCTCAGGATCACACATCGTTTGGTTTCCGGGGCCTTCACCATATGTACCATAGATCCTTAAGGTACTAGCGCAATTAGTATTATCAGTAGTAGCATCATTGGACCCGCTGTCCTTATCGCTGGATGCTGCAGCTATTCCTGTCAGAGCTAGACATAAAATAGCTACAATGAATAGCGTATTCATTTTCCTTCGCATTTCTGTATCACCTTCAATTTGACATACAAGTAAAGTTTATGTCAATGAAACAGTCACGAGAGGAATTCCCATTTTTTCAGGATACGCTTCTAAAAATTATAGGAGGCTTGAATTCTTGAAAGATTCATTAGATTTATACTCTGTATGGAGAATCCTACATACAGAACTGTAAAGCCCTATAATTTCATATTAAAATTTATGCAACAATGCCCAACTCCTTTTAAGACCATCTAAAATAGCCTTAAGGATTTTTTGAAAATCGGACTTGGTATTGATTCTTGGATTTTTATCCGATTTCATTTTGCATTGCTGCAGTCTTTGAAGCCCCAACTCCCTAAATAATCCCTCTGGTCACTGACAATATTTAGATAAAATGCAGATAATATATATCATTAAGAAAGTTTGATAAGAATCATTAATAAATATACAAATGAATATAATAATATTTGAAGAAAAATACTCTATTTATATTAAAAATAAAACGGTTTCTTATTTTATTTTAAGATATGGTTACTTGATAATAATAGAAAACTATGCAGGATAGTAAGCCTTATTTTTAAAAATAAATATTTATAAATTTTTTATATTAAAACTAATCAATGGATCCTTTCTATGTAGCAGCAAGCATTTTGTCAATGTTTGATTTTTATATATTTGTATAGATACTATTTTTTGAAAAGTAAAAATGAATTATTTGTATAAATTTTAACGGCGTGACTTAGAATATTTCTTATTATACTGTTGTATACTGATTGTTTAATATCATACTGATATTATTATATAGTAAGGCAAACGATAAAGAATAAGAATCTTAGTTACATATAAAGGGATTCGCCAAGGGATTTTTTAAAAATATCCTGAAAATTTGCAATGAGGGGATTTGCAAATCCAATTTTTCTATGTAAAGGGGGAATTAAAATTAAAAGACGAAGTCGAACCGATATCGCAGTTGATATTTTAAGAGTTGCTAATAATGGGGCAAAAAAAACGCATATTGTATATGAAGTGAATTTAAATTTTAACATTGCTCAAAAATATTTGGAAATGTTAAAAGAAAAAGACCTCATTATACATGAAAATGGACTTTTCATCACAACCGAGAAAGGAAAAGCTTTTCAGGAAATGGCAAAAGAGCTCAAATTATAAATAAAACCTTTCTTATTTTTTAATGTTTTGGGGAATATCTAAAAAATATAATAGCAATATTTCTGAATTATTATACGCTTCGGTATATATAACGTCAATTCAAAAACATACTACATGGCTCTAAAAGCCCTTTTTTTAAACTGCGTCCTTAAAAAGCACCAGAAATCTCGAATACAAAAGCCATTCTCGAGAAAACGGCAGCCCTTTTTGAAGGGAACTAGATAAAAAGAAATCCCTAGCAGGAGGAGCTTGTAACCTTTATATCAACTAGACAGTGCACTACCTGGTCCATAATCTTGCATATTTTGCAAAGCTGCTCAAAAAATCCGATATCTACAAACACTCTAGATCCATTACATAATTAAAGTGGGGGAAAAGGCTTGACCGAGGGGGAAGAAATAGCAGTAAAACTCAAAGTTGCGGAAGCAGATCAGCGGGATGTTGGCAAAGGAATCGTTAGGATTGACGAAGCTTTTAGGGAAAAACTAGGTTTAAATCCATTTGATGTTGTGGAAATAAAAGGAGGAAAACCCACCTCAGCTCTTATAGGGCGCTCATACCCAAGTGATGCGGGGCTTGATATAATCCGTATGGATGGCCTTCTCCGCTCAAACGCAAAAACTAGCATAGGAGAATTCGTAGAAATCCGAAAAGCCAGCTGGAAAGAAGCAAAGCATGTAACTTTGGCCCCTGTAAGCCGCGGAATGAAAATATACGCTCCAAGCGAGACTCTTAAGGCCGTATTTCTGAACCGAACCGTCTCAAAGGGAGATTTCATTTCCACAACAAGCGTCCGTAGGTCCAGCGAGACTTTCGGAAAAGGCCTTATGTTCGAAGATTTTTTTCAGGATTTTTTTGGTCCCTCTTTTGGCCCCTCTTTCGGGCTTGGAGAGATAAAAATGCAAGTAATTTCGACTTCTCCTGCAGGGATCGTAAAAATTACGGAAATGACTGAACTTGAACTCCTGCCCGAAGCCGTGGAACTTCCTCCCGAGCAAAGTATTCCGACTGTTATGTACGAAGATCTTGGAGGAATACGGGATGCCATCTCCAAGGTCAGGGAAATGATTGAGCTGCCCCTGAAACATCCTGAGCTTTTTGACAGACTGGGAATTGATGCTCCCAAAGGAGTGTTGCTTCACGGTCCTCCAGGAACTGGAAAAACTATGCTTGCAAAAGCCGTTGCAAACGAGTCCGATGCCTACTTTATTTCTATCAACGGGCCAGAAATAATGTCCAAGTATTACGGGGAGTCCGAACAAAGGATCCGGGAAATTTTTGATGAAGCCGAAAAAAATGCTCCTGCAATTATTTTTCTGGATGAAATTGATTCTATTGCTCCAAAAAGAGCCGAAGTCACAGGAGAAGTTGAGCGCAGGGTGGTTGCTCAGCTTCTATCCCTTATGGATGGTTTAAAAGAAAGAAAAAACGTAATTGTAATCGGAGCTACAAACCGTCCCGAAGCTTTGGACATGGCGCTTCGGAGGCCGGGCAGGTTTGATCGGGAAATTGAGCTTCGAGTTCCGGATACCGAAGGCAGACTCGAGATTTTTCAGATTCATACCCGGGGCATGCCCCTTGCAGAAGATATAAATCTTAAAGGGCTTGCCCAGATTACCTATGGCTTTGTAGGAGCCGATATTGCAGCTCTCTGTAGGGAAGCTGCAATGAGTGCTCTTCGGGGCATTTTGCCCAAGATTAATCTAAAAGAAAAGGAAATTCCAAAAGCCATTCTCGATTCTCTGAGGGTAACCCGGCAGGATTTTGAAAATGCTATGAAAGATGTTCAGCCCTCTGCTATCCGTGAGATTCTCATCGAAATTCCGGATATCAGCTGGGAGGATGTAGGAGGGTTAGAGGAAGTTAAATGTCTGCTCAAGGAAGCTGTAGAATGGCCGCTTAAGCATCCTGAAGCTTACCGGAATATTGGAGTGGAGGCTCCAAAAGGAGTGCTTCTTTATGGGCCTCCGGGCACAGGCAAAACTCTGATTGCAAAAGCTATAGCTCATGAATCTGAGGCCAACTTTATCACAGCCAAAGGCAGCGATCTTCTTTCCAAGTGGTACGGAGAATCCGAAAAACGCATTGCAGAAGTTTTTATGAGAGCCCGACAGGTAGCTCCTTCAATTATCTTTCTAGACGAGCTTGATGCTCTTGCCCCAATTCGGGGAATTTCTGCAGGAGAGCCCCAGGTCACAGCAAGGATTTTAAACCAGCTTCTCTCCGAAATGGACGGCCTTGAAGAATTGCGAAGTGTGGTTGTGCTTGGAGCTACAAATCGCCCGGATATCATTGATCCGGCTCTTATCCGGCCCGGTCGATTTGACGAGCTTATCCTTGTTCCGATTCCGGACCACGCTGCAAGAATAGAAATTCTTAAAGTGCACACCAAAAAGATGGCCCTTGCAAAAGATGTGGTTTTAGAAAAGCTTGTAGAGCTTACTGATAAGTATACGGGAGCCGATATTGCGGCAATCTGTAAAAAAGCCGGAAGATATGCTCTTAGAGAGGATCTTCAAGCCAAGGAAGTCCGGCAGGATCATTTTCTTAAAGCAATCCAGGAAACGGGACCTTCCGTTACTCCAGATACCATGAAATACTACGAAGCTGTAAAAGGAGAACTGAGAACTAAAAAATCTAAAGAAATAGAAAGTCCTTCTTACGCCTGAAAAGAGAGGATTTTTAAGAAAGAATGCTCTTTCCCTAACCCTTTTTCTTGGGGGATATTTTGAAAAACGAGGAATTCTTTTTGAAAAAAATCAATTTTTCTGATTTTTAAAAAGAAAGTCTTAAAATGAAAATTGTTTAAAAAACCCCTACTATATATACTTTTTTTGAAAATTATTCCCTCTATAAATAATGTTAACCAACTACATTAAATATAATAATTACTATCAGTAATATATATGCAGCTTCCAACACCAGAAAATCTAAAAAAAAGGAGAAATGAATTGAGGCTTACCCAAAGCGATTTGGCCAAAAGGGCGGGAGTAAGCCAACCCCTTATCGCCCGCATTGAATCGGGAGATGTCGATCCTAGGCTTTCTACAGTCAGGAAAATTCTCGAAGCCTTTGAAGATGTAGAAAAAGCGCAGCAGATAATTATAAAGGATCTAATGCAATCTCCTGTTATCCATATTTCTCCGGAAGCTTCGGTGGAAGATGCTGTAAACCTCATGCAAGAACATGGTTATTCCCAGATTCCTGTTTTAGATCGGGGAATTCCGGTCGGAAGCATCTCAGAAGATCTTATAGTAAAACTAATGGCTGAAACGAAGAAAAAATCAGTCTCCCGAATGAAAGTTTTAGAAATTATGGGAGAAGCTTTCCCAACCGTAGCTCCGTCCATTTCAACTTCAGTGGTTTCCCATATCCTAGAAGCAAATCCCGCCGTCTTGGTGGCCGAACTAGGAAAAGTTGTGGGTGTGGTTACAAAACACGATGTGATGAAGCTTCTACATGAACGCCCGGTAAAAGATCCAGAAGCTTAAGGTCAGGGTTCTGAAAAATCGAATAAATTTTCGAATATTTCTGAAAAATTCAAGAAAACGAAAATTTCCTGAAGCTCAGACCACATGATTATAATACTAGAATCTGAATTAGAACAGCGCTTGAAGAGTGTTCGTTTAGAATATAACAACTACTTAATAAATTAAGAGTCGTTTCAAAATAAACTAAAATAACTTAATATAATACTTACAAAAAATTAATTTACAAAAACACGGAGCATAAAATAATGGATCTGGAAGATACCCTGCTCATGATGCCCGGGCCTGTACCTGTTGCCCCGAGAGTCTTGAGAGCCATGTCAAAACCGATGATTAACCACCGCAGCCCGGAATTTGCTGCAATTTATGACGACTGCCGGGAAGTCCTTGCAGACGTATTCCAGACAAAAAACGATATCTGCATAATCAGCGGTTCAGGTACTGCAGGTATGGAAGCTGCCATAGGGTCTGTGGTTGAAAGCGAAGATAGGGTTGTTTCTATCGAAAACGGGAAATTCGGGGAACGTTTCAAAGACCTTGCAGGCCTCTATGGACAGGTGGACCCTCTTGAAATCGAATGGGGAAAGCCTGTTGATCTGGAAATGCTTGAAGAAAAACTTGAAGCCGGAGCAAAAGCCGTAACTCTTGTCCATAACGAAACTTCCACAGGCATTTTGAACCCTGCCCCTGAGATTGGAAAACTTGCAAAAAAGTACGGGGCACTCTTTATTATGGATGGGGTCACCTCTCTTGGAGGCGACGAGGTTAAAGTGGACGAATGGGGAGTTGACCTTGCAGTTGTAGGCTCTCAAAAATGTATTGCAGCTCCTCCTGGGCTTGCGATGGTTTCTGTAAGCGAAAAAGCCCTAGAGGCAATGGAAGCTGTGAAAAAAAGACCTTACTATTTAGACTTAAAGGCATATAAAAAAAGTGGGGATAAGGCCAGAACCGAAACGCCATATACTCCTGCAATTCCCCTCTTTTATGGGCTTCAGGAAGCGTTGCAGCTCGTAAAGGAAGAGGGAATGGAGGCAAGGATTAAGAGGCACAGCCTGCTTTCCGAAGCCGTACGGGCAGCCATGGCTGAAATGAACCTTGAGATGTTTCCCAAACTTAACGAGTATAGCAGTTACTCAAATACTGTCTCTGCAATGAAAGCCCCAAAAGGGCTTGATGGGGAAGAGATCAAAAAGGAAATGAAAAAGCGGGGCATCATTATCGCAGGAGGACAGGCTCACCTGAAAGGCCAGATCTTCAGGATAGGCAGCATGGGCAATGTCTCTTCGAGAGATATTCTCACAACCATTCAGACTCTGGAACTCATACTCCGGGAAAAAGGTCTGCTTGAGAACTTCGGAGCAGGAGTTGAAGCCGCAGCAAAAGTGATAGACAGGCTCTGATTTGAAGCTCTGAATAGCAAAAGCCAAAAGGATATAAAGAGGAAAGTGGACCTTAGCCATATAAGGTCCATATCCGAGCCTCAAAAAGCCCTGCAAAACAGGAAGTTTTGACCTGGGTTAACCTCCTACTCAAGGTCATCCGATTTTAGAGAGAGTTGAGAGTTAATACTTGAAAGTTTAGAGAAAGGAAACTTCTGCCTAAGGAGAAAAATATGCCTACTATTGGAATCGCAGACACAACCTTCGCCCGCTATGATATGGGGCGCGCAGCAAGCGATGAACTCCGGAAAAATATAAGTGCAAAAATAATAAGGGTAACCGTACCCGGGATTAAAGACCTGCCTGTTGCGGCCAAAAAACTTATTGAGGAAGAAGGCTGCGCCATAGTTATGGCACTTGGCATGCCCGGGGGAAAAGAAAAAGATAAAGTCTGTGCCCACGAAGCGTCTCAGGGGCTTATCCTAGCCCAGCTAATGACAAACACCCATATTATCGAAGTCTTTGTCCATGAAGATGAAGGAAAAGATGAAAAGGAACTTGCTTTTCTTATGGACAGCCGAACGCGGGAACATGCCCAAAATGTTATAAAACTTCTCCTCAAACCTGAAAAACTGTCCCGAGAAGCAGGAACCGGTCAAAGACAGGGCTTTGAGGATGCAGGGCCTTTAAGGATGTAAAAAATAGAAAAAAAAGGAATGAAGAGCATGACAATCAGCCTAGGATTTGTGGTAGCTGAATTTAATAGAGATCTGACTTATCAGATGGAACTGCTTGGAAGAGAACACGCTGAATTTCTAGGGGCAAGTGTAAAGGAAACCCTCCTCGTCCCCGGCGTTTTTGAAATGCCCCTTGCAATAAAAAAGCTCTGTGCAAGAGACGATATAGATGCCGTGGTTACCATAGGAAGCGTAATTGAAGGCGAAACAAACCACGACGAAGTGGTCATACAGCATGCAGCCAGGAAAATCATGGACCTTTCCCTCGAATATAACAAACCTGTGACTCTTGGAATCCCAGGGCCTGGCATGACGCGGATGGAAGCTCACAAGCGTGTGGATTATGCAAAAAGAGCAGTAGAAGCCGCAGTAAAGATGGTACAGCGGCTTTAAAACTTGCAAAGCCCAGCAAAACAGTAGCAAAATGGAAAAGACAAGGACCATCCTTATGACATCCGCAAGGCTTAAGCGCGTAGAAGAATCCGCAACAATCCGGATTTCAAATATCGCAAATCAGATGATAAAAGAGGGAAGCGACGTAATTAATTTCAGTCTTGGAGAGCCGGATTTTGATACCCCGAAAAATATCTGTGACGCCGCGGCAAAGGCCATGTATGAGGGCCAGACCCACTATTCTCCCTCCGCAGGCATTCCGGAACTCAGGGCGGCCATTGCCGAAAAACTCAGGACGGAAAATAAACTGGCAGTCAGTGAAAAAGAAGTGCTGGTCACTCCCGGGGCCAAGCAGGCGATTTTTGAGCTCATGATGGGAGTGTTAAATGATGGCGATCAGGCAATTTTGTTTGATCCGGCCTGGGTTACCTATGATGCTTGTGTCCGTTTCGCAGGAGCAGAGACGGTCTGGGTTCCAACAAACCCTGAAAAAGGCTTTCTTCCGGAAGCTTTCTCCGAATATATTAACGACAAAACAAAGCTGATTGTCATAAATACTCCTGGAAATCCAACGGGTGGAGTTTTTAGTAAAAGTGCCCTAAAGTGTATTGCCGACCTTGCAATTGATCACGATCTGCTGGTGATCTCTGATGAGATCTATGAAAAGATCATCTATGATAAAGAACACATAAGCATAGGCAGCCTTGAAGGTATGCAGGATCGAACAATCACAGTAAATGGTTTTTCAAAGGCTTACGCTATGACCGGCTGGAGACTTGGCTATCTTGCCGCTCCTCCGGAAATTTTCAAGCTTGTTCAGAAGATCCAATCTCACTCGGTAAGCAGTGCCACAACCTTTGTCCAATATGGAGGCCTTGAAGCTCTGACTGGACCTCAGGACAAAGTCCAAAAAATGGTGGAACGTTTCAAGATGAGGCGGGATATCTTAATTGACGGGCTGGATAAAATAGGGCTTAAATGTAAAAGACCAGATGGGGCTTTTTATGCTTTTGCCGATGTAAGTGAATATGGCACAGGCTCTGAAGTTGCTGAAATGCTCCTGAAAGATGCCCAGGTAGCCGTAACCCCAGGAATAGCCTTTGGGCCCTCTGGGAAAAATTTTATAAGAATCTCCTATGCCACTTCCGTGGAAAGGATTCGTGAAGCCCTTACGAGAATGGAAAAAGTATTCGAATAATAATTATTTTAAATGGCAAAAAGTTCCTTTCCTTGCCAGCCTTTGGCTGGCAGGGGAAATAAAAGCCATACCTTTTACCTCTCATTTAACAAAATCCATATTTTCTCTTAATCTTTCCAAAGTTTCCCGAACTTTTCCTCAAAAACAAGTTCTTTTAACTCTTTTCTTGAAGAAGACCTCGCTTTTGGAAGCGGCTCTCCTATGGCAAGCAGAGCCATCAGTTCAAAGGTTTTGGGACATTCGAGAATCGAGTTTACTTTTTTGGCTTGTTTTAAGATTTCTCCAAGCCAGACCGCTCCAAGCCCCAGCTCTCCGCAGGCCAGAAGCATATTCTGAATTGAGGCTCCGATGGCCTGGATGTCTTTTGTATGGGAATAAGCTTGGGTCTTATCAAGATAGACGGCAATTAAAAGTGGAGCTTCTGCAATCACTTTTGTATAATGAGTGCACTGTGAAAGCTTTAGAATCCTCTCCTTTTCCTGAATCA
>Ga0265294_10010112_pt1 | contig 10775 bp, 10 predicted proteins | sample MunlanPumphouse3_FD_192504 | JGI IMG/M metagenome (GOLD analysis project Ga0265294, IMG submission 192504) | Groundwater microbial communities from a municipal landfill in Southern Ontario, Canada - Pumphouse #3 | ecosystem: Environmental > Aquatic > Deep subsurface > Groundwater | place...
GGAAAGCACCGAAGGGCGCAACCTGGACGAATTCGGTCACAAAGCCGGGCGGTTTATAATGTACGGGTTTCGAAACCACGCTGCTCCCAAGCTCGAGGCGCTGATAAACTACATTCACAAGAAAGGGTTTTCTGCCGAACTGGCAGGTCCTTACGGTTATCCTCTGGAAGGAGGAATAAACCTGAAAGAAGAAGCAATTCATGCCAGGCTGGGCAAGCGCGGAAAGAACACCGTAGTACTGCATCCCAAATTTGGCCACCGGCTCCGGTTCATGGGAATCTACACCTCTGCTCCCATTGCCAGGGAAACCAGGCCTGCCGGCAACAGCGAAACTGAAAATGCTATTTGCCGTAACTGCTCAATATGCATAGATGCCTGTCCGGTAAAAGCTCTGGAGCCCTACCGAATGGTAAAACCCGATTTATGCCTTTCCAACATATCACCGCAGTCTGCAAACGGGCATTCTGTGCTTTGTGACAAATGCCTTAAGCTGTGTCCGGCGGGCAGAAAAGCCAGAAGGTCTTCCAGAAAAAAGCCGGCTCCTCCAAAAACTGATGCGTAATTACCTCCGGCAATACCCCGGTGAGGCTGCAGCAGGAGAATTATCTACCGGTTATATTTATACATTATTGCTTCGAGGACTCCGCCACCGATAGCTCTATGCTTGTCGCGAATGGAATCAATTACACTTCGGTCGTTCACAGGATCAACTTCTATCAGTTTTGCATTTTTAGGTACTTTGAAACCACCGCGTATCAATCCCCTTAAAATTCCGGCAACCGGAGCTTTTAACGGCTCATCATCCAGCCATGCAATCACCTGGCCGGCCTCTACGTATTCACCGATATCACACTCAGTGGTAAAAACGCCTTCTTTCTCTGCCCAGATTATCCTGCCGAAAGTTAATCCGCCGATCGCCAGCGGCTCTTTGGTATCCTTCTCAGCTTCCCCTTCGAACAGAACCCTTCCAAGATCATTCCCCTGATGGGTCTCAACCAGTATATGCACGTCCTTGCCGGCTGTAAAACCGATACCGAGGCCAATTACCAGAGGTGCATCATTCATGCTGATGTTTGCTTTTTGCTTGGTCATGGTGGCATCAACCAGTACGTCAATCTTTACCAGTTTCTTTACCGTCATTTCCGGATCTATCACCAGGGATATTTTACCCTCACTCCACGCCCGATTGATTGCTTCTGCATCAAGGGGGACCAGTTCTGCAGTTACATCTTCTATGGTCTTTGTTTTTTCGTATATGGCTTCCGAAAAGCAGCTCCCGCGGCATACAGCCAGAGGATTTGCCAGTTCTGTTACACATACTTTAAACCCTGCCCGGTGCAAACGGTGGGCTACCCCGCTTGCCGCTTCTCCTCCCCCTTTTACAAGTACCACTAGATCAGATAAACTGGACATATATTTGCCACCTCTTTGTGTTTATGTTGCCAACTCCTGTTATGTAAAGTACAACCGGTATGCGCCCTCATGAATATTCCCGGCTTCACCAGCAGTACAAGCTACAATTATATTACATCAAGGGTGTATTTGCATATCCGTTACGATTGGCTGCTTTTTAATGCCGGGCAGTTTGACGGAGCGACGCTCTTGCGGCATAATGTGAACACAATCTGGACGTTTAAAACAACCTGAACGGTTGTTTTTATTTAAGGTCTGCCGCCAGATAAAACCAGGAGGGATGTCCGAGCGGTCTATGGTGACGGTCTTGAAAACCGTTGTTCCCGCAAGGGAACCGTGGGTTCGAATCCCACTCCCTCCGCCATTATCTATCCTCTATGCGCACCTCATTTAAAGCAACTATTCCGAGAGGGCTCGGTTCATACCCTGTAACATAAGGCTTTACCAGTATCATTTCAACCCCGAAAGAAACAGGCACAAGAGCAGTATCTCCCAGAAGAATTTCTTCCGCCCGGGCATACAATTCCATGCTGGGTTCCGGCTCCAGTTCTCTTGCGGCTGCGGCTATTAAAGCATCGTACTGAATGTTCGAGTATTCGCCAACATTGGTTGGTGAACCGCTGGAAAAAAGAACCTCGAGGAAGTTTTGCGGATGAGGGTAATCAGCCATCCAGCCATAATAAAACAAATCGTCTTTTTCTGCCATCAGGTTATAGTAATACTCGTTCGGATCTATCTGCCTTACGGTAACATCAATCCCCAGGTTTTCCTTCCACTGATAGACTGTCGCCTGCAAGTCACCGGGGATCAAACCACCGTAGCCACCGGTTGTCAGGGTAACAGGCGGAAGGTTATCCACAGATCCATAGCTCGAGCCGGCGATAAGATCAAGAGCAGCATCCGGATCAAAAATGGTGCCTTGGATTGTATCGTTGTATCCCGGAATACCGGGGGGGATTACCCCTCTGGCAATTATTGCCGTACCGCGGTAAACCAGTTCAACAACCCTGTTCATATCTATCGCCATGGCAAACGCCGCCCGGACCGCGGGATCATTGAATGGTGCTGAATTGCAGTTGAAACCGATGTATGTCAGGCTGGGCACAACGGTAGTTACAAGTTCATCATAAAACTCGCTCCTTTCATCGGTCACCTTGTCAACATAACCCTCACCTATTCCGGCCACATCTATCTGTCCGGTTTCATACAAATCCATCACCGTTCCAGCCCATAAATGGTAGACTACCCGGTTCAGACTGGCGACCTGCCCATAGTAGTCATCGAACCTTTCCAGTTCCAGCCGGCTGCCGCTGCTCCATTCACGAAGAGTGAAAGGGCCTGTACCATTGATATCTGCGTGCCACCAGTTGCTCCTGGTTGCGTTTTCGGTATCAACCACGAAAGCCGTTGGATAGGCAAGCTTGTAAAGAAAATAGCTCCGGGGCTCCGTAAGTTTAACTTCCAGGGTATGTTCATCAAGTGCTTTTACGCCGTAAATTTTTTCCCCTTCCCCGCTGAATACTTCATTTGTTCCGGCAATGTCTCCCAGATACAACGGTGCAGTCTGAGACCCGGTCGCCGGACTGCAGGCGCGTTCCCAGGATGCTTTGAAGTCCCCGGCCTTTACCGGTCTTCCATCATGAAAATACACATCCGGGCGCAGATGGAATGTATAGGTAAGCCCGTCCTGGCTAACTTCCCACTCCCGGGCGATATCACCAACTACCTCCAAATCGTGGTTCAGCTTAACCAGCCCGGAGAAAATTTGCACAATATACTGGTGGGATATGGAGTCTCCGCTCAGAGCAGGATCCAGGGTATATGGATCAATGCCATAAAGATTGAGCGTCCCCCCGGCTGTTTCCTCTTCACAACTGCAGGAGGCCAAAGACGGCCCAGCCGCCATGATTATAACTGCAAGAACCACCGGCAACAGTTTTTTCATACAGCCAGCCTTTTCTTGCGGCAGCTTTTCACAGCTGACGAAGCCATTAAGACAGCCAGTAAAACAGCCATGAATGAAGGAAGGGCAGCCATTCTCTGCGCTGAAGAAGCGCTGTATTTCTCTTTAACCCAGGCCTGCCAGGCAGTATCCAGGCCATCAATATCGAAACCAAACACATTCATAAACGCTCCGTCGTAGGTGCTGCCCAGGCTGAAAGTGTAAAGAAGCTCTCCCATTTTCTGTGATCCATGCTGGCTGATTAGGTATTCCACCAGGCTGTAACTCTGGGCATACGAAAGATAGGTTATATCGGCATCGGATGAAAAGGGGCTGGCCAGGCTCTGCACAGAGATCAAATCGTTGTTGGCTGCTGCCCGCCGCAGATACGATTCGGAGAATTCTTCCATTTCACCCTCGGCATACATGGATATACCCTCATTGAGCCACACTGGAATCGAATTATAAGGGTTGTTCGTCATCTGATGGGTTACCAGGTGTGCCAGTTCGTGTACCATAGCCCTTTTACCCCAATCAATGTTGGAAGGCGCGATGCCGATGGCAACCACACCATAACCGGTAAAGGCGAGGCCTCCAGCCCATTCCTGGACATACAGCATAGCCCCCTGGTGGTCTTCTGAACTGCCGTAGATATAAATATTTACCGGCCGCGCAAGATACGCACCCATATCGTCTTCAAGCTGGATTAAAGCAACCCGGGCTGTTTCCATCAGCTCGCCCGCAAACGCCAGGTCTCCCCTGTACCAGTAAATGGAAAGGTTGCCTTCTGAAATTTCCTGCCATTGATACCGGGAATCGTCAAATGCAACTTTTTGAGGCTGTGTGAAATGGTAATTTCCGCTACCTGTTGAAATCTTCCACCAGTATTCCACTACTGTACCCGGCGGAAGATTTCCGGTGGTGTACATATCCCAGGTCCAGCTTGCCGATTTGGTATCGGCATCATAACCGGCAACAGACTCACATACAACATCAACAAAGCTGTCCCTTTCCACCCGGTAGTTGAGCCTGATATCAGTTATCTGCTCGCGGCTTTCCAGCTCAAGTGTAAAATTTATTCGATCGGGATATTCAACCACCGCGTAACTGGCGATGGTTTCTACATCAACCTGTGCATTTGCCGGCATTGCTGATGGCACGGTCAAAGCCAGCACAAATGCTACCAGGATTACGGTTAAACCCTTAACCCTCACCCTCATAACCCGACCTGAGATAGGCAGTAATCAGTTCGTCCAGTTCTCCTTCCAATACTGCTTCAGGATTGTTCATCTGGAAGTCTATACGGTGGTCTTTAACCATTTTATACGGATGGAGAATATAACTCCGTATCTGGTTCCCCCAGGCAGCCGAAATTGCTTCCCCTTTTATGCGCTCCATCTCTTCCTGCCGCCTGGCAATTTCCAGCTTGAGCAACCGAGCCCTCAGTATCCTGAAAGCCGTTTCCTTGTTCATATACTGTGAACGTTCACTCTGACAGGAAACCACAATCCCGGTAGGGAGATGTGTAACACGTACCGCCGAGCTTACTTTTTGCATATTTTGCCCGCCAGGCCCGGAAGAGCGGAAGGTATCAATTTTCAGATCATCGGGGTTCAAGGTAATATCGATATCCCCTTCTTCGGCTTCCGGGAGCACTTCCACCAGAGCAAAAGAGGTATGCCTCCCATGATCAAAATCAAACGGAGAGAGGCGCACCAGACGGTGAACCCCGTGTTCTGATTTTAGATATCCATAGGCAAGGTTGCCGTTGATCTCAACTGTGGCGCTTTTGATCCCGGCTTCGTCCCCGGGAGATATGTCCAGCACCCCGGCTTTATATCCTTTTTTTTCCGCCCAGCGCAGATACATACGCATCAGCATCTCCGCCCAATCCTGGGATTCCGTTCCTCCAGCTCCGGCATGCAGATAAAGAACTGCAGAGTGACGATCGTAAGTGCCGGAAAATGAAAGCTCGAATTCCAGCTTTTGAATCTCGTTTTCTGCTCCTTCAAGCTCGCCAGCCAGATCCTCTTCCAGAGAAGGATGGTTATCAGCTTCAAGAGTCAGCAGCTCTTCTATATCCAGGAGTTGTTTTTTCAACCCATCGATCCTGGCCACATCCGATTTTGCCACGGCCAGTTCCTGCATGACTTTTTTAGCTTTTTGCGTATCCTGCCAGAAATCAGCTTCGAGAGAAGCCTTTTCAAGCAGAGCTATTTCTTTTTTCTTGTTATCCGAGTCAAAGTCGCACCCCTGCTTGTGCTACACGCTCTTTCAACTCAACAAGTTTATCAGTTAATTCCGACACCAGCTTTATTTTCTCCTCGCAATTGTTCTAGGCTCCCGGCAAACCGGCTGCCATGTGAGCTTTCCTTACCGGTTCCGGCAAGCGATATTTCGAACAGGTACCTGATACCCATTCCTCCGCACTTTCCAGTTCAATCCGGTTTCCAACCGATACAAAAACCGGGCGCACATCCTGCCGGGTACAAAGAACCGTTCCGATTACTTCGCCACCCTCAACAAGGCTTGACTTGCTACCTTTTATTGTATCCGGTTCAAGGTATGTACCGCAAAGCCGGGACTTGGCACAGCCAATTACCGGCATATCAACATACAATCCGAAGTGGCAGGCAATTCCCATCCGCCGCGGATGAGCAACTCCGTGCCCGTCTATAATCACCAGATCAGGGCTGATTTTGAGGCCATCAAAAGCTTTCAGGGCCAGCGGCAGTTCACGAAATGACAGCAAACCGGGAATATAAGGGAAGCTTGCCGAAGCCCGGCTCCTGGAAACCTCTACCACATTCAATCCTGGATAATCGAGTACTACCACTGCCGCTGTTGCTTCTCCACCACCGAAAGGGAATGAAACATCTATTCCAGCAATATATCTTGCCTGGCTACACCGGCCGGACCGTATCACCCGGGAGGCCAGTTCTTTCTGAAGAGCTACTGCTCCAGCAGGAGATACTTGTCCCAAAGGGATATTTGCGTCTGCCACCAATGAATTATACATCCAGCTCGTCCCGGGCAACAATGCACAAAAAGCCTGAATCCAAAACCCGTTTTTCAAATTATCAGGGACTGCAATCCGTTAAGTATTTCAGGCTTTTTAAGACTATATTATGTTAATCGGTATTGACAGACAATGCGTAATGAGTCATAATTATCACCTGATAAGGAGGAAACGTGGTAAAAATCAGGTTAAGAAGAATTGGTGCACCCAAAAAACCCAGCTACCGTCTGGTAGTGGCTGATAGCCAGTCACCCCGCAACGGTGCCTTTATTGAGATAATTGGTTTTTATAATCCCCTTACGCAGCCGGAAACCTTCAATGTTGAAGAAGAGGCTGCCCTAAAATGGCTCAGGCAAGGGGCTCAGCCGACTGCTACCGCCGCCAGGTTGCTGACCAAGGCCGGCATTATGGATAAGATCAAGTCAGCAAAGGAGTAACCATGAAGGAACTAGTTGAATTCATCGCAAAATCACTGGTAAATGCACCCGATGACGTGGTGGTTACTGAGGAAACAAGTGAGGAGAACGGCATCGTTCTTAAACTCCAGGTTGCCGATGAAGATAAAGGGCGCATAATTGGCAAACAAGGGCGCATCGCCCAGGCCATGCGAACCCTCATCCGGGTAAAAGCAGCCAAGGCCGGAACCAAAGCCTCTCTGGAAATTATCTAGAAGAATAATCCGGGCTTAAACCGTAAAAGCAAACCCCCCCCCTTTTTAAAACTCAGCCAATGAGTTTAAGGGAGGGTTTTTGCTTTTACGGAGTATAGTTCTGAATCATAAACAGCAAAATAAAAGCCCGGCACAAGCCGGGCTTTTTCGCTATCTTTCCTGGTAACGCTTTCTCCGTCTGGTAGCTACCTTCAACCTTACCAGCGAACGTTTGAGGGCGGCTTCTGCTTGTGCCGCGTCCATTCCTGATGGCTTTTCAGCCATGCTCTGTTGAGCCTTGACTTTGGCAGCTTCTGCCCGGGCAATATCAATATCTTCAGCTCTTTCCGCCACATCGGCAAGAACAATTATTCTATCCGGCTGAACTTCGAGATAACCGCCACCGATGGCCAGATACTGTTCATCATTTCCATTGCGAATAATCAGTTCTCCGATTCCAAGTACGGTCATCAAGGGAGCATGATGGGGTAGTATTCCCAGCTGACCTTCGATACCTGGAGCAACCAGCATATCTACTTCTTCCGAGAATACTGCTTCTTCGGGAGTAACTATATCCAGTTTAATTTTTGACATAGCCTGTGCCTATTCGGCCAGCTTCCTGGCCGCCTCTACTGCTTCGTCAATTGAACCAACCATATAGAAAGCCTGTTCGGGAAGATCGTCATGCCTGCCTTCCAGGATTTCCTTGAAACCTCGCACTGTTTCAGATATCGGAACATATTTCCCCGGTCTGCCGGTGAATACTTCACCAACAAAGAACGGTTGTGTCAGAAAGCGCTGGATCTTACGGGCGCGGGCCACAATCTGCTTATCTTCCTCGCTGAGCTCCTCAATGCCAAGAATGGCAATAACATCCTGAAGGTCCTTGTAGCGTTGTAATACTTTCTGTACATCGCGCGCAACCTGGTAATGCTCTGCTCCAACATTTTCAGGTGCCAGAATGCGAGACGTTGAAGCCAGTGGATCGACTGCCGGATAAAGCGCCTGCTCTGCCAGTGATCTTTCCAGAGCAATAACCGAGTCAAGATGCCCGAAGGTTGCCACCACACCGGGGTCGGTATAGTCATCAGCAGGAACATAGATTGCCTGGAATGATGTAATGGAACCATTCTTGGTAGAAGTAATGCGCTCCTGCAGTTCACCCATTTCAGTTGCCAGTGTCGGCTGATAACCTACTGCCGATGGCATGCGGCCAAGAAGAGCCGAGACTTCCATACCAGCCAGCGTATAGCGGTAAATATTGTCGATAAAAAGAAGAACGTCCTGGCGCCCTACTTCACGGAAATACTCGGCCATTGTAAGCGCGGTAAGAGCAACACGAAGGCGTACTGCCGGAAGTTCATTCATCTGCCCGAATACCAGACAGGTTTTTTCGATAACACCGGAGTCCTGCATTTCATGCCACAGGTCGTTCCCTTCACGGGAACGCTCACCAACACCGGCAAACACGGAATAGCCACCATGCTCGGTTGCGATATTACGAATAAGCTCCTGGATGATAACCGTTTTGCCTACACCGGCACCACCAAGAAGTCCGGCTTTGCCACCCTTGGCAAAGGGCGTAACGAGATCAATAACCTTGATCCCGGTTTCAAACATCTGCACTGTAGACTGCTGTTCCTTGAAGGTGGGCGCGTCTTGATGAATCGGCCAGTAGTCCTTGGCCTTAACTTCACCATAGTCATCCAGCGGAGTGCCGGTTACGTTAAAGATCCTCCCCAAAGTGGCTTCACCAACCGGAACACTGATAGGGGCACCGGTATCTATAACTTCAGCTCCCCGTGCCAGCCCATCGGTCGGATCAAGAGAAAGGCACCTGACCCAGCCATTGCCTATATGGCTTTGCACTTCAAGGTTGAGTTTTAATTCTCCGGTATCGATTTTTAATGCGTTAAATAGTGCCGGCATCTGGTCTGATGGAAATTCGACATCAACAACCGAACCGATTACCTGTACAACTTTTCCTTTTAAAGCCTCAGCTTTTTCATTTGCCATAAGTTATTTCTCCTGCTCTAAAGCCATTTTACCGGCAGTAATATCCAGTAATTCACGGGTGATTACATCCTGGCGTGCTTTATTATATTGAAGTGTGAGGTCCTCCACCAGTTCTTTAGCATTACTGGTCGCGTTGCGCATGGCTACCATGCGCGCTGATTGTTCGCTGGCAATTGATTCCAGAATTACCTGGTAAATCCGCATCTCCACAAAACGAGGCAGCAGTTCATTCAGAACACCGGTAATATCCGGCTCGTAGGTATGCTCCACAACACTAACATCTGTTTTTAATTTATCTTCATTTTCGAATTGAGCCGTATCAACCGGCAACAATTTTTCGATAACCGGTAATTGGGCCACAGTGGACACAAACCGGCTGTAAGCAATATAAACTTCATCCACTTCACCATCGGAGTACTGATCAAGCACAATGCGTGAAATGGGCAGGGTTTCTACAAAAGAAGGCCGGTCACCCAGGTTGGTAAACTCGGCCAATATATTGCGTCCGGTACGTCTGAGAAAATCAACACTTTTACGCCCGACAGCTACCGTTTGGACCGGTTGCTTTTTATCCAGGATAAAGTGACCGACTTTACGGTTGAGGTTGCTTACCAGGCCGCCGCACATGCCCCTGTCAGGTGAAATAAACACCAGTGCGATCTTTTTTACTTCTTCACGAGTATCCAGCAGCGGGTGCGGAGCGCTTCCTCCGGTCGCTTTGGTTGCACGAGTAAGATCAGCAATGACTTCAACCATCTTGTTTGAATACGGCCTGCCAGCAAGGCCTCTTTCCTGTGCCTTGCGCATCTTTGAAGCGGCTACCATTTCCATGGCGCGTGTGATTTTAGCCGTATTCTGAATACTGCGTATACGCCGCTTAATTAAACGAATGTTTGCCAAAAGCTCTTCCTTACTTCTTCTTACCAACCATAAAGGTCGATTTGAAAGATTCGATCGCTTCTTTCAGCTCTTTTTCTATTTCCGGGGTGAGCTTTTTCTCTGCAACGATGGTGTCAAGCATACCCGAACGCTCTCTTTCCACATAATTATAGAAAGAGGCTTCAAATTCTTTTACGTCCTCTACATTGACATCATCAAGGTAATTGTTTGTTATTGCGTAAAACATCATCACCTGCTTGCCAACAGGTACCGGGGTAAACTGTGATTGTTTGAGAATCTCTGTAATACGCTTGCCCCGCTCAAGCTGGTTCTTGGTGGCCTTATCCAAATCAGCAGCTCCAAACTGGGCAAATGCTGCCAGTTCGCGATACTGGGCCATTTCCAGCTTCAATTTACCGGCTACTTGCTTCATGGCTTTAATCTGGGCTGCACTGCCAACACGAGATACAGAAAGGCCAACGTTGATGGCAGGCCGTATACCGGCGTTAAACAGGTCAGTCTCCATATAGATCTGACCGTCAGTAATTGAAATTACATTGGTGGGAACGTAAGCCGATACGTCACCAGCCTGGGTTTCAATAATAGGAAGGGCGGTAAGCGAACCTCCGCCATGTGCTTCATCAAGCTTTGCAGCCCTTTCCAGCAAGCGGCTATGGAGATAAAAGAGGTCACCGGGATAGGCTTCACGTCCCGGAGGACGCCTTAGCAAAAGCGACATCTGGCGGTAAGCCCAGGCATGTTTGGAAAGATCATCATACACGATCAAAGCTTCCTTGCCCTGTTCCATAAACTCCTCACCAATTGCACATCCGGTATAAGGGGCCAGATACTGCATG
>Ga0265294_10010113_pt1 | contig 10774 bp, 8 predicted proteins | sample MunlanPumphouse3_FD_192504 | JGI IMG/M metagenome (GOLD analysis project Ga0265294, IMG submission 192504) | Groundwater microbial communities from a municipal landfill in Southern Ontario, Canada - Pumphouse #3 | ecosystem: Environmental > Aquatic > Deep subsurface > Groundwater | place...
TGCGCCGTCAGCGATCTGAAATCATCGCCCAGCGCTCACGGGCGCTCAAGCCGGTAGAAACGCGCATCGCGCAAACCGAAGCGCTGATCGAACAAAACGAATCCAGGACTCGGGGGCTCAACGAGGCGGTGATGCAGGCCGTTGAAAGTCAGGACGGCCGGCGCATCGCCGAAATTTCCAAGGATATTCACGGCTGTGAGCGCGCCATCGAAGAACTCTTTGAAGAGCTGGAAAAGCTCTCCGAAGCGCACCGGTCACAGCAGGCCGAATTTGATTTCAAGCTTTCGGAGCTGGACACACAGTGCTGATGTTCATACGGTTCTTCTGAAGGCGGATTGCATCCCCCGCATCAACAGGCCCGAAGCACTGAATGCATCAGAACGGGGATCGGCTTCCTGCTCCGGACAGCTTTTCCGGAACAGGAAGCCGCTTTTGACATAAAATTAACACTACTCTTTGTGTACAGCGGCGCAAATTACATCCACGGCTTGATCTAAAGAGAGCATTCCCGTGTTAACCGTGATGTCGTAGTTGAGCGGGTCGGCGATATCCGCGTTAAAGTATTTACGAATGGCGGCCTTCCGGTTGGATTCGGTGTGAATCGCGCGCCGTTCCGCCTCATCCGCGGGCAGGTTAAAGGCCTTGGCGATCTCTTTGACCCGTGCATCCAGGGGCGCAATCACACGGACACTGACGCGACGCTCCTGTGGAATGATGAAGTTGGCGCCACGGCCGATCACAACCACCTTTCCGTGCTTGCCGATGGTGCCGATCACCTTCATCAGGTGCTGGAGATACTGATCCGGCCACAAATGCCGATCGTGAACCAGAGATGAAATCCATTCCTCCAGTGTGTTCAGACCTTTTTCATCCAGAGTATCCATGAAGGTCTTTGTGACCTTGGCGCTCTTGGCCATTTCGTTGAGCACTTCCTGATAAAACAAATCCCAGCCCAACCTTGCGGCTATCTTTTCCGCGATAATACGGCCGCCGCTTCCGGGTTCTCTGGAAACGGTGACCACCATCGGCCGCTTGTATTCCTCTATTTGGCTCTTTTTTCGATCCATCTGCCATTTGTTCATCTGCTGCTCAACCATCTGGTCAACCGAACGTGCCTTTGTCGTCGTCATAAACCCTCCTCTTTCTTAAGCCCCCCGACACTATATGCCCTATACGCATTCAACCGGGGAACACTTGTCAAACATTCGAACCCGGTGCACCGCAAACCAACTCCGACAGGCGACCCTATTCAGAACTATACCTGATCCCGCTGCGTTCCAGAAGCTTATGATCAATCACCCATAAAGCATTTTTCCGCGTTTTATTCAACAGGATAAAAAAATCCGACCTGAATTGAAATGAATTTCTTTTAGAAAATTATTTCAATCTTTTTATTAAACACTATGGCAATACCTTTTTTCTGTCAAGCGCATTCAAGGGTAAATCATTATGTCGCATAGAATCAATTGTTTACAATATTTAAAATGACTTGTCCGATTATTCAATACGGGAACAAAGCATCTGATGCAACGCATTCAAAAACGCATCGTAAAAATGGTCGGCGCCGGGAATCACTTCCAGTATGGCATTCGGATTCCACCGGGGAACCATTTTTTCGAGCATCGCCGGCGGCGCAAACTCGTCCAGAGAGCCGGTGACTACCAGCTTCAACCGGCTGACCGCCGAGATATCGCTGCAATCCATAAAAGCCACCGGCGGGGATATCATGATCTGGCTGCCCGGCCCGATGGCTTCAAGATTCAGGCCGGCATTGATCCAGGCGCCGAAGGAATATCCCGCCAGATCGATATGGACGATTCCAAGAGTCTCGAGATATTTTCGTGCCGCCGCCGCATCCTGCCGTTCGCCCCGGCCGTTGTCATAAACCCCTTCGCTGTTGCCGACGCCTCTGAAATTGGGACGCAGGACCGTATAGCCCTTGCGTTGATAGGCATCGGCAATCCGTTCGACAACCAGGTTGTACATGTCGCCGCCGTAAAGCGGATGAGGATGGGTGACAACAACCCCCTTATCCGGCCAATGTCCCTCCTGAAGCAAACCTTCCAGCCGGCAGGCGCCGGAAAAAAACGATACGCGCTTCATCGTTTATTTTTTCCTTTCAAATCATTCAGAACGGTTACAATTTCGTGTCCGAATGTTTTCCGTTGCCAGTTCTTCAGATCCGGCAACGCCTTGAGCGACCGAATGTTAACCGGGTTGGCCGTAGCGATGGTTCCGATCAGCGCTCTTGGGCACAGAACCGACGCGTCGAGTTTCAGAGACTCCGCCAGATTTTCAATTCTTGATTTCAGCGCCTTGACCCGAAGGGCGATCTCCGGGGAAACCGGAGCCGTTTTTGTGCGTGGATAGACGGGCAGTTCGGCGTCCGGCGCCGTCAGGGCACGACACACCGCCTCCACAATTCCGCGCCCGTACATTCGAAACTGCCCCGGACTCAGGGCCCGTGAGTCTTCCAGGTCTTTCAGGCTGGCGGGCTTTTCGACAGCAATGCGCATCAGCGCATGATTTCCGATCACCTTGAAAAGAGGGCGGTCAAGCGTTTCGGCGATGTGCCTTCGGAACTGCAGCAGGGCCTCGAGAATCGCCAGATGGCGGCGATTCAAACGGCCGGCGCCCTTGAACCGAAGAAACAGGGGAGCGCCTCCGTTCTCAGCGGGCCGAACATGGCTCAGACTCTGACATTCCTCCTGGACCCATGAAAGCCGGTTCTTTTCTTTCAGTTCCGCTTGCAGGATTTTGGAGAGCGGGTGCAGATACAAGACGTCTTTTGCAGCATACTCGATCATCTCAGGCGGAAGGGGCCGCCGGGACCAGTCTTTTTTCTGGTACTTTTTATCCAGCCGGATTCCGAAACGCTCCTGCAGCACCGCATCCAGTCCGGTTTGCCGAATGCCGAGAAATCGGCATGCCACCTGCGTATCAAACATCTGGTTGATGTTAAAGGAAAAGTCCCGATACAGGGACCGCACGTCATAATCGGCGCCGTGAAATATTTTTTGAATGCGCGGATTTTCGAAAACGCTTCTCAGGGGAGACAGGTCGCCGATTTTCAGGGGATCAATCACGACGGACAGATTCCGGGAGGCCATCTGAATCAGACAGACCCGCTCCTGAAAATGATACATGGAATCCGCCTCCAGATCCACGGCAACCGACCGTTGCGTCTCAAAGCCTTCCGCCACCCGTTGAAGATCTTCAAACGTATCCACGATCCGATAATCAAGCTGCAAGCTATCCATCATATTTTTTTCTTGACCCATCGATACAGATAACCTAAGTACCGAATACTGTTAACCCCATGTTAAACCTTCAATTTTTGACCGGTGAAAAATCGATGATTACCATAACATTTCCAAATGGAGACATAAAGCGATTTGAAGATGCGCCTACCGGTTTTGAAGTTGCCCGAAGCATTTCGGAAGATTTCGCCAGAAACTGCGTAGCCCTGAAGATCAACGATTCACTTGTGGATCTATACACCAGGATCGCGGCTGACGCCCGGGTGCAATTTATCACCGCAAAGGATCCGGAAGCGCTGAACATTATGCGTCACAGCGCGGCTCATGTAATGGCTCAGGCCATATTGCACCTGTATCCCGAGGCGAAACTGACGATCGGACCGGTCGTGGAGGACGGCTTCTACTATGATATCGACATGCCGCCGATTTCCGAGGCCGACTTTCCAAAGATCGAGGCGGAGATTCAGAAAATCGTCAAGGCAAAGATCCCTTTTTCCCGCAAGCTTGTTTCCAAGGCCGATGCTTTGGAATTATACAAAAACGAGCCATACAAAAGTGAGATGATCACCGAACTGGATGACGGCACGATTTCATTATACGAGCAGGGCGATTTCACCGATCTTTGCCGCGGCCCCCATGTGCCCCACGCCGGTTTTGTCAGGGCGATCAAGCTGATGAAGGTATCCGGCGCCTACTGGCGGGCGGATCAGAGCAAGGCTCAGCTGCAGAGAATTTACGGCACAGCCTTTTTCGACAAAAAAGAGCTCAAGGCATATCTGGAATTCATCGAGGAGGCCAAGAAAAGAAACCACCGGAAGCTCGGAGCGGCCCTGGATCTTTTCAGCTTTCACGACGAGGCCCCGGGCATGGCGTTTTTTCATTCAAAGGGCATGGATGTGTGGAATGCGCTGCTTGAGTACTGGCGTGAGGAACACCGCAAGGCTGGGTATGTGGAAACCAAAACCCCGATCATGCTCAACAGAAGCCTCTGGGAGAAAAGCGGCCACTGGGACAACTACCGGGAAAACATGTACACCACGGTGATTGATGAAACCGAGTACGCCATCAAGCCGATGAACTGTCCCGGAGGAATGATCCTTTACAGCATGAAGCCGCATTCCTACAAGGATCTACCCCTGCGGGCCGCCGAAATCGGTCTGGTTCACCGGCATGAGCTCAGCGGCGTCTTGTCCGGTCTTTTCCGCGTCCGAGCCTTTCATCAGGACGATGCCCACATTTTTATGACGCCGGAGCAGATCGAATCCGAAATTCTCGGCGTGCTCAACCTGGTGGACCGGGTTTACAGCACTTTCGGCCTGGGTTTTCATCTGGAGCTTTCCACCCGGCCCGCAAAGTCCATCGGCACCGACGCCCAGTGGGAAACAGCCACCGACGGACTTAAATCCGCGCTCAATGCCTATGGCAGGGAATATAAGATCAACGAGGGAGACGGCGCCTTTTACGGTCCCAAAATTGACATACACATCAAGGACGCCCTGGGCCGGACATGGCAGTGCGGGACCGTTCAGCTCGACATGGCCCTGCCAGAGCGCTTCAACCTGCAGTATGTGGGTGCAGACAACGAAAAACACCGGCCGATCATGATTCACCGTGTCATTTACGGCTCCATCGAACGGTTTTTCGGAATCCTTGTGGAACATTTCGCCGGCAAGTTTCCCCTGTGGCTGGCGCCGGTTCAGGCGGTGGCGCTTCCCATCAACGACGAGCTGATTCCGGCCGCTGTCGAAGTGTGCGACCTGCTGAACAGTTCAGGCATCCGCGCCGAGGTGGACGATCGCTCGGAAAGTCTGAATAAAAAAGTCCGGGAAGCCCAGATCAACCAGATTCCGTTGATACTGACCATCGGGGCCAAGGAAAAAGAGGCCGGAACGCTTTCGGTCAGAACTCTGGACGGAACCGTTGCGTACGGAATCCCCCGTGAGAGGTTTCTCAAAGAAGTGCTGGACCAGATTCGGCGCCGCAGTCTGAATCTGGACATTTTCAAAAAAGCTGTTTAGGCGGCCCGTGCCGCAGCCCAAAAGGCTGCGGCCTTGTTTTACAGCAGGTTTGTCATGTCGACACGAAACTTTTTTCGCTATTGGCTTCCCCTGATCGCATACTGCGCGTTGATTTTCATTCTGTCTTCCCAGCCCTTGCCCGAGAAGGTTCCCGTTTTCTTCGGCGTGGACAAGGTGATGCACGCTGCTGCATGGACGGTTCTGGGAATTTTATGTTTCAGGGCGTTTCAAAGCCGCTGGTCCCAGGCAAAGCCGTCGGCGATTGTCGCTCTGAGCGTTGCCGCGTCGGTGCTGTTTGGAATCAGCGACGAATTTCACCAGAGTTTTGTGCCGTCGCGAACAGCCGACATCAGAGACCTTGTTTTTGATTTTCTGGGAAGCGTCGTCGGCTCGGGAATTTGTTGGCTGTTTTACGCAAAATCCGCAAAGATTCATCCGCGAGTCACTCTCCGATAATCTTTACCAGAACGCGCTTGCGTCTCCGACCGTCAAATTCGCCATAAAAAATCTGCTCCCAGGGTCCGAAATCCAGGTGGCCCATGGTAACGGCCACCACCACCTCGCGTCCCATGATCTGACGCTTGAGGTGCGCATCTCCGTTGTCCTCGCCGGTCCGATTGTGAAGATAACGGCTCACCGGTTCATGCGGCGCCAGGGTTTCCAGCCATTTTTCATAATCCTGATGCAGTCCGCCTTCATCGTCGTTGATAAATACCGACGCCGTGATATGCATGGCATTGACCAGAACAAAACCCTCCTGAATGCCGCTTTCCTGAAGACAGGTTTCCACCTGATCGGTGATATTGATAAATCCCCGCCGACGGGGCACCTCGAACCAGAGTTCCTTGCGATAGCTTTTCATGATATGTCTCCTTTTACATTTGCCGTGTCCTGATATTTCCATATGCTTACAAGGCCGGATGATTCGTCGTTTAGCACATCCGGCCGGACGTGTCAGGCGGTAAACAGCCATCGGGGCCTGGTCAAATAACAGATAGTTGGGGACACAGTCTTGGAGGTTTTTATGCGGGTTATTGGACATCGCGGGGCCATGGGGCACGCCCCGGAAAACACGCTGCTTTCGGTTGAGAAGGCTCTGGAACTCGGCGCGTCCTGGGTCGAAGTGGATGTTCAGGCCGTAGATGGGCATCTCGTTGTTTTTCACGACATCCGTCTGGAGCGTGTCACTAGCGGCAGGGGCTATGTCGCTGAGCAGAGCTTTTCTTATCTGCGCTCGCTGGATGCCGGAGCAGGACAGAAAATTCCAACACTCGGTGAGGTGTTTGAACAGGTAGACCACCGGGCTGGAATCAACATCGAACTCAAGGGGCCGAACACGGCAGCTCCGGTCGCCGACTTGATCGGTCGGCGGATCAACTTGGGCTGGGACAGGGAGCGGATTCTGGTTTCATCCTTCAACCACCCGGAACTCATGGCCTTTAAAACGATCTGCCCGAATATTGCCATCGGTCCGCTGATTGCCTGCATTCCTCTGGAGTACGCCGCCTTTGCCCAGGCTATGGGAGCTTTTTCCGTACACATCTGCCTGGATTTCATCGATTCGGAATTTGTAAAGGACTCCCACCGACGGAACCTTAAGGTATTCGTCTATACGGTGAATCATCCGGAAGACATCGCGCGGATGCGCGCTATGGGTGTAAACGGTGTATTTACGGATTTCCCGGAAAATTGCGCTGCATGCGGATCTTGAAGCATGGCCGCACTATTACGAAAACGAAAGGCCCGGAGAAACCTTAGAACAGGAAAAAATTCATCTGAGAGCCCTCTTGCCGGACGCGGTCTGGTGCACGCAGTTCGAGAGGACAAACTGTCCGGGAGGCTATTGACTTTTATAATTACAGAGCGGCACTGCCGCTCAGGCCCCTGTCCAGTTTTACCAGCCCAGCCCATGACATCTTTATAGTATTGACATATTTTGATGAATCTGATTAATTTGCACAATTATTTATGATTTAATGTGACTGCAGTGATGAGCGGTTGATCAGCAATGAATTTTTGAATAGAGGAACTTTCAGATGAAAAGAACTTACCAGCCGAGTCGTGTTAAACGCGCCCGCACACATGGATTCTTAAAAAGAATGTCGACCAAACAGGGACGACGTGTCATTAACCGGCGCCGGGCCAAGGGACGGAAAAAATTGTCGGTATGATTTTTATGAAGGGATTCCCTTTCTGGCCACGGCACTTTTGAGAATTTAATACATTTGGACAGGCGTTTTAGATTGGGATAATGGTTATTAGGTGGGCACATCGAACATAGCTTGCGGGACGCATGAGGTAAATAGATTTCGTTTGACCAAGGCGGATAGGTTACTAAAAAGATCTGATTTTATTAATTTGTCAAAAACAGGAAAAACCGTCGGCAATCGATTTTTTCTCGCTAAATTCGATTTGAGTTCAACAGGCAAAACCCGTCTTGGCATAACGGTCACGAAAAAGGTTGGAAATGCTGTAAAAAGAAATAAACTTAAACGGGTGATTCGTGAAAGCTTCAGGTTGCATCGAATTGAATTGGTCGGCACATGGGATATCAATATGATTGCAAAAAATGCAGCAGCCGAGCTGACAACTCATCAGTCTTTTTCCAATTTAAAGGACATTTTCGAGAAAATATCGAGGAGCGTCGATTATTAAGCGCCTTGTTTTGACCGTAATCAGGGGATACCAGTTATTTATCTCCCCGCTTTTGGGTCCCTCATGCCGGTTTTATCCCACATGTTCCAGTTATGCTATGCAGGCTGTTGCCCGGTACGGGGTTGTGAAGGGAGCCATTTTGACGTTCAAGCGGATCCTTCGATGCAACCCCTTTCATCCCGGAGGAATCGATCCAGTTCCCTGAATCAATGATATTGGGTGATGAAATCGAAATAGCCGGCTGTCGTTTGGTCATAATTTTGACGCCGATTTTTCTTACATGTCTGATCGGGCCATTATCCTGCATAGTCCCGCCTAGGTGCCGAACATTTTTGTGCCTTTTCTAGGAGTATTATATGAGTCGAGAAAATTTACGATTGGTTTTTGCCATCGTTCTGTCGTTTTGTATTTTTATTCTTTTTGATGCATTTTTTGTTAAAAAAGAGCCGCCGAAGCAAGCCACCGAATCTGGTGAAACAACCCTAGACCCTTCAAAGGCGACTACGACATCTGTTCCAGAACAATCGCAAGCCAGCATTCCAGCAGTCGCCGCGTCTCAAGATGCTTTGGCGGAAGACGCAATGTCTTCCGGCCGTGAAATTACAGTGGAAAATCAGTTTTATATCGCTAAATTTTCTGAGAGGAGCGGGTCAATACGAAGCTTTGCCCTAAAGCAGTACAGGGAAAGCATTTCCAAAGACGCACCTTTAAAGGAATTGATTGCGGCAGAAAACGTATCTGGTACTATTTTGTCGGATTTTTCCTCCGGGTCTGAAGGTCGCTTTGAACACCCTCTGTTTACTGCGAATTCTTATGAGTCCATGCAGATTAACGATGGCAGCCAAAGCCTAATTTTCACTTCCAACCCTGTCCACGGACTTGTTTTTGAAAAAAAGTTCACCTTTGATTCGGATAAATACCTTATCGGGTTGGAACTCATTATTAAAAATGTATCCGATGCTCCTGTCAGCGGAGAGATAGCGATTTCGTTGGCCAGGTCTTATCTGACTACGTCGCAGTATGGATTCGAAGGGCCCAGTGGTTGGATCAATAAAAAGCTTGAGCAGGTTGAAATTAAGGATATTAAGGAAAGCGAAGCAATTTCCGGCGATATTCAGTGGGTTGGCCTTGAGGATCGGTATTTCATATCCAGCGTTATTTCTAAAACCCCCGTTCCCTCTTCCATGAAAACGGAAATGACCCGGCATGATATTGTCTATAATCGATTGATTCAGGCAGTTGAGGAAATACCGGCGGGAGGGCAGCAACAATATTCATATTTTGTTTTTATGGGTCCCAAAAGTACGCAGCTTCTGAGCAAGGTTGGATATGATCTTAAGAATGCAATTGATTTCGGCTGGTTCGACATTATTGCCAAGCCTTGTCTCTGGTTGATGAACTGGCTTTATGGGTTTATTCCAAATTACGGGATCGCCATTATTATTTTGACGCTGATCACCAAGGTGATTTTGTGGCCACTTGGAACCAAGAGCTACCGTTCAATGAATGATATGAAAAGGCTGCAGCCCTTGATGGCTGAAATCCGTGAAAAGCATAAAAACGACCGCCCGCGAATGAATCAGGAAATCATGCTGCTGTATAGGACCTATAAGGTAAATCCCGTAGGCGGTTGTTTGCCCATGGTGTTTCAAATTCCCGTTTTTTTCGCGCTTTATCGGATGCTGTATTCGGCTATTGAGCTTCGGCATGCGCCGTTTTTTGGATGGATTACGGACTTGTCAGCGCCGGATCGGCTTTTTAATTTCGGATTTACCATACCTTTCATGGAGCCTCCCTATGGAATACCGGTCTTGACGATTGTAATGGGTGCAACGATGTTTCTTCAGCAAAAAATGTCGCCGGCGCCAGGAGACCCTGCTCAAGCCAAGATGATGATGTTTATGCCTATTGTGTTTACCTTCATATTTATAAATTTTTCTTCCGGTCTTGTGCTGTATTGGCTTGTCAATAATATTTTTTCCATTTCGCAACAATTTTATATTTCGAAAAAATTCGCTTAAAGATGGAGGTTTCTGTTCATGACCCCTTGGATAGAATTTGAAGGAAGAAACATTGATGTGGCTGTTGAGAACGCGTGTCAAAAACTGGGGAAATCAAAGAGCGAACTTAAATACGATGTGGTCTCATATGGATCAACGGGTATATTCGGGCTGGTTGGCGTAAAAAAGGCTAAAATTCGTGTTCGGCGTCCCCTGGGGGAAAAAGCCGTCACAATTCAAGAAAAGCCCGCTGATATGGTAGATCAGGACCTGCCGCCCTGTGTCGACGAGGCAGATCAAAATTATATCGCTCAGCCAGTAGAGGAAATTGTTTCAGACGCAATTCAAAAGCCGCAAAATCCTGAGCAGGATCCGGTGAATACTGCCAAAAATATTCTTCAGAACATGGTGGATTTGATTACCGTGGATGCCAGCGTTTCCGTTGAAGAGCGCGAGCCGCAATCCCTGTTTTTTGATATCAAGGGCGGGAATTCCGCCATGCTGATCGGCAAGCGCGGTCAGACCCTTGAAGCAATTCAATATCTGATTGAAAAAATTATTAATACACATGTGAGCGAGCGCGTACGAGTTCAGGTTGATGTTGAGGGATATTTAAATAACAAGACTGAAAGCATGCAGCGGCTGGCCAAACGGCTTTCCCAAAAGGCTAAAAAGAGCGGAAAGCCTGTCACGATAGGACAGCTGAATTCTCAGGATCGCAGAATCATTCACATGGTTTTGAAGGATGATCACGGCGTAAGAACGCAAAGCGTGGGTGACGGGGCTTATCGCAAGCTCGTCATTTTTCCTAAAAAAGGCAACGAGACACAAAACAAGAAAG
>Ga0265294_10010115_pt1 | contig 10773 bp, 7 predicted proteins | sample MunlanPumphouse3_FD_192504 | JGI IMG/M metagenome (GOLD analysis project Ga0265294, IMG submission 192504) | Groundwater microbial communities from a municipal landfill in Southern Ontario, Canada - Pumphouse #3 | ecosystem: Environmental > Aquatic > Deep subsurface > Groundwater | place...
AGAATTAGACAATATTGGAGGAGAATTCAATGCCTTCACGGGAGAAGAGTATACTGGATATTATGCAAAAGTAAATTATTCTAATTTTGATATTGCCTTAGATTGGGTTTCTGATATATTTTTAAATTCAAAAATACCTAGCAAAGAATTACTAAAAGAAAAAGGAGTAATTATTGAAGAAATTAATATGTACAGAGAAAACCCTATGATGTATATAGGGGACTTATGGAAACAAGTTCTTTATGGCAATCAACCAGCTGGATGGGATATTGCTGGAACAAGACAAAGTGTTTCGTCAATTCAAAGAAAAGATATTAAGAAATATATGGACGATCACTATGTTGCAACAAATACAATAGTTTGTGTTGCTGGCAATATTGATGAAGAAAAAACAATTGAAAAAGTGAAAAAATATTTTTCAAAAATTAATAGCAATCAATCAAGAGAAAAAATTGGCGTGATTGAAAAACAAACTAAGCCACAAGTTAAAACAATTTATAAAAAAACAAATCAAACAAATATTGCTCTTGGCGTGAGGGGCTATGATATGCTTCATCCTCACAAAATAACACTAGATGTAATGTCTGTAATTTTAGGCGGTTCAATGAGTTCAAGATTATTCAAAGAGGTGCGCGAAAAACTAGGAGCAGCATATTATGTAAGAACATATAACAATAGCGATACTGATAGTGGGTCATTAGTTACTTTTGCTGGGGTGGATAATAAAAAAATAGACAAGGTAATAGAAGCTATCATAAAAGAGTATAAGAAACTAACCAAAACAAAGGTTTCAGATGCTGAGCTTAAAAAAGCAAAAGAATGCATTAAAGGAAAAGTTATATTAAAAATGGAGTCATCGGACGCACAAGCATCTTTCTATGGAATGCAAGAGCTTTTAAAAAATGATATAATTTCAATGGAGGATATATTTAAAAAGATTGACAATGTAAGTTCTAAAGATATTATGAGTGTTGCGAAAGATATTTTTAAAAATGAAAAATTAAATATGGCTTTAATAGGACCATTTAAAAATAAAGAAATAAAATTATGACTAAAATAGACATTTCATGGCAAACAATTTTTAAAATTGTTTTTGTAATACTTCTTTTTTACACAGTTTTTCTTTTAAAAAGCATAATTGGCTGGGTTGTTTTAGGTCTTGTTATTTCAATTCTTATCAATCCTCTTGTTGATGCTCTTAGAATTAATAGAGTCATCTCTTCGGTGGTTGTTTATTTCACTCTTTTGTTTATTTTGGGACTTTTTATCTTTCTAATAGTCCCACCATTAATTATTGAAATTCAATCATTTAGCAATGCGTTTGGAGATTACTTTAAAGAAGTACCATCATTTCTAAGTCAGTTGGGATTAGATTATTCTCCCAAGGGATTTTATGATTTAGGATCTCAATTTAATGAAACATTAATTAAAATATCATCTAACATCTTTAATATTTTTGCAGGACTATTTGGAAGTATTTTTGCAGGAATTACTGTCTTTACATTAGCGCTATTCTTCTCAATTGAGAAACTTGATATCCTAAGAGGTATTAGAATGGTTACACCAAAAAAGCTTGAAGAGCAGGTTTTAGATAGGTGGGAGAGAAGTCAAAAGCATGTTGTTGGTTGGTTTGGTAGTAGAATAATTTCATCTATTTTTATAGGTGTTATGACCTTTGTCTTTTGTGTTATTTTTGATATTAAATTTGCTTTAATTTGGGGATTATTAGCTGGAATATTAAACATTATTCCAATGATTGGTCCAATTGTTGCTGGAATACTTGTTGCTTTGTTTGTTGTTTTTGATTCACTTCCCAAGGCAATTGGCATCACAGTTTTTTCAATTATTATTCAGCAGATTGAAAGCAATGTTTTAATGCCCGTATTAACTAAGAAAATAAATGGATTACCAGTATCATTGGTTTTAATTTCTATTTTGGTTGGTGGTGTCCTATGGGGCATCATGGGTGCTATTTTAGCAATTCCTGTTGCAGGAATACTTTTTGAAAGCTTGAGAGATTATTTTAAAAGTAAGAAAGAATGAAAAAAGTTTTTATATCTACATCAATTCCCTATGTTAATGCTTCGCCCCACTTGGGTCATGCACTAGAGCTTGTTCAAACAGATGTAATTGCCAGACATCACAGAATAATGGGCGATGAAGTTTTCTTTTTATCAGGAACAGATGAGAATAGCTTAAAAAATGTGAGAAGTGCTGAAAATGCAGGTGAGGATGTTTCTGATTTTGTTTACAAGAATTATCTTAATTTTTATGGCTTAAAAGATAAGCTAAATATTAGCTTTGATGATTTTATAAGAGCAACTGAAAAAAGACATTTTGATGGTGCGCAAAAATTATGGACTGCTTGCAAGAAAGATATATATAAGAAAAAATATAGCGGTCTTTATTGTGTTGGATGCGAAGAATATTACAAAGAAGAAGAACTTATTGATGGCTTGTGTCCCGATCATAAAGTGGCGCCAGAGTTAATTGAAGAAGAAAATTATTTTTTTAAGTTGTCTGATTATCAAGATAGAATAAAAGAATTGATTGAAAAAGATGAAGTTAAAATTATGCCTCAATCAAGAAAAAACGAAATACTTAGCTTTATTAATTCTGGATTACAAGATTTTTGCATATCAAGAACAAGCGAGAGAGCAAAAGGTTGGGGAATTGATGTCCCAGGAGACGAAACACAAAAAATGTGGGTTTGGTTTGATGCTCTGTCAAACTATATCAATGCATTGGGATATGGAAGTAATGATGAATCTAAGTTTTTAGAGTTTTGGCAAAATAATGAATTCAAAATACATGTAATTGGAAAGGGGATTAATAGATTTCATTCTGTTTACTGGCTTGCAATGCTACTTTCAGCAGGGATCACGCTCCCTAAAACATTGTTTGTCCATGGCTACATTACAGTTGATGGTCAAAAGATGTCAAAAAGCTTAGGCAATGTTATTAATCCATATGAATTGGTTGAAAAATATGGAACTGATGCTGTCAGATACTTTTTATTAAGAGAAATTCCTGCACTAGGCGATGGCGACTTTACTTTTGAAAAGTTTGAAAGGAGATATAATTCTGATCTGGCTGGGGGAATAGGCAATTTATTATCAAGAACGATTGCGATGATAAACAAGAAAGGTGTTGTTATTGATGAAGAGATAGAGCAAGCGTTTATTAATAAAAATAGAGAAATAGAAGAAAAAGTTGAAAATAACTTTATTCAATTCAATGAATCTCTTAATGAAATATGGGGGCTGGTTTCTTTTTGTGATAAATATATTGAAGAGAAAAAACCATGGGCGATAGATGATGAGAATGAGAATATAATAATTTTTTCTAATATAATTTATTCACTTAAAAATATATCTCAAATGCTAAAACCTTTCTTACCTGAGACCGCAAAAAAGATGGAAGAACAAATTAAAACACTAAAAGCAGAGCCATTATTTCCAAGGATATGATAATTGATACTCATGCACATCTTAATTTTTTTGAATTTGATAATGATAGAGAGGAATTAATTAAAGATTTGATTAAAAAAGATTATCAAATCATTAATGTTGGGACTAATATAGAAAGTTCAAGAGAATGTGTTTCTCTAGCAAGAGATGGTGTTTATGCTTCAATTGGTCTTCATCCTTTGAACATAGAATCTAACTTAAAAATTAAAGGAGAGGTAGAGAAAAAAGAGGATAATTTTGACTATAGTTATTATAAGAACTTGTCTCAACAAAAGGGTGTGGTTGCAATAGGAGAAGCAGGGCTTGATTATTGGTATAAACCGAAAGGAAAAGCAAGAAGAGAAGAGTATATTAACAAGCAAAAAGAAATCTTTGAAAATCAATTGGATCTAGCTAAAGAAGTTAAATTGCCGATAATTGTTCATTGTAGGAGTGCTTTTGATGATTTAATTGAAATACTTTCCCAAAAAAATAACAGAGGAGTAATCCATTGTTTTACAGGGACAAAAGAAGATGTAGAAAGGTTATTAGAATTAGGTTATTACTTTGGAATTAATGGAATTATCTTTAAAGTTGATTTAAATGAATCAATTAAGGCAATCCCTTTAGAAAAAATGCTACTAGAAACAGATTGCCCTTATTTATCTCCTCCTAATTTTGAAGAGAGAAATAATCCTTTTTCAATAGATTTAATAATTGATGAAATATCAAGAATTAAAAGTGTTTCAAGAGAAGAAATAATTGAAAAAACAACTCAAAATGCTAAGAAGTTGTTCTATTTATCTTTAAGTTAATTTTTGCTATAATACAAATATGGAAAATATAACAATAAGGTATATATTACATATATTAAGGGCTATTGTTTTTGGAATTGCAGTGGGATATTCAATGTCTTTCTTTTTTAGGTATTTTAAGCCAATAACAGAAAAATTTCTGGGCAAAGAGAGAATAAGCGTTGATTTGTGGTGGTGGTCAGGCATAGTCATATCAATTATTTTAGGAATTCTATCAATACTACTTCTTTTATGAAATACGATTCTAATAAGATAGAAAAAAAGTGGCAAGATTATTGGGAAAATAATAATTGCTATAAAACAGATATTAGTTTAGACAAGCCAAAGTTGTATGTCTTAGACATGTTTCCCTATCCCTCAGGAGAAGGTATTCATGTCGGACACTTAAAGGGTTATGTAGCTACTGATATTTACTCAAGGTATAAGAGGTTAAAAGGGTTCAATGTTTTACATCCAATGGGATGGGATGCTTTTGGTTTGCCAGCAGAAAACTATGCTATTAAAAATGGAGTTCATCCTAAAATAACAACTAAGAAAAATATAGAAAATATCAAAAGGCAGATGATTGATGCTGGTCTTAGTTATGACTGGAGTAAAGAAATTAACACAACTGATAAAGATTATTATAAATGGACACAATGGATATTTGTTAAGCTTTTTGAAAATGGATTAGCTTATAAAAAAATGCTTCCTATCAATTGGTGTCCGTCTTGTAAAACTGGATTAGCAAATGAAGAGGTTGTTGATGGGAAATGTGAAAGATGTGGAACAATAACTACAAAAAAAGACATTGATCAGTGGGTTTTAAAAATTACTGATTATGCAGAAGAGTTGCTGGACGGCTTAGATGATATAGATTGGCCAGACAAAATTAAAGAGATGCAAAGAAATTGGATTGGTAGAAGTGAGGGCTTTGAGTTTGATTTTAAAATTGGAGATAAATCAGTTTCTGTTTTTACAACGAGGATTGATACTTTATTTGGTTGCACTTATATTGTCTTATCTCCCGAACATCATTTAATCAATGAGCTTGATTTTACTAATAAAGACGAGGTTAAAGATTATATAGAAAAAGCAAAAAATAAAAGTGAAAGAGAAAGAATTAGTGAAGTTAAAGATAAGACAGGAGTTGAATTAAAGGGAATAAAAGCAATAAATCCAATTAACGCTAAAGAGGTGCCTGTTTTTATTGCTGATTATGTCTTATCTAATTATGGAACAGGAGCAATTATGGCTGTTCCAGCACATGACGAAAGAGATTATGATTTTGCTAAGAAATATAATTTAGATATTATTGAAGTTGTAAAAGATGATATTTTAATTAATTCAGATAAGTTTAATGCCTTAAAATCAGAAGAAGCAAAAGAAAAGATAGGAAAATATTTAAATGCTGAAAAGAAGATAAATTATAAATTAAGAGATTGGCTTTTTTCAAGACAGAGATATTGGGGCGAACCAATACCGATAATAAATTGTGAAAAGTGTGGACCCGTAGCAGAAAAAAACTTACCCTTAGAGCTTCCTGAAGTTGAAAAATATGAACCAACAGGAACGGGAGAGTCACCATTAGCAGGAATTGATTCTTGGGTTAATATTACTTGCCCTAAATGCGGAGGCAAAGCGAAAAGAGAAACAAACACAATGCCTCAGTGGGCTGGCTCTTGTTGGTATTATTTTAGATATCTTGATAATAAAAATGAAGACAATTTTGTTAGTAAAGAAATAGAAAAAAAATGGTTACCTGTTGACCTATATGTGGGAGGAGCAGAGCATGCAGTATTACACTTACTATATGCTCGTTTTTGGCATAAGTTTTTATTTAATATTGGAGAGGTTTCAACAAAAGAGCCATTTTATAAATTAAGAAATATTGGATTGGTCTTAGCTCACGATGGACAAAAAATGAGCAAGTCAAAAGGAAATGTTGTTTCTCCTGATGAAGTTATTAAAAATTATGGAGCAGACACCTTGAGAATATATGAAATGTTTATGGGTCCATTTGAACAAGCAATTCAATGGAATGAACAAGGATTGAAGGGGGTTCATAGATTTTTAAATAAGCTATGGGAGATAGAAGTTAAAGAAGAAAGTTCTCCCGATGCTGTAATTTATGTAGATAAAATGATTGCTAGGATTGAGAATGAATTAGAGAAAATGAAATTTAATACGCCAATTGCTTTTTTAATGGAGTTTATTGATTTTGTTTCACGATACGATTTGGGCAAAAAAGAAATGGAAAAAATATTAATAGTTTTTTCTGTTTTTGCTCCTCATTTCTGTGAAGAATTATGGGAAAAATTAGGTAACAAGGAGAGTATATTGATGCAAAATTGGCCCGATGTTAAATTAATAGAAGATGAAGAGTTTTTTCTAATGATTCAAGTAGATGGTAAATTAAGAGATAAAGATCTCTTTAGCATTAATATATTAAAAGAAGATTTAATTGAAAAAGTTAAAAATAGGGAAAAAATTAAAAAATGGATAGATGGTAAAAAAATTAAGGACATAGTTTATGTTCCTAAAAGATTAATAAATATAGTATTATGTGCGGAATAGTAGGATACATTGGAAAACAAGATGCTTCTAATATTGTGCTCTCTGGGCTTAAGCGTCTTGAGTATAGAGGGTATGATAGTTATGGAATATGTTTTGTTGAAAAAGATAAATATTCCTTATTTAAAAGAGTTGGCAAGATTGAAAAAACAGAACAAGAATTTTTAAATAATAATTTTAAAGGCAGTGTTTGCATAGCTCACAATAGATGGGCAACTACTGGATTAGTAAATGAGGAGAATGCTCATCCTCATTGTGATTGCAAAAAAGAGATTTTTGTTGTTCATAATGGGATTATTGAAAACTATAAAGAATTAAGAGAAAAATTAATTAAAGAGGGTCATAAATTTAGTTCAGAAACTGATACAGAAGTGATAGCCCACTTAATTGAGAAGCATTATAAAGATAATTTGGAAAATGCTGTTAAAAAAGCGCTAGATGACATTAGAGGAACCTATGGACTTGTGGTAGCTTCTGTAAAAGAGCCCGATAAAATTGTGGTAGCAAGAATGTCTTCACCTTTAATAATTGGAGTGGGTGATAATGAATTTTTAGTTGCTTCGGATCCATCAGCAATAATTTCTAGAACTAGGCAAATTATTAATCTAGACGATGGAGAAATAGCTGTTCTTGAAGTTGGCAATATTCGTATTTATAAAGAAGAAAAGGAATCAAAAAAAGATATACAAACAATTAATTGGGATATTGAGTCGGCAGAAAAAGATGGTCATGATCATTTTATGCTTAAAGAAATAATGGAAGAACCAAACGTTATTGAAGATGCAATGAGGGGTAGAATGTTGGAAGAAGAGGGAATGGTTAAACTAGGAGGACTTGAGGGGGCAGAAAATAAATTAAGAGAAATCAATAGCCTATCTTTAGTTGGTTGCGGTACGGCATATTATGCCTCTAAGGTTGGCAAATATATGATTGAAGAATATGCAGACATTCCTGTTGAGGTTGATTTTGGTTCAGAATTTAGGTACAAAAAACCAATTATTAAAAAAGACGGAGGCACATTGTTTATTTCTCAGTCAGGAGAAACTGCGGACACTCTATCTTGTCTAAAAGAGATGAAAGAAAAAGGAGTTTTAACCTTAGGAATCACTAATGTTGTTGGATCTTCTCAAGCTAGAGAAACAGACGCAGGGGTGTATACTCGTTCTGGCCCAGAGATTTCAGTTGCTTCAACAAAAGCATTTTTAGGACAATTAACAGTTTTGGTTTTAGTTACAATATATTTAGGAAGGCAAAGAAATATGTCTATGGTAATGGGCAAAAGAATTATTGATGAACTAAAAACAATACCGGAGCTAGCAAGGAAAATATTAAAACAAAAAGATAGTATTGAAAAGATAGCTCAGAAATACAAGAAATACAAAAACTTTTGGTTTATTGGAAGAAAATATAATTACCCTATTGCTCTAGAAGGTGCACTAAAGTTAAAAGAAATTTCATATGTTCATGCTGAAGGCGTTGCTGGAGGAGAACTAAAACATGGTCCATTAGCTTTAGTAGAGGAGTCCTTTCCAACAATAGCAATTTGTCCAAGTGATTCAGTTTATGATAAAATGATATCTAATATAGAAGAAATTAAAGCAAGAAAAGGTCTTGTTATAGCTATTGCTACAGAGGGCAACGAAGAAATTAAAAAAATAGCAGATGATGTAATCTATATTCCTAAGACATTAGAAATGTTAACACCATTATTGTCAGTAATACCGTTACATTTATTTGCTTATTATTTCGCGAAGTCATTAAAAAGAGACATAGATAAACCAAGAAATTTAGCAAAAAGCGTAACTGTTGAATAAAATATATATATGAAAAAAGATTACTCAATTTTAGTAGGAGGGCAGGCTGGTCAAGGATCAAGAAAAGCCGGTTTAATTATTGCAAAGATTTTCAATCAAATGGGATACAATGTTTTTATCCATGATGATTATCAATCATTGATTAAAGGTGGACATAATTTTTCTCAAATAAGAGCATCTCAAAAAGAATATTTGACCCACAGAAAAAAAGCAGATTTTATTTTAGCTCTTGATAATAAAACAATTGAAAAACACAAAATAATTCTTGATAAGGGCGGAAAGATTATTTCAGGAGAAAGATCTTGCGAAATAGTTAAAGAGTTAAATGGTAGTAGAATAATGGGTAATATTGCGATGATTGCTATTTTTTCAAGAATGATTGGTGTTGATTGGAAAACGATATCAAGTATTTTTAAAAAAGAGATATCGAGGGATATTGAGAAGAACTTAGAAATAGCAAAAAAAGCATACGACGAAACAAAAGAATTATTTAAGATAGAAAAATTAAAAGACAAGGCCAATCCACTTTTAATAGGAAATGAGGCGATTGCCCTAGGTGCAATTGACGCAGGGCTTGATGTATATTCTGCTTATCCAATGACTCCAGCAACAAGCATTCTTCATTACTTAGCAGAAAAAAGAAAAACAATAACGGCTCAAGCAGAAAATGAAATAAGTGCTATTCATTCAATTATTGGTAGTGCTTACGCAGGAAAGCGTTCGATGACAGGAACTTCTGGAGGAGGATTTGCTTTAATGACAGAAGCAATTAGCTTTGCTTCTATAGCAGAAATTCCTATTTTAGTAGTAAATAGTCAAAGAGCAGGACCTGCTTCAGGAGTCCCAACTTATAGTGCTCAAGCAGATCTTCTTTTCACAATTAATTCTGGTCATGGAGATACGACAAGGTTTGTAGCTTCTCCGGGAGATGCTAACGAAGCATATAACTTATCAGGAAAACTTTTAAATCTTGCTTGGAAATATCAAACACCAGCAATTCTTTTAACAGACAAAGAATTATCAGAAAGTACTTATGAATTTTATCCTAAAAAGATTAAGAAAGAGACAGAGTTATTGTGGAACAAGAAAGAAGATTACAAAAGATATGAAATAACAAAAAACGGAATTTCCCCGTTGTCTTATCCAGGTCAAAATATTGTTAAGTCAACTAGCTATGAGCATAATGAGCATGGTTATACAGTTGAAGATGAAAAATCAATTATTGCTATGCAAGACAAAAGATTAAGAAAGTTTAAAGAAATGGAGAAAGAAATAGATAAGATAGAAGCAATTAAAGTTTATGGAAATAAAAAATCAGATAAGGCAATAATTTGTTGGGGATCGACAAAGGGAGCCGTTAAAGAAGTCGCAGAAAATCTTGGACTAAAAGTTATTCAAGTGTTGTTTTTACAACCACTTCCAATTAATCAAATTAAAAAACAAATAAAGGGAGTAAATAAATTAATTTCAGTAGAGTGTAATTCCACTGGTCAATTATCAATTCTTTTATCTCAATATGGAATAAAAGTTGATAAGCAAATATTAAAGTATGACATGAGGCCATTTACTCCCGAAGATTTAGAATTAAAATTAAAGAAATTATGAAAATAGAAACCAATTATCCTAATACGTGGTGTCCAGGTTGTGGAAATTTTGGAATTTTAGAATCAATGAAAAGAGCTATAAAAGAATTGGGGCAGAATAATGTTGTTTTGGTTTCTGATATTGGTTGCAATTCTAAAATAGTTGATTATTTAAATGTTAGCAGTTTAAATTCTCTTCATGGGAGACCAATTCCCACTGCTTCAGGAATTAAAATGGCTAATTCTAAGCTCAAAGTGATTGTTTTTACGGGTGATGGAGGATCATTAAACGAAGGAATATCGCACTTAATTCATGCAGCTAAAAAGAATACAGATATTACTGTAATTATGCACAACAATAGATTGTTCGCTCTAACGACTGGACAATATACAGCAGTTTCTCCTAAGGGATTTAAAGGGAAATCAACTCCCTATGGTTCAATTGAAGAACCACTAAATCCATTAGAGCTGATGAAAGCATCAAAAGCATCTTTTATTGGCAGAACATATTCTTCTAAAATCGATTACACAAAAGATATGATCGTTGAGGCGGTTAATC